>Ga0081478_168620_pt1 | contig 29265 bp, 22 predicted proteins | sample OctSprmetagenome_FD_70983 | JGI IMG/M metagenome (GOLD analysis project Ga0081478, IMG submission 70983) | Hot spring and microbial mat streamer communities from Octopus Spring Streamers, Yellowstone National Park, USA - T=80-84 v2 (version 2) | ecosystem: Environmental > Aquatic > Thermal... | reverse complement strand
GCCCACCGGGCAGCACCGCCAATTCCAACCCCAGCCACAAGTCCCAAATAGGCTGCACCGGGCAGCATCACGAAAGCAACGAACAATGCACCGAGAATCGTCCTGATGCTAAAGCCCTCTTCAAATTCCTCTGGAGGAGGCGGCTCCATCAGCCGACGATACTGTTCCAACTCCGCTTGAACCCTTTCTATAGCCACTCACAAGCCCCCCTTTCAGTTTGCGTGTCAAGCGTGCACAGTAACGACGCAAATTTTCTCTGTCTCCCCGCTTCCCTATTTCTCCGTGTCTCCATTTTCACCGTTCCACCTTCCCATCGTTTCTTTCATCTCTTGCGCGTTGCTTCTGCGTTACGCGTTGAAGTTGTAGGGTTAGTCTTTTCTTTGGATTCGCAACACGCAACCTGCAACTCTCACGCACTCGCTATCCTCTCTTCACCCACAGCGCTAACTGCCTCGAGTCCTGCACGGATGTAATGTTCGCGGACCTCAGGTCTAAGGGTTCGCCAGAGGAGGAACTGTTTGCGGATGAGGTTGAGGAAGTTGCGGGTGACTCGAAGCCAAGAGGATTCGTCGCCGCTCTCTCTTCTGATGGTGATATGGACGGTGTTGACGAACACATCTTCGGTTGGTCTGGTCTCAATGATGAAGTATTCGGAGACGCCCAAGTCATAAGGAGCGAGCCAGACCATGCATTCGAGCCGGTAACCTTCACCGTGTTCGGTCCTGAAACTGCTCATCTTGACTCGGTCAGTTGAGAAGTGTCCCAGGCTGTAGTCAGTGTGGGCTTCAAGGTATTCGCGGAGGAACATGATTATGCCGATGGCTTGCGAGGATGAGACGGTGAATGGAAGGAGAATGTGGAGGTAATCCCCTTCGGGGGCAGGTAAGCGCCAGCGGCGCTCAATTCCCGGAACGGAAACTTGAGATGCCTTCCATGCAGGATAGAGAGTGGACGCAAGGACAGTAGCCATGACCACCATGACTGTAAAGACAGCAGCTACGGATGAGTAGTTGAGGTTGAGACCTTCAATGAGTTGGTAGTGGACTTGCAACATGGCGACGAATTGACCGAGCATGTAACCAACGATTGCGCCCAAGACGGCGTAGACGGAGGATTCGGCAAGGAACAATGCACCGATGTGAACTGGAGCTAAGCCGAGGGCGGTGTAAATTCCGATTTCACGGATTCGTTCGTAGACGGAACTGAGCATAGTGTTGAGGACAATGAGGGCAGCGATGAGGATGGGGATGAAGACGGTTTCAACTCCAGAAACTCCCGTTGCGCCGATGGAACTGCACAAGACGACGCGCCCTTTTTCGACAGCAAAGAGGTTCAGTTCAGTTCGGTCAATGAGAGTTTGAAGTTCTTTGGCGACATTCTCTTCACTCCCCATGTTGATGGCGATAGAGCGCAAATTGCCACCGGCAGCCATGACGAGGTTGAATGGGAGGTAGAGGACAGCATCGGGATTCAAGTGGATGTATTCTTCAAGTTCCATGCCAGTCTGCTGACCGGTTTGCTGTTGCTGTCGTTGTCGCTCTTGCATGAGGAGGTAGTCGACGGGGGTGAGTGCTTCGCCGTCCAAGTCGACGATATTTTTCATGACATCAGAGCGGATAATACCGATGACGGGAAGGGTCATTCCGAGAACGGAGATTTTAGGCAAGTTGCCTGTTTTCAGCCCTTCAAGAATTTCCCTTTCGGAGATGCCGAACTGTTGAGCCATGCGAGTTGGGATGAGGGCAGCCTTTTCGTATTCGTCTTTGAACCACCTTCCGACGATCGCCTTTTTGATGGGGGTGATTTTGATTTCGTCTGGGTGCATTCCGACGATGGCAGTGGCGGAATAGACTTTGTCTCCATGCATGACATCAACGAAGGACTGTTGTCCAACCATCGCTGAGAAATACCAAGCGCGAGGGGCGAGAGGGTAACGATCGCCGAATTCGTCGCGCAGGATGCGAGTTGTCGGCTCACCCAAAGGGTTCCACGCACGGTCTCGGATGAGGACGCCTTTGTAAACAGGTTTGCCGCGGGGGACAGGGACTTTGTTGATGCGGACATAAGGCACTACCGAGGTGAAGGAGAGGACGGTGAAAGTCAGAAGGATAAGAGTGACTGCTGTGAGGACTGTCCGGACTTTCCTGCGTCGCATGTTGGAGACACCTAAGTTGAAAGCAGCGGTCGTTGCGGAAAGACGCCCGACATCGGCTGTGTGCATGCCAGTGGTCTCAATTTGGATCTGACGCATTTGAGCCTCGAACTTTTGGATGATGATGACCGAGACGATGACAGCGAGCGTCAAGATGATGAAAGCTAAAACCACGATCAAGGGGTTGACAGTAACGATGGCGAAGGCTGGGTGCACATACCTCATGATCGCCGTGATGAGAGCGAAGATCACCACTGTCCACACGATTTGCCACTTCAAGTCAGTAGCGTAGATGAAGAGGCGCTCCGCGAAGTAGGCAAAGGGAAGAAGGAGAGCAAGATAGAAGAGGATTCCCTTGACAACATCCATCGCAGTCTTTTGGGCGTCAGGGTAAGCCTTAGCCTCGTAACTCCAAGCAGCGCGAGCGTTGGTCATGAAGGCATCGTAACGATGTTCAGCCAAGGCTTTTTCAGCAGCGATGAGGAACTCACGGGCATTTTTGTGCATTTGGGACATTCGCGGGTTCTCGATGCCGTATCTGCGCAGTTTCTGGATTCGGTATTCATCCAGCACCCACATGTCCTTTGCAACTTTCAGAGGGGTGAAGTAAACGGCTTTGGTCTCCCCAACTTTGAAGCCGACACCCAGTTCCTCTTCGTTCTTGGCTTTCATTATCAGGTTCGGGTTCTTGAAAAGTTCGTCGGGTGCATTAATGAGGACGAATTGAAGCCCCAAGATGGACGCACCCATGGTGATCTTGACAGAGACATCCGGCGGCGCAAACACGACAGCACAAGGTTCGTAGTAACTGGTCATGGGCTGTGGGATAGGGAGTGAATAGCCGTAGAAGAACGGTTCGGCACCTGTCGTCGTGTCGTAGACAAACATTTGCTGCAGCAAGGAGAAGCGTCGCTGGTCAACCATGTCGAACAGCATCATTGACCTGCACCGAAAGATAGCTAACCTTCTCTCCTTTTCGTTCAAGTCCATGGCAAAATCAAGAGGAGTTGCTTGCGCTCCCATGTAACCCAAGTCTGGTGCACGGGTGATTTCGCCTGTTTGAGGGTCAAGGGTAAAGGCTTCAAGCCGGACATTGCCACCCCTGAAGCGGCTCATGGGGATGCCATAGAACTCATAAAGTGACTTGACTTTCCGGTCACCCAATTTGCCTTCCCTCGAGATGTCCATCAAAATCGCTCGCACACCCATGTTGGTTTTTGCGTTCAATGCAGTGTGCCTTAGAGTCACAATTGCTCCAGGCACAGGTTGGTCAGGGATGGCGAGGACGCTTTTCTCTGGGTCAAACTCCAAAACTTCTCCCCTCAAAACGCAATAGTTTTGCTCCAAGTCGGTTTTGAGCACATCCGTCGGCGCTCTCAACAAATCGTAAAGGGCACAGGCGATGACTTGGACTTGTGCCTTCAAGTTGGCGAAGTTAACTTTGTCAACGGTGTCAAAAGGAGTGTCAACATAGGGGCGAGCATCGTTGACCGTTGCAAAGGCGATTCCTGTCTTGGCAGCAATCGTAGCCATTTCACTGCCGAGAGCCAACCGCCCTAAGCAGTAAGTTCGCCAACTCTTGCCTTTGATCGGGTTAATGGCATCAACGAACCGCATTTCGGGCTGGAAGCCAAATAGCAACCCAACTCGCTCAATGGTTTCGCGGCAGAGTTTGCCGATGTCGGAAAATTGCCACTGCCGGTCTTCAGCGTAGTCCCAGAAGTAGCCTTTGTAGAATATCCCACAGGTGGGTGTCCTCGTTGACAGGTCAATGCTGATGAAAGCGAGCAAAGAAGGCGCTTTTCCTTCCTTGATTGCTGCTTCGTCTTTCTTCTCCCTTTGAAGCCACTCGTAGACATATCTGGCTTCACCTTGCAACCCCAAACAGTGAGCAGATGAGGCGAGGAAAATGACGGTTCGGTCCGGTGGGTATCGCTTCAGAAGCCGCGCCAGTTCAAGCAAAGCGGCGATACTGCAGGCTTGTTCGGCTCCCGGTGCAAGTGTTGGAACGACGCTCATGCTGTCGTAGTAAGCCTGAAGGACGATGACTTCGTTCCTCCGTTTCGGGTCAACGCCCCAAATGATGCCTTCAATGTTTCGGACGGGCACTCGCTTCCAAGTCATTTGGCACTTGATTACTGCTTCCAAGTTCTTGTGCTGTTCGAGGAGAGAAAGCAACTCCAGTGCGTCTTTGCGGGGCATCCAATACCTCGGGATGTCAATAGGGGTTGTCAGGAATTTCAACTCCGCTTCGCCTCGGAAGGTGTCTTCAGGCTCAATGAACACGACGGCTTTACCACCCAAAAAAATTGCGTTGAGCCAATCGGTGCTGGAGTTGAACTCCATCAAAGCGATAGAACCCATGACCTTTTTGCCGTTAAAGGACTCCAACCGTCCTATGCCAGCGTAAATCAAGTGCCCTCTCAAGCCCTCTGGAGGAGTTTGACTCGTTCGGACGAGGTTTGGCCAAAGCGGGTAGATGCGGTAGCGCTTGCCCAGTTTGGGGACTTCGATGTAAGTTGGAGTTTCCTCAATGGGTGTGACAGCGTGAAAAACCTGTTCTCGCACAGCATCTAAGCCGAGGGCGAGAAATTGTTGCCGGACATACTCAGCAGCAAGGCGTTCTCCCGGATAACCAACGACTCGCGAACCGAATGAGGCAAAAGTCTCAACGACCTCTCGCAATCTCCTCTCGTCAACGCCGCCGTAAAGTTCACGATAAATGCTTGTCGCTTGCCCCGAACAAAAAGAAACGATCCCCAAAACCGTCGCCCAGAGCAACAGAGGAACGAGCCAGTAAACTTTTCCTTTGTTTCCCATGACTCTGAGCCTCCTTGCGTGAGGTCGGAAAAGCTTTTCGCCAATTGCCATTGTAACACAATCTAGGTGTGAGGTCAAACGGGTTGCCTCTATGCCCCGTTGCTTTTCTGAGTGCTCGGAGGCAGTGCGGATTTAAAAGCCGATTGGACGAAGCCGATTTCTCTTAATGACGGAGCAAGGAAGAAGGGAGCAACAAAACGAATTGAAGAGGCGCGCCAAAATGGAAAATGGTGCCGCGGGCGGGATTTGAACCCGCACGGGCTTGAAGCCCACTGGCTCCTGAGGCCAGCGCGTCTGCCAAGTTCCGCCACCGCGGCACGGGCATTATCAATTTTGTTGCGACAAAAGTTCGTCGTCAATATCACTTCGCTGATGCGGCTAATTGAGAGGAGGCAGTGATTAAGTGCGTGCAAGCGTTCGAACTTTGGAGTTCCTGTCCTTTGTCTGGTTAGCACTGTGTGTCGCCAGCATTTGGCTAATTCTCAAAAACAACCAAAGTGTAGGGCTTGCCCTACTCTCTGTGCTGGCCATCTTTGTCTTGGGAGGGTTAGCCGTCACTCTGATAGCCTTGTTCCATAAAATCAGCGTGGTCGATGAACAACAGAGACGGTTAGAAAGATTCCAATCGGAATGGCAAGCAACCCAAGACTCCTTGAGGCAACTTCTCAGCCAGCGTGACCAACTGGGACTTTTGGTCCAACTGCTTCACCACTTCGTCCTCGCTACAACTCGTCAGGACATCTTGCTCACCCTTCTGAAAGAGTTGCCACCTTTCCTGTGGTTGGACAGAATGGAGATTGTGGCTTTTGACGGGACGGTCATCTACGGCGCTTGGGATGCCTCTTCGGGAGAAATCAGCATAGAGGAAGTGTCAAACCAGGGTGAAAGTAGACTCCCTCCATGGGCGCAGGAGAGAACAATCCGCGGCATCTCTCAGACCTTTGATGCGCTGCTCGTCCCTGTCGTCACCGATGAGAGCGTTATAGCGCTTATGAAACTTACCCGTTCTCGTGAGAAGCCTTTTTCGACGGACGAATTGCGTTTCTTGGAAGCAGTAGCCAATCAAACAGCATTGGCGTTACAAAGGGTCAAGTTGATTGCTTTTTTGGAAAATCTGTCCATCACAGATGCCCTAACAGGAATTGCCAATCGCCGCCATTTTGAATGGCGATTGAGCGAGGAAGTCGAGCGAGCGCGTCGCTACAAATACCCGCTAAGCGCCCTCTTATTGGACTTGGACCACTTCAAGCAAGTCAACGACAACTACGGTCACCAGATTGGCGATACTGTCCTCCAGCAAGTTGCTCAGAGGTTAAAGAACTCTTTGAGGCGCACTGACTTTTTGGCAAGATACGGTGGCGAGGAATTTGTTGTCTTAGCCCCACAAACTCCTGCCGAAAGAGCCATTATCTTGGGCGAAAGGTTGCGACAAGTTATTGCCGAGTCCCCTATAACTGTCGCAGACGACCTTCAAATCCGCATAACCCTTAGCGTGGGTATTGCGGTTTTCCCAGACCACGCTCAAAATGAAAGTGAGTTGATTGGTGCTGCCGATGCTGCTCTATACAAAGCCAAACAGATGGGTCGCAACCGAGTTTGCATGTTTGAATCAGAACTCGTAAAAGGAGGCGGGAAAAATGTTCGGGCTTAGCCCGCAGGAACTCTTGGTCATCGCCGTTATCGTGGTGCTGCTCTTCGGCGCGAAGAAAGTCCCCGAATTCTTCGCTTCGCTGGGCAAAGGCATAAAGGAGTTCAAGAAGGCAATGCACGAAGAGGAAACTGAGGAGAAAAAGGAGCACCAGGAAACTAAAACGGAGCGCGAGTAGCGAGTGGCGAATAGCCAGTAGTTCCAGTCGTGTCTCACTGCTGTTTTCACCAGTCGCTAATCACCAGTCGCCAGTCGCTACCTTGATTTGGGGGGGTGTGGGTTGAGTGGCATGGGAAATTGATGCTCGCACCAAAGTCATTGCTCTTGTTGGAGACCCAATTGAACACTCACTGACTCCACGAATTCAAAACGCCGCTCTAAGACGGCTTGGCTTGAATATCCGAAACATAGCTTTCAGAGTTCCGAAAGGGTTTTTGAGGGATGTCGTCAAAGGGTTCAAGGCGGCTGGAGTTTTGGGCATTATGGTTACGATCCCTCACAAAGAAGATGCCTTCCGACTTGCTGATGAGCATGACCAATTTGCCCAGTTGATGGGAAGTGCTAACTTACTCGTCTTCAAAGACGACAAAACAATCGCCTACAGCACTGATGGCTATGCGGCGAGCCGAAGTTTAAAGGAGGCTGGAATTGAACTCAAAGGGAAAAGAATCGCCATTGTCGGAACTGGTGGGGCAGGGCGGGCTTTGGCTTTCCAGTTCGCTTTGGAAGGCGCTGCGGAGTTAGTCCTTTTCAACCGAACTCTGGAGCGGGCGAAAAAATTGGAGGCGGAACTCAAAAGAAAACTCGGGTTCAAAGACCTCAAAGCCCTCTCACTCCATCCTTCATCCCTCGTCCCAGAACTGAGAAGATGTGATTTGTTGGTCAATGCGACATCTGTGGGGATGCATCCCAATGAAGGGGAAATGCCAGTCCCTCCCGAAGCGCTACATGAAAGGTTGATCGTCTTTGACATCGTTTACAACCCCGTCCAAACTCGCCTCTTGAAGGAAGCAAAGCGGGTAGGTTGTAAGACCATTGATGGCGTCCTGATGCTTGTTTACACCAACGAAAAGGCTCTTGAGTTGTGCTTGGGCGTCTCTGTCACCCCTGACTTGGTTAAGTTGATGCTCAAGGTTTGCTATGCCTCTCTGAAGCGCCCTCATTGACAGTCGCGTTTGCCTTCTTTGCTGCTTCCTTCTTTAGTGCTGCGTAAATGAACTCGTCCAAATCGCCGTCCAGAACACTTTCCACATCGCTGGTCTCAACATCTGTCCTCAGGTCTTTGACCAGTTTGTAAGGATGCAGGACATAACTTCGGATTTGACTGCCGAAACTTATTTCGGGCAACTCTCCCCTTAGCCTTGCCAACTCTTCCTCTCGCTTGCGGCGCTCCAACTCGTAAAGTTTCGCCTTCAGAATTTGCAGAGCCACTTCCTTGTTTCGGTGCTGGCTACGCTCCGATTGGCATGTGACCACAATGCCTGTGGGTTTATGGGTGATGCGAACTGCTGTTTCGTTTTTCTGCATGTGCTGCCCGCCGGGACCAGACGAACGGAATGTCTCAATTTCCAAATCCTCTTCCCGAATGTCAACCTTGATGTCCTCGCCGATTTCAGGGATGACATCAACGGCAGCAAAGGAAGTGTGTCTGCTTTTGTCGGCGTCAAAGGGAGAGATACGGACAAGCCGGTGGACGCCTCTTTCTGTTTTGAGCAACCCATAGGCGTAATCGCCTTTCACAAGTGCGGTGAAACTTTTGATGCCAGCCTCTTTGCCTTCAGAGTAGTCCAGAATCTCAAATTCAAAGCCGTGTCGCTGTGCCCAACGCTGATACATGCGAGCGAGCATTGCCGCCCAATCTTGGGCGTCAGTTCCGCCAGCGCCCGGCGTAATTGACAAAATTGCGTTGCTTCGGTCATGCTCACCGGACAGCAAAACGCTTATTTCAACTTGCCGGAAAATTTGCTCTGCCTCTGCGAGTTCTCTTTCCAAATCGGGCAGAACGCTTTCATCGTTTTCCTCCATTGCCAGTTCAGCCAACTCAAGGATTGACCTCAAACGCTGCTGCAAGTTTTCAAACCGTTCCACTTCGCTTTTGAGAGCGCCAAGTTTTTTGGTGACTCGGGCAGCGTTTTGCGGGTCATTCCAAAAATCGGGCTGATTGACCTGTTCTTCCAACTCAGCAATCTGGCGCCGCTTGGATTCCAAGTCAAAGTGCATCACCCAGTTCTTTCAGGCGTTCCAAAAGTTCGCGGGCTCGGTCAGCGATGGTGCTGAGCATGGAACATTCACCTCATCAACGGGCGTTTTTTGTGCAATCTCACGGGAGAGCAAGCGTGTTTGGCGATAGAAATTTTGCCAAGCAATTTACTGGCTGTCACTGGCTCGCTTCCTCAACTCGGCAATGATTTGCTCCACCTTATCAGGTGTCACATTTTCAAAAAGTTCCACAGCGTTCACAAGTAACACTGGCGCTTTGTCGCAAGCAGCCAAACACTCCACCTCTTCCAGAGTGAACAACCCGTCCGGTGTAGTCTCACCGACATCGATGCCCAAGACCTCTTTGAGTTTTTGCAAAGTCCTGTCTGCCCCGCGGAGAAGGCAACTGACATTGGTGCAAAGCATCAATTGATACTTGCCCACAGGGCGCTCGTGGAACATCTCGTAAAACTTGACAACCGCTTCAACATGGACGGGAGTCGTTCCTGTCAATTCGGCAACTTCGTCGATTGCTTCTTTGGGTATGTAGCCCAACTTTTCTTGCACCAACCAAAGTAGAGGCATGATCGCAGCCTTCCGTTGCGGATACTGGGCGATGATGTTTTCCGCCTCTTTCAACAGTTCCTCGGTGAACACTCCCATCGTTCAATACACCTCTCCCCTCGTTCCAATGGCTTCAACGATGACCAATCGTTGCTCTTCAATGATGCGATAGACGATGCGGTATTCGCCGACATGAAGGCGGTATAAGCCTTACAACTTCCCGCTCAACTTGCAAATGTCTTTGCCATAGAAAGGGTTGGCTCGCAGCGTTTCAATAGCCTCATCAATTCTCCGCTTGACCGCCTTAGGGAGTCGCTGATATGCCTTTGCGGCGTTCCTGTGAAACTCAATTTCAAACTTCTCCACGCTTCACCCGCTCCCACGGGATGAAGGCTTCCATTCGCCCTGCCTTAAGGTCAGCCTCAGCCTTCCTAATCATCGCCATCATCTTTGGGTCGGTCAGGATGTCCCAAGTGGCTTCCCATTCCTCCCGCTCCTTCAGGAACTCCATGAACTCCAAAGCCATGCGAAGGCGTTCGGGCGAGAGTTGGCGGGCTAAAGTTGAGATTTGCTTTCGCAACTCTCGTACTGAAGGCGTTTTTGTTTTCTCGGCGATTTTTGCAGCCATTATCTGTCAACCTCCCCCATAACTGGATCGAAACTTGCCAAGATGGCGACTAAGTCAGCAATGAGATGCCCTTTAGCCACAACCGGCAAGGCATGGACATGAATGAACGAAGGCGCTCTCATATGCATGCGGTAAGGCTTTTCGCTTCCATCGCTGACGATGTAGAAACCTACTTCACCGCGAGCACTTTCAACCGCTGCATAGGCTTCGCCTGGTGGGACAGGATATCCACGACTGTAGAACAAAAAGTGCCTAATGAGCGCTTCCATATCTTTGTCCAGACGCTCCTTAGGCGGCGGCGTCGCCCATGGATGGTCGGCAAGCACCGGTCCCGGAGGCAGGTTTTCCAGTGCTTGTCGGACAATCTTTATGCTCTCCAGCATCTCCAGCATCCTGACCCAACAACGGGCATATGTGTCTCCCTCTTCAGCGGTGACGAGTTCAAAGTCAAAGTGGTCGTAGGACGAGTAAGGCATTGTCTTCCTCAAATCCCACGCCACTCCCGATGCCCTCAGACTTGGTCCGGTAACGCCCCAAGCAATGGCATCCTGAGCACGCAACACACCGACGCCCTTCGTTCGGTTCAGCCAAATTGGGTTTTTGCTGATGAGTTCTTCAAGTTCCTGCCAAGCCTTTGGAAACTCGCGGAGAAATTCTCGGCACTTATCAACCCATCCATCAGGCAAGTCGTATCGGACACCACCAACGATGATGTAGGAGTAGGTCAAACGGGCTCCGCACAAAGCCTCAAACAAGTCCAAAATTTTCTCCCGCTCCCGGAAGCAGTAGAAGAACCCACTCATGATGCCAACTTCTAAGGTCGTCGTGCCCAGAAAGACTAAGTGGCTGGCAATGCGTTGTAACTCTGACACAATGACTCGCAGATATTGCCCCCTCGGCGGCGGCTCAATTCCCAACAACTTTTCAACAGCAAGGCAGTAAGCGAAGTTGTTGGTCATGCCGGAGACATAGTCAAGTCGGTCGTTAAGGGTGATGACTTTGTGATAGGTTTTGTGTTCCGCTTCCTTTTCTATGGCTGTGTGCAGGTAACCGATGACCGGTTCGGCATCCACAATAGTTTCGCCTTCCAAAGTCAAAATCAGCCGCAACACGCCGTGAGTACTGGGATGCTGCGGACCCATGTTGATGGTCATTAAGGCTTGATTTCGCTCAACTGTCCCGTGTTCCCTGTCTCTCGTCCCTTCCTTCATCGTCATTGCCATCACCACTCTTCAAAAGTCTCCTCAGTTTTCTCAACGGGCATTCCCGGTTGCCAGAAGAGCGGAAAATCTTTGCGAAGCGGGTGACCCGGAAATTCATCGTAAGTCAGGATTCGTTTCAAGTTGGGGTGACCTTCAATGCGAATGCCGAACATATCCCAGATTTCTCGCTCATAAGGGTTGGCGCTTGGGTAAATGTGGCAAACGGTGGGAACCCATGCATCGGCGCTTTGAAGGCGAACTTTCACCCGAAGGCGAAGCCGATGAGTGAGGGAAAGCAGGTGATAGACAACCTCAAACCGTGGTTCGCCCCGCAGCGGCAGGTAGTCGACAGCCGTCGCATCCACCAACATTTCAAAGCGCTCTTCGTCACGCAAGTATCTCATCGTCTCTGTTAAGATGTCTCGCCTCACCGTAACTGTCACTTCACCGTTGTGAACTTTCACCTCTTCAACAGCTTCGCCAAAGTGCGTTTTAAGCCGCTCAGTAACTTGCATTAGCCTATCAATGTAGGTTATCGCCTGAGTTGCTTCCTTGTCCTGCGTCATCTGTCCCATCCCTCCATCACCCACGCTCCTTTCCTGCCAGTTCAAACTCCCTGACTTCTGAACGCTCGTAGATGGACAAGTTGATCCAGAAGCCATCTTGGTCGTAGATGCTTTCTCGGACAGGGCGAAGGACATTGCGAACCTTTTCTTCCATCCCGTCCGGCACAACAGCAATTAGCCATCCGTCAACTTCATCTGAGCCATTTGCGTCAATAGTGACATTTGCCTCAGGGCAAACCTGCTTAGCCAAAGCAGCTAACTCCTTTAGCCTTTGGATTATTCGGCGTCGGTTTTTTGATTTTCTCATTTGTGTATCGCCTCCGTTATTGCATTGACAAACTCGCGAGCATGTCCTACTGCCCGCCGTGCCTTCTTGACCGAAATTTCAATGCGTTGGTAATAGGCATCGTTTCTCAAATCATAAGCGTCGGACAGCCAATCCACAAATCGGTCGGGATAAATATGGCGTTTGCGCACTAACTCGTCGCGAAAAGCGCTCCACAAACCTCCGTGAGACCACCGCTCTTGACGAATTCCGAACCTTTCCAAAGCCACTATTGCTGCCCAGAACATGGCAGCGTAAGCGCAAAGGTCGGCAGCGTGATAGCAGTCTGAATCCAATGCCATCTCGGCAACCCTCAAAAATTCCTTCGCCCTTTCCAACAAATCCGCCTTTCCCTGTCCCTTGTCCCCTGTCCCTTGCCCCATCCTTCACGGCACTTCCTTTTTTCGGTGTTCGCCTATTCGCTCCCGCTTGATTTTTTCCTGAAGCATCATGATGCCATGCAGAAGTGCTTCCGGTCGCGGTGGGCAGCCGGCGACATAGACATCAACGGGCACGATTTGGTCAACGCCCTGAACGATGGCGTAATTTTGGAAGACACCGCCGCAAGATGCGCATGTGCCCATCGCAATAACCCATTTTGGATTGGGCATTTGGTCGTAAATCCGCCTGAGTATGGGAGCCATCTTCCAAGAGCACCTTCCCGCAACAATCATCACATCCGCTTGGCGCGGCGAACCGCGAAAGACTTCAGCGCCGAAGCGTGCAATGTCATTGCGAGACGCTACCGTCGCCATCATCTCGATGGCGCAACACGCAAGACCGAAAGTGGCTGGCCAAAGGGAGTTTCGCTTTGCCCAATTGATAATCGCTTGAACAATGTCCACATTGAGCAGGTCTTCAAGTTTTGCCAGCAAAACACTGCGACCGATGACTTGTTTCATCTCCTCGTCCAAATCCTCCAGAACTTCTCCACGGGCTTGACCCGGCGGTGCGATGGTGATTTCACGACCGTCAATGGTTGTCCGAACTATGCTCACCTTCATCGTCGTTCGCCTCCTGAGCCAACAACTTCCGCCTCAACAGTTTGGGGCGCAACTTCTCTCAGTTCTCTGACGACAGTCAACTCTTCCGTCGGTTGCTCCCTTTCCCACCATTCCCACTCAAAGGCTCCAGTTCGCAGTAGGTAAATGTATCCGATTGCTAAGATGCCGAGAAAGATGACCATCACCCAAAAGCCCAAAAGCCCTAAATCGTGCCGAACGAGCGCCCAAGGGTAGAAGAAGACGACCTCGATGTCAAAGACGATGAACAGCATGGCGATGGCGTAGAACTTGACAGGGAACCGCTGTCTTGCGTCGCCGATAGGTTCGTTGCCGCACTCGTAAGGAACCAACTTCCCGCGCTTCGGGCGCGCCTCAATCAATCCCAAAAGGTGCGACAGTAGTAACATCCCAACAGCAATTATGACCGCTAAGACAACAGCAACGAGAACAGGCAGGTATGCCGTCAACATCTCCGTTGAACCTCCTTTCGCGCTCAGCAAAATTATAGCGTGAGTTCGCTTTTTCACCGAACAAATGCCAAAGACATGAGCATCGGGAGAAGCCGTTTCAACTCATTCGCCACTGCCTATCAGAAGTTGAAGTTTAGGGGCTCACTTGACCCCTTACCCCGTGTCCCCTGTCTCTTGTCCCACCAATTCGGCAATTGCGTTAGCCACTCTGTCCGAAGCTCCACGATGGCGGGAAAGCAATTGCTCCGCTTTCCAAGCAAGGGTTCTGCGAAGCGGTTCAGAGTTGAGCAATTTGAAAGCGGTGTCCGCTAACTCATTTTCGTTGCGGACTTGGAACCCGATGCCCTCTCGCAGCAAAAGTTCTGCGTGTGGTCGGAAATTGTCAATGTGCGGACCGAAAACGACAGGAACGCCGTGCAAGATTGGCTCCATGATATTGTGCCCGCCCCGCTGAATCAAACTGCCCCCGACGAAGGCTATTGCCGCTAACGCATAAAGTTTCGCTAACTCGCCGACAGTGTCAAGGACGATGACTTCGGTTTGTCTGATGGGCTTCCCGGTGCAGAAAGAACGGCGCACAGGCTTAAATCCTGCCGATTCAATTTTCGCTATCACCTTTTCCACTCGCTCCAAATGCCTCGGCGCAATCAGAAGCCGCAAGTTGGGCAAATAACTGATGAGCCGCTGATAGACCCGAAGGATGACTTCTTCCTCACCTTCGTGAGTGCTGCCAGCGATGAAAAGCAAGTGGTCGCTGAAAAGCCCCAATTCCGAGCGAAGGGACGCTTTGACGCTTTCGCTCATCCTAACCTGCGGTTGGTCCAACTTCACATCCCCAACTACTTTCACGATTTGCGGCGGCGCTCTCATTTGCAAAATTCTTTGGGCATCAAGTTCGCTTCGCATGAGGCAGAGGTCAAGGTGGCTGAGCAGCCATTGGTAGGCAAGTTTGCCCAAAGGCGTTTGGGCGCGGGCGAAGGTGGCGTCGGAAATTCGCCCGTTGACCAAAGCAACCTTTGAGCCAATCTCTTTCGCTGCGTGCATCAAATTGCCCCAAAGTTCGTTTTCCGTTAGAATGAGGACATCCGGTCTGACACGCCGCATCGCCCAGTGCGGGAACGGCATTATGTCAAACGGCAGAAAGGCAAAGGCATCGGCATTCGGAATCCTTTGCTTTGCGGTTTTCATTCCCGTTTCCGTTACCGTCGTGACTAAAACCCAAGCGTCTTGAAACTTTCGTTTGAGGGCAACAATGACGCTGGAAGCAGCAACCACTTCGCCGACAGAAACTGCGTGAACCCAGAAACATTGCACTCCGCGCTTTGCACTCAATTCAGTGTCCTTTGCCTCTTGTCCCCTGTCCCACTTTGGAAATCGTCCAGTCCAGTCGTAAATGGCGCTGAAGCGTGTCCCATCCAAAATGCGCCGAATGCCATAAGCAAAAAATGCTGGCGACAGCAACCACATGACCTCGTTGTAAACGAAAAGCATGCTTTTGCGACAGGGACATCCCGACACGACACTCATCGCCTCCAATGGCAAATTTTAAAGCGGTTGAGGGTTGCGGGTTGAGCGTTGCGCTTTCAAAAAGGCTTTTTAACTGCACTCAAACCTCAACTCGCAACGCGCAACTTAAAAATTGCGGGGTGAGAGAAGATGAGGGCGGTGTCCCAGTGGTTGGAGCAGCGCTTCAAGTTGAAAGAACTTGGGACGGATGTCCGCACAGAGGTTTTGGCTGGCTTGACCACTTTCCTGACGATGTGCTACATCATTTTTGTCAACCCTGTCATCCTCGGCGCTGCTGGAATGGACAAAGGCGCAGTCATGGTAGCAACTTGTGTTAGCGCTGCTGTTGGAACTTTTTTGATAGGTGTTCTCGCCAATTACCCCATCGCGATGGCGCCAGGAATGGGACACAACGCTTTCTTCGCCTTCATTGTCTGCGGTGCTATGGGATTCACTTGGCAACAGGCTTTGGGCGCAAACTTCATCTCCGGTTCGCTTTTCCTCATTCTCGTTTTGGCTGGGATGAGTCAAGCGTTTATTGACGCTGTTCCCGATTCCCTCAAGCACGCCATAGCCGTTGGCATCGGGCTTCTGCTTGCGATGATTGGGTTGCAGTGGGGTGGGTTCATCGTCCATTCGACAGCAACAATGGTCACACTGGGAGACCTGACAAGCCCATCTGTCATCATCTCAACCATCGGCTTCTTGGTCATGGTCGTTTTGCTCGTCCTTAATGTTCGCGGCGCAATTGTTATCGGTTTGCTGGCAGGTTTGATTGTGGCGATTCTGTTGGGTGTAACCCAATACAAAGGCATCGTTTCCGCCCCACCTTCCGTCGCTCCTACCGCTTTCAAGTTCGCTGAAGGGTTAACTTCTTTCGGTGCACTGGGTCGGCATTGGGTCGATTTGATTGCGGTCATTTTCGTGCTCTTGTTCCTTGACATCTTTGACACTGTGGGCACTCTCATCGGTGTCACATCTCAAGCAGGCTTGCTCAAAAACGGGACGCTGCCGAAAGCAAGGGAAGCCCTTTTGTCGGACGCAATTGGGACGGTCGTCGGCGTTTGCTTCGGCACTTCCACAGTCACCAGTTACATTGAAAGCAGTGCCGGCATCGCTCAAGGTGGTCGGTCGGGCTTGACTGCAGTCGTGGTTGCCATTCTTTTCCTGCTCGGTTTGTTCTTTGCCCCGCTGGTGGAGATGATGAGTGCCGAAGTTTCTGTGCCCATAAGTTTCGCAGCGGAAGGAACTCCGCCTTTCAGCCAACATCCCATAATCGCGCCTGCCCTCATCTTGGTCGGTGCGTTCATGATGACTGGGGTTAGGCATATCCGCTGGGACGATTACACTGAGGCAATACCAGCGTTCCTGACCCTCATCATCATGCCCGTCACTTTCAGCATCACGGAAGGAATTGCTTTCGGCTTCATCAGTTACGCCCTTCTCAAGTTGGTCACTCGCAGACACCGGGAAGCCCATTGGCTGCTTTACCTGCTGGCAGTTCTGTTCTTGGTCCTGTTCGCCGTGCGAACTTACTTGGCAGGCTGACAATGAAGCAGAGAATGGCGATCAGTAGTTGACGAAACAAAAATGCCTTCTCTCAGCCCAATTCTGAGTTTCCACCGTCTCCGAGTGAAGCAGAGGGGTTTACGAAGCGCCAAAATCATGAGCGAGGTGAGCGGTTATGCCGAAGACTCTGACGATTGAGTTGCCTGACGAAATTTACGAGGGGCTACAAAAGTTGGCGGAGAAGTGGAAAACGACGCCCGAACGCATCGCTGCCGATTGGGTTGTCTTCCAAGCCGACCAAGTTCTTAACGACCCGCTGGAAAAATGGATCGGTGCTATTGACACGGGTGTCATTGGTTGGGGCGAGCGACACGATGAACTGTTGGGCGAGGCTTTGATGCGGAAGGTGAGGGGTGAACCCGACGATGCGTAAAATCTTCGGCGACACGGCAGGTTGGGCGAACTTGGTTGACCCACGCCAACCCTTTCACGCCCTTGCGACGCAAATTTATGATGACATCAAGCAGCGACAAGGGGTTGTCGTCACGACCAACTATGTGCTGGCGGAATTGGTGAGTTTGCTCTTATTCAGACTTAGGTTGCCCCATAGCACCATCGTCGGGTTCATCAACGATTTGAAAGCCTCTCCCATCGTGGAAGTTGTTCACATTGACCCCAGTTTGGATGCCGAGACGTGGGACTTGTTTCAGCGTCGTCCGGACAAAACTTGGTCACTGGTAGATTGTGCCAGTTTCGTCGTCATGCAAAAGCGAGGCATCAATGAAGCCCTCACCAGCGATGTCCACTTTGAACAGGCTGGCTTTGTGAGGCTTCTCAAGTAACGCAAAATTAGCTTCGTCGTAAACTTAGCCACTGCAAGGAGGTGACCGACGATGACAGGATGGACGAGACGGAAATGGCTGAGTGGGGTAGCGGGTTTGATAGTTAGCGGGATGGCGGCGGGGCAGAAGCAAAAAATCCCGCAAAGGCAGTTGGGCAAAACTGGCGTTTCTGTTCCCATACTCGCTGTCGGCGGAGGTAGTGCCTTTATGGCGATGAGCGATGAGGAAGCGGAGCGGTTTTTGTGGCGGGCTTTGGAGTTGGGACTAACCTACTGGGACACAGCACACAGTTACGGCAACGGTGGAAGCGAAACTCGCATGGGCAGGGTTCTGAAAACCGAGCGCAAACGAGTTTTCCTTGCCACAAAAACTGCTGCCCGAACCTACAATGAGGCTATGCGACAAGTTGAGTTGAGTTTGAAACGGCTGCAAACCGACCGCATTGACCTTATCCAAATCCACGATTGGAGGGCGAACTATGACCCAGCTGCCATCGGCAAGAAGGACGGCGTCTTGACAGCGTTGCGCAAGTTGCGGGACGAAAAAGTTGTCCGCTTTATCGGCTTGACAGGGCACACGACACCTGAAGGGATGCGTAAGGTGCTGGAACTTTACGACGACATAGACACCGTGCTGATGCCTATCAACCCCGCTCAACCTGACTTTGAGACGACCATCGTTCCGATTGCGCAAAAGAAGGGCGTGGCGGTGCTGGCGATGAAAGTGACGGGGCGGCGGAGTTTGCTGGGCAAAACTGAAGCGACCGAGTTGCTCCGTTACGCTTGGAGCGCTCCAATTGCCACAGCAGTTGTCGGGATGACAGGCATCAAGATTTTGGAAACCGACTTCCAACTGGCTTTGCAGTTTGAGCCGATGAGCGAACCCGAGCGGGTCAAGTTGCGCCAGCGGATGGTCTCAATGCACAATCATTTGCCTTACTTGGCAGCACATTATCGTGACGGGCAAATTGTTTGACGGGTTCGGACGACAAACACGAGCAGGGGTGAGGGTGATGCGGTTGGTTTTGGCGCTCATCTTTTTCTGTGGGGTGATGGGGATGGCGCAAGTGGTGACGGAATTTGACCCAAATGAACCTTTGGGAAAGCGACCTTACGAGATGGAGTGGGCGGGCAGGAAAGAACCGAGACCACCAACAGTGACTTTCGCTGACCTGCGTGGCTGGAGAATGGAAGTTTCTGGCAACGCTCAAGCGATTTTCCGACCCAGCCGAGAGCAAAATGTCTGGGACAGACCTGTGGGCAAGTTGGTTTACAAGGGCAGTGGTGACCCTAACTCCCGTCCAACGATTTTGCTCTATCCGCCCAACCCAATCCCAATTCCCGACGGCAGCGACTGCGTTGAAGGCTGGATTTACGGCAACCGTTGGGGATGGGAAAATCCGCCCGATACTCCGCCCGTGCAAATTTTCATCCACCTGCAGGACGAAAAGGGGCAAAGGCAGCGAGTTCATTTTGCGACAGTTAACTGGAAGGAATGGTGGCTAGTCCATCGTCGCTTGTTCCCGATGCCACAAGGCGGGAAAGCAAAAGGGTGGCAGTTTGTGGCTCTGGAAATTTCTGGCGGTTGGCAACCGCAGGAACGCACCCTTTACTTTGACAGCCTGACTTTTTATGCCGAACCGTTACCGCCGCTCAAATTCCCACCGCGCCCACGACGCAACTTGACACTTTTTGATGGGCAATCTCCGGGTCTGAACACGGGACGAGGCAAGTTGGAGTTTCCGACCCGCGAGGAGACAATCCTGCCAGTCAACCTGACGAAACAGTTTCGGACGGAAGTGAGGCGGGAAGGGAATTCTTTCGTGTTCACCTACACTGGCAACGATTGCACCGTCACCTACCGATTTGACCCATCGCAAGGTTTGTCGGGAATTTACGCTGTTGTCCACAAAGGCAAAGTCGCCACCAAGTCGTTCCAACTCATGGCTGAAGGCGGGATAAAGTTCGCTGACGGGGGCAACGAGGGCAAGTTGGTTCGCTCTGAATTGCGAAGCGGGATTGTGACAGCAGAGTATGAACGAGGGGTCACTTACAGGCTAAGGTTGTGGCAAAAATCCCTTGTCATTGACGCTATTTGCCTCGGGGGTCAAGCGACCGAACTTTCCTTCGGCGAAATTCGCATCCTTGATAATCGCACTTTGCACTCAGAACTCCGCACTGAACATCGCACCCTGCACTCCGCACTTCGCACCATTTATGTGCCCTTCATCACCTACGGCGGAAACAGCAATCCAGTCGTTACAATGTGGCATTCAGCAAATCGGGAGGACGAGGCTCCCGCCGAGCCTTCAATTCTCTTCATCAGCGTCTGGCTTGACTGGTATCGCAGCAACGGGAGCGAACCGTTCGCTTTCCCTGAGGGGCAATGGACGCCGACGGGCTTGCGCATCAACGGTGGCGTCCGATACCACCCGAAGACGGACGGCAAGCGCAACGACCTTTTTGAGCGCGTCTTCGTGACAGTGTCGCCCAACTTTGAAGAGGTTTTGCCAGTCATCCCGAACCCAAAAGGGCTTCATGCCCATTTAGCCGTTGACCGTCTCTGGCAGGAAACTTGGGGTCCAGCCGATTACGAACGGGAGATGGAACGAAGCAGAAGGTTGAGAGCCTACGGCATCACCAAGTTGATTCAGTGCAACCACGAGATAACTTGGCGTGATGGCGGTGAAAGTTTCACTTTGCGGACGAGGGCTGCTCCCGGCAAGGGCGGCGATGAAGCCTTGAAGCGTTATCTGGCGCACCAAAAGTCGTTGGGCTGGTTCGCCGGGCTTTACACCAACTATTGCGACTTCGCTCCCGTCAACGAACACTGGAACCCCGATTATGTCCAGAGAACTCCCGATGGCAATTGGCGACCTGCATGGCCGAGATGTTACGCCCTTAAACCTGCAGCAGCCGTCATGTTCCACGAAAAGTTAGCGCCCATCATCAAAAGCAAGTTTCACGAAGGTGGACAAAGGGTAGGGGGCAAGGGACAGGCTGGAGAAAAACGCAGAAGCGGAGAATGGGGGAAGCGGGGAAACGGAGAAGCGGAGAAAAACGGAGAGGCGGGAAAAGGGGGAGTTTCCGCTTACACTGATGTCCACACAGCCGTTGCGCCTTGGCATTATTGCGATTACGATGCCCGCGTTCCCGGCGCTGGGACATTTGCCCAAACCTTCTACTGCTACGGTGAACTATTGCGCAACGACAGCCGAATTTATGGCGGACCAATTTTCTCCGAAGGAACTTTCCAGTGGCTTTACGCTGGACTTGCTGACGGCAACTATGCCCTAACTTACAACAATCGCCCAATCGCTAAAGAACCGCTGTTGCCGATTTTCTACTTGCGCGAAATTCACACGAAAGAGTGCGGCATCGGGATGGCTTGGACTGATTGGTTCTTGCAAGGTGTTCCCGATTGGCAAAAGGATGTTGACAAAGCCATTGACCGATTCCTGCTCCACACAATCGCTTACGGCAACATCGGGTGGCTTGTTGAAGAGCGGTTCGGGATGGAGAGGGTTTGCCGAAGTTACTACATGCTCCAGCGCCTGCAGGCGAGATACGGTCTCTTGCCACCAACTCAAGTCGCTTACTTTGACGGCAAGAAATTGGTGGGTGTCTCCGAAGCCCTTGCCCTTGACCTTCCCAGAGCGCGCCGCCAACTTTTCATCGCTTACCCCAACGGTCTGCGAATTTGGCTCAACGATTGGGACAAAGAGACAACGGATGAAGCAATTTGGCGAGTTGAGGTTGATGGCAAAGTTTACGAAATTCCGCCAGCAGGTTGGCTGGCAGTGCAAGGCAAAGAATTTTTGACCTTCTCGGCGCTCGTTGACGGGCGCAAAGTTGACTTTCTCAGGGACGCAAAAGGCTACGGCGATGAACCGCCCTTGCTTTACGCCGATGGGCGGGGCGAATGGGTTCGCTTCGGCGAAGTCGCAACCAAAGGTGCAATCGCTGTCAGGCGAATAGGCGAGCGACAAGTTGAAGTGCTGGACATATCCCGAACTGGCGAGTTCGGCTTGAAAAACCCTTTGGGCATTGAAGGTGTGCCAGTCAAATGCGAGGTTTTTGACATCAATGGCAAACCTTTGGGAGAAACTGAAATTCGGCTGACGGCAGATTATGCGTGGGTTATCGGAAAGTCGGAAGGTCATCGGTATGTGGTGACCTTTGAGGGGAAGGCAAAAGTCTCGTGGCACATTTCAGCCGAAACGCATCATGCGCCGCCGGAAGCAAAATTGCCGCTCAAAGTTGTGGGTGCGCCAGCAAGGGAAATGCGGATAAGTTGCGAAGGCGCAAAGGTTGACGGGCAGACAATCATCATCCCTGAAAGCGCTGCGGTTGGCAGCAGGATTTGGGTGAGGGCAGATTGGCAGGGCGAAACCCGTTGGTGGGATTTCACAGTTGTCCCGATAGTTCGGTGGCAAGTCAACTTGCAGCCAGTTGGCGATGGGAGAGCAGAAATCAAGTTGCGACCGAAGTGGTTCTTGGACGGACTTGAGGGCGAACAGGTCATCATCGCCCTTGAACCGCCATCATGGCTTACTGTCAATCCGCTGCAGTGGAAGTTTGAGCGAAAAAATCTGCCTGACCAACTAACTGCCAAGTTGGTCACTGATGCGCCTGTCGGAACCGAAGGAACGATTCGGATTGTCACGGTGATCGGCGAACGCCGCCATGAGGCTCAAATTCGGTTGAGCGTTGCCCAAGAGCCGGAGGCAATTTTGCGGCTTGACAAAATCCAAGTTCCTTTCAGTTGGGGCATCTGTCGGCGTGGCGGGAGGGAGCAAACTGATGACGGCAAAAGCGGGGCAACTTTCCATCGGAGCGAGGCGATGCCTGTGGGCGGAGTTCGCAAAGATGGGTTTTTCAGCCATCCGCCTTACATTGGAGGCGTCGGTTATGTTTGGGCTCAATTTGGTCCGATCACCTTGCCCGAAGAACCTTGCGTTTTTCGGGTTTGGGTTGGGTTGATGGATGGCGGTGACCCGAGCGATGGCGCTCTGTTCGTCGTGGAAGTTTTGGACGAACAAGGCAAATTGCACCGACTGGCGGAGAAATTGGGCGTCCAAAAGGAATGGCGAGAGTTGGTGGCTGACTTGACAGAATTTGCTGGCAAAAAGGTTTGGCTGCGCCTAATCGCCGATGTCGGACCGAACGACAACTCCACCGCCGATTGGGCATCTTGGGGCGAACCGAGAATTGAAAGGAAAATCAGCAAGCGTCGCATTGAGATTAGCGATAGACAGTGAACGGACCAGACGATGGAAGGCGTTGCAATCACCATCGGGCAGGAAAGCAATGGCTATGTGAGTTTGTTTCGGCGAAGGCAATCGGTGAGGCTAAGGTCCTTGAGGCACGAGGTGGTCTGCAAATGCATTGGTGGAGCAATGCTTGCTTGATCGGTGTGGCTTTAATGGCGGTGACGACGGCGTTTGGGCAGGTGAAGGAAATTGCCTTTTATGTTGCGCCAAACGGGGATGATGCATGGTCGGGAAGGTTGCCTGCCCCTAACGCCCCACGAACGGACGGTCCGTTTGCCACGCTGCACCGAGCCATAGAAGCCATCCGCCAATTGAAACGGCAACGAGGTGGGGCTCTGCACCAACCCGTCACCGTTTATTTGCGGGAAGGCACTTACTTTTTGCGTGAACCGATTGTCTTAACCCCTGAAGACAGCGGCACTTCGGAGTGTCCTATCACCTTTGCTGCCTACCGAAAGGAGCGTCCCATTATCAGCGGTGGGCGTCTTCTCACGAATTGGCGTCGGGAGAAAGTCAACGGGAAAGTGGCTTGGGTGGCGGAAGTTCCAGAGGCGGCATCGGGCAAATGGTTTTTCCGCCTTTTGCGGGTTGGCAACGCATGGGCAATTCGGGCGCGCTATCCCGACTTTGACCCGCAAAACCCCTTGACAGGTGGTTGGCTTTTCGCTCAGTGGTGGGGTGAACCTTGGGAGCGAGGGGCGTTCAATGTGGGCGTGGGGAGAATCCACAATGTCGGCGACCGATTGGAATGGCGCATTCGTGTGCCCGCTGCGGGCGAATATAGGCTGTGGATTCGTTACGCCCACAACATGAAAAACTTCGGCGTTGACAAGATGGACGAACGGACGGTCATCCGCGTCGGGGATGGTGCTCCCGTGCCTTTGCGCCATTTGCCCGACACAGGCAGTTGGGGCAATTTCACATGGGCGCTGGCAGCGACCGTTCACTTGCCTGCGGGCGAGCAAACTTTGGTCTGGGAGAATGTCAAGGGTGGCGGATTGAACATTGATGCGATGGCGCTGACGGATGACCCCGAATGGCATCCCGACAAAGCCATCCAAATCTTGGGTTGGTGGGGAGAATACCGTGTCGCACCGCCAAAGGAAGGAAAGCATTTGCTGCTCATTCAGGCGGAAGCGTGCACAAAAGCAATCGGAAAAGAGGTTCAAGTCCCCAAGCCATCGCTGCCGGGGATGCGTGACAGGATTGTTGTCGCTGAAGATAAGTTTCCCCGATGGCGAGATTGGGACGGGGCGGAAATCCACCTTTTTCCCGCTTGGGGATGGGTGAACGCCATCCTGAAGGTGGACGGTGTTGACAGAGACAAACGGACAATTTTTGTCAAGTGCGAGCAGGACATCCGCCCCGGCAATCGCTTTTTTATCGCTGGCGTCCGCGAGGCATTGGATGCCCCCAACGAATGGCATCTGGTTGCTCAAGCGGGAAAAGTGTTCTACTTGCCGCCTAAAGGGCTTGATCCGAACAGGACAGAAATCGTGGCGCCCCGAATGGACCGTCTGTTCGTGTTGCAGGGCGATGCCCAAAATGGCCGTTTCGTGGAGCACCTGCGCTTCATCGGTTTGACTTTCACCGACACCGATTACACTGCCCCAGGGGGTTATTACACCCATGCCGATGCTGCTATTTGGTTGGTGGCGGCTCGCCACTGCGTGATTGAAGGTTGTCACTTTGTTCGGTTGGGCGGTTATGCCGTGCGGATGGAACAACAAAGTCATGGGAATGAGATTGTGGGCAACACGATGCAGCAGTTGGGTGGCGGTGGGGTCATCCTGTTGGGGAACACGAAAACACAACCCCATGACAACTTGATCGCTTTCAACGAGATGAGCGATTTGGGGCTGATTTACAAGCATGTGGCGGGCGTCTATGTGACGACGGGTAGCGGCAACCGCATCGCCCACAACACCATCCGACGCGTCCCGCGCTACGGCATCTCGCTCAAGTCTTACGGGGCGGGCGCTTCGTCTCATCGCAACATCGTGGAGTTCAACGAAATCATTGACAGCAACCTTGAGACCAACGACACGGGGGCAATTGAAACTTTGGGGCGCGACCAGCAACCGTCTGGGAACATCATCCGCTTCAACTTCATCCGCAATGTCGTTGGGATGGGAACGGACAGCGAGGGCAAAATCCTGACGCCTTACTTCACTTGGGGCATCTATTTGGACGACTACAGCAGCGGGACGACCGTTTACGGCAATATCGTGATCGGGACGGTCTTGGGGGCGATCTGCCTTCACGGTGGCAAGGACAACCTCGTTGAAAACAACATCTTTGTGGACGGCAAAGAGCACCAAATTCGCCTTCAACCCAGGGACGAGTTCATGACAGGCAACATCTTCCGCCGCAACATCGTCGTTTTCAGCGACCCAAAGGCAGTGCTCTGGTATAGTTGGGCACAAACTTGGGGGCGCCATCGGTTGGCGGAATGCGACTTCAACCTTTACTGGCACACGGGTGGGCTGGACATAGAAAAGACGGAGAAAGCCATCACGCCTGAGGGCAACTTTGAGCGATGGCGCACCGCTGGCTTTGACCGCCACTCGCTCATCACTGACCCCAAGTTTTTCGTCGCCAAACCCTGGGCGAAAGAAGACTTCCGATTGCGCCCCGATTCCCCTGCCTTCAAACTCGGCTTCCAGCCCATCCCCATAGACCAAATCGGCGCAAAGCCAAAAGCATCAAAGAAGCGTTAACGATGTGCCTGCCGATTGAACGATAAACTGGTGCGTGATGATGAAGGTGATGGCGATGGGATGGACGAGGCGAAAGTTTTTGGGGTTGATGGGCGTTAGCGTGCTGATGATCGGCGACGCAAAAACTTGTCGCTATGGAGGTTGGACGGCGATGCGCGAGAAGGGAATGGGCTTTTTCCGAACGACGCAGCGGGATGGCATTTGGTGGCTCGTTGACCCCGATGGTCACCCCTTCCTCTCCAAAGGCGTCAACCATGTCAGTTTTCACGGCGACCATTGTCCTGCCCTCGGCTACTCGCCTTACCATCGCAATGTTCAGGCGAAATACGGCAGCGAAGAGAAGTGGGCGGAGGCGACCGCCAAGCGATTGCGGGCGTGGAACTTCAACACCATCGGGGCATGGTCATCGGCGTCGCTCTTTCGCCTCATGCCCTACACGCTCATCCTGAACTTGGGCGCAAGGGCGGGGGCAGATTGGCTTAAGGGCACCTTCCCCGATGTTTTTGCCCCCAAATTTCGTCAGACGCTTGATGACATCGCTGCCAAAGAATGCGCGCCCCGCAAAGATGACCCGTTACTCGTCGGCTACTTCACCGACAACGAGTTGCGTTGGGGACCTGATTGGCGTTCGCCCCGCCATTTGTTGGACGATTACTTGCTTTCGCTGCCACCCGATGCGCCCGGCAAAAAGGCACTCGTGGACTTTTTCCGCAAGCGCTACCTGCGCATTGAGGGTTTCAACAAGGCGTGGGGCTTGAACCTGCCCGATTGGGACGCCCTGACTAAGTTGACGGAGTTGCCACCCGCGCCGACGGAGGCGTCGGAAAAACAACGGCTCGCCGACCGCTTGGATTTTTTGCGCGTCATCGCCCGCGAATACTTCCGCGCCTGCCACGACGCCATCCGAAAACATGACCCCAACCACCTGATCTTGGGCGTTCGGTTTGCAGGCTATGCGCCCCGCCCTGTCGTGGAAGCGAGCGGTGAGTTTGTGGATGTCGTCTCTTTCAACACTTACGCTTTTGAGCCGCCCGTCAAAGTGCTGGACGAGTTGCACCAGATCACCCGCAAGCCCGTGATGATCACCGAGTTTTCCTTCAAGGCGATGGACAGCGGGTTGCCCAACACGAGGGGCGCAGGTCAACCCGTCCCGACGCAGAAAGACCGAGCCGACCACTTTGAGCGATTCGTGCGGGCGCTGACGGGTTTGCCCTATTGCGTCGGCTACCACTGGTTTCAATGGAGCGACCAACCCGCCCAAGGGCGCTTTGACGGCGAAAACAGCAACTACGGGTTAGTCAAGGAGAACGATGAACCTTGGGAGTTGCTGACGCAGCGGATGACGGAAGTGAACATCCGCGCCGACGAATGGCACGCTTCAGCCGCCAAAAGGTAATTGCGCCAATGGCGTGTAAGTCGGACCTTCGCGGGAAAGGTCACTGCGAAAGAGCGTCAAGTGGCGGACGGTCACCGTGCCGAAAAGAGTGTTGGCGTGCTCTTTGAGGATGGCAAGGACGGGGGCGAGCCCTTGCATCGCTTTGACGCGCCCGATGGTGATGTGGGGGTGATAGGGACGCCCTTCGGGGGCGAAACCTAACCGTTCCATCCCTTGCTCAATTTGTCGCTGCAAGGTGAGCAACTCTTTGGGCGCTTCCACGCCGACCCACAAGACGCGGGGGCGACGCAAATCAGGAAACCCACCGACGCCTTTCACGGCGAAAGCGAAAGTTGGCGTCGCTTGGGCGATGGCACTCAAAGTTTCGGTGATGGCGGCGATTTGCCCTTCTGGCACTTCGCCCAAAAACTTCAGCGTCAGGTGCAAGTTCTCTGCCTCCACCCACTTGACGGTCGCAGGCATTTGGCGGAGTGCCGTCAGCAACTGCATTAAGTTCGCCCGCACTTCGTCGCTCAGTTCCAACGCAATGAAACTGCGGATGGGCATGGGACGCTCACCTTCGCCGAACGAGTTTTGAGCACAATGCTCGGTTTCCCTAAACTCTGTCGCGGCTGGTAGCCACCTTGACAGTGGAACGGCGGAGAGTAGCGAATTCGTCTGGGCACTTGCCGAGCGCGACTTGATGCCGTCTCCTTTCCCGTTCGTGGCTGATAGCCACTCCAACAAAGCCTTATGCTCGCACCCTTGAGCGCTGGCACATGCCGATGTGGCAAAGTTTTTGTCGGCGTGTGAAAAGGAGGCAGCCACCATGCTCAAGACCCATCACTGCGGTGAATTGCGCCCATCCCATATCGGCGAGACGGTGACTTTGTGCGGTTGGGTCAATCGCGTCCGTGATCATGGCGGTGTCGTTTTCATTGACCTGCGCGACCGAAGTGGCATCGTCCAATGCGTCTTTGACCCGCAAGATTGCCCGAAGGAAGTCGTGACAGCGGCGCGGGAAGTCGGCAACGAATGGGTGCTGAAAATCGTGGGCGTCGTCGCCCGCCGTCCCGCTGGCACGGAAAATCCCAAATTGCCGACGGGCGAGATTGAAGTGCGCGGGCGAGTTTTGGAAGTCCTTAACCCCGCCAAACCGCTGCCCTTTTCGGTGACCGCCGACGACTTGAATGTGGACGAGTGGGTGCGGCTCAAGTATCGCTACTTGGATTTGCGGCGCAAGCGGATGCGGGACATCTTGGAGTTGCGCCACCGCTTCGTCAAAGCCGTCCGCGACTTCATGGACGAAAACGGCTTTTGGGAGATTGAAACGCCCCTCCTTTGGAAGCACACGCCCGAAGGCGCCCGCGAGTTTTTGGTGCCATCAAGGTTGCATGCGGGCAAGTTTTTCGTCTTGCCCCAGTCGCCCCAAATCGCCAAGCAACTTCTGATGGTGGCAGGCATAGAGCGTTACTTCCAGATCGCCCGATGCCTGCGGGATGAAGACCCGCGCGCCGACCGCCAACCCGAATTCACGCAGATTGACTTGGAGATGAGTTTCGTCACCGCCGACGACATTCACGACTTGGTGGAGCGAATGCTGCAGTATGCGTTGGAGAAGGCGGCGGGCATCAAAATCGCTATCCCTTTCCCGCGCCTTCCTTACGCTGAAGCGATAGCGCGCTTTGGCAGTGACAAGCCCGACTTGCGGTTCGGCATGGAGTTGGTGGACATCACCGACATCGTGGCGCAGAGCAATTTCCGTGTCTTTGCCGAGACAGTGGCGAAGGGCGGACAAGTGAAAGCCTTGCGGGTGCCGAACATGGCGACGGCATCCCGCAAGGACATCGCCGACTTGACGGAATTCACCAAACGCTTCGGGGCGAAAGGGTTGGCAACTTTCGCCCTCGGTGACGGAGAAGTCAAATCGCAAGTCGCCAAGTTTTTGAGCGACGGAGAATTGCGCGCCATCTTTGACCGCTGCGGGGCACAACGAGGCGATTTGGTGCTGGTCATCGCCGACGAACCCGAAATCGTCGCCGAAGTGTTGGGCAACTTGCGGTTGAAGTTGGGACGGCAGTTGGGTTTGGTGGCGACGGACGGACAAAGCGAATGGCGCTTCTTGTGGGTCACCGATTTCCCCTTGCTGCAATGGGACGCCGATGAAGGGCGCTACACGCCGTCCCATCATCCCTTCACTTCGCCTTACCCCGATGACCTGCCGTTGTTGGAAGAGGGCGTGCGAGCCCTTGACAATCCCAACTACCCCATCCCCAAAGGGCATCGTGACCATCCCCTCAGCAAGGTGCGGGCTTACGCCTACGACATCGTCCTCAACGGTTACGAAATCGGGGGTGGCAGCATCCGAATCCATCGGCGTGAAGTGCAAGAGTTAGTCTTCCGCGCCATTGAATTGCCGCCTGACGAGGCGCGGCGCAAGGTTGGCTTTTTGCTGGATGCCGT
>Ga0081478_125801_pt1 | contig 29288 bp, 30 predicted proteins | sample OctSprmetagenome_FD_70983 | JGI IMG/M metagenome (GOLD analysis project Ga0081478, IMG submission 70983) | Hot spring and microbial mat streamer communities from Octopus Spring Streamers, Yellowstone National Park, USA - T=80-84 v2 (version 2) | ecosystem: Environmental > Aquatic > Thermal... | reverse complement strand
GCGTTGCGACATACACTACGCCACCCCAGACGGCAGAGTATTCCCATTCTGCACATACAACGTGGTGGGCCACCGCGAAAAGGTCGAAAGCTCCTTCAAGGTAGACCCCAAGACCTGGGTAGTGGCAACCGGACTATCTCTGACCGGCTGGAATAAGCGGAGGTTCGCGGAACTAAATAAATAATTTTTTCTTAAGATTTTTATTTGTGGAGTAGGTCGCATGTATCTAGCCCTCATTTCTTCACTCGCCTTTTAGCCCCGGCCTGTGGGCGGGGCTCGCTGGTTCGTCTCTTCTAGCCACTTCTCTATGTCGTCTGCCAGCTCGGCGTAGCGGGCGAAGCCTTCTAGGTGTCCCTCGTAACATTCTATCATTATCTTGCCGTCCTTCATGCGGTACACCCTCGGTTCCTTGCCTGTCAGAGCCTTAATCAGCGCCGAGAGCCTTTCGGCGTCTGCCTCCCTGCCGCCGGGGGCGTCGGCCCTGGCGTAAGCGCGTCCAATGGCCGCGTTGTCTGTGCGCCTGCTGAAAGTTATTGTGTACTCATGCACTACGCGGTCCACAATCGTGTGCCCGCCCTCCACGCGGCCCACCTCCGCCGTTATCCTAATCCTTAGCAACTTCCTGTCGCCTCTGTCCTCCTCAACGGCTTCTCCGCCTCTCACCTTCACGACATATGTCTTGCCGTTCACCTCAACCTTCTTCTCGAAGCCCTCCAGCTTTTGAGAGCTCCTCGACATACCCTCCTTTACGATCTCCTCGGCCTTTCTGTACACGTCTTTGCCCTCCTCCCAAGCCCTCTGGAGTATGTACTCCACGAACGCGGCCGCCAGCCTCTGCTGTCCATCCTTGCCGTATACCGAGAGGAACGCGGCGCGCGTCAAGCCTTCTTTTAAGATCGAGAGGTAGCCATAGCTGTCCCCCTCCGGCATCTTGACGGTGAAGTGTCTGCCCTCCTCAAGCCCCATCTCCCTAAACCGTTGCGTCTCCTGCTTTATGCTGTCGGGGTCGGTGGATTGGTATTTGACCTCAAGCGCGCCGCTACTGGACAGCCTCACGAGGAACTTCGGCCATCCCTCCTTCAATACGCGACCCTCCTCCAGCTTTTTCAGCCAGCCCTCAGCCTTTCCGGCGTCCACCCAGCCTTTCTCGACGGCCTTTCTGACGATTTCGGCTGTGGCGTTCCTAAGTTCCTTGCGCCCGGTTGCAAGCGTGTCTGTGTAGGCGTAGACGTACCATACGCCTCTGCCGCCCACTTTCTTCACCTCTGCGCCGACGCCCGCAAGTCTCAAAAGACGGGCCGCTAGCTCGGCGCGGCTACGGTCCGTCGAGTAGAATTGGAGCTCGATTGCGTTCTCGCTCAGATATACGTTGTATTTGATGGCAACATCTCCTTCCGATATTGTCAAGTCGGCGGCGACGGGGCCGTCCTCAGTCCTTCTCCTCAGCCCCTCCCAGCGGATGTTAAGCCCCTCGGCCCCCAGCTCCACGGCTTCAGCCAGCTTATGGTTAATAATTCTTTCATCCCCCTCAAGCAGTGGAGACCCGTAGAGGAAGTAGAGACCGGCCAGCCTGACCGCGCCGACGCCCGACGCGGCCACGTCGAACTTCCTCCTACCGGTGCCCCTCACCTCTGTTTTGATGCCGTGCGCCGCTAGGGCGGCTTTCCAGAGCAATGCGACGGCGCGCTTGCCGCTGACCAGCACGACTCTCTTCATCGCCGCAGACACGGATCCATCTCCGTCTATTGCGCCGGAGACCACCGCGGCGAAGTACCTCAGTGTTTCCTCGTTAACGCCCAGCCTCTCCGCCTGAATAAGCAGAAGGGCAGGCCCCACGACCTCTCTTGCGACCTTGTCGTCGTTCAGCTTATTCCTCAGAGCCTCCAGCTCGCTCCGGACCTCCTTGCCCAGCCGCTTCACTGTGGCGTCCACCACGACGTCCCAGTGGTCAACAACCCACCGCTTCAATCCTTCCCAGCTCTTCACGTGCATGAGGTCCTCCAGTCCCGCCTTGATGCCCAGCATGTGGAGCCACCCGCCCTCCGCGCTTCTTCTGATGGTCTCGTCGAGCTTCTCGAGAGAGGTGCGGGCGCGAAACTGCGGCTTCGGCCCCTCAAGAGTCAGACTCACGCCGCGCAATGTGACGTTGGACCAGTCGAATAAGGCTTGAGTCTCCGCCAACTGCCACAAGTGGGTGGTAGGCATCTCCAACAGCTCTCCACTTATCGCCACGTCGGAGTTAATCCAGCCCAGCATGTAGGGGAAGCTGTCCTCCACAGGCAGACGCCCCCCAACCTCCTCCGCCGCCTTCATCCCCGCCTCAAGCTCTTGCCCAAAGAACTTCTGCCCCTTCTCCACGTCGATGTCCAGAGTATAGACTACGGCCTTCACCTCTTCCACCTTTGCAATCCTCAGCTTTATGCCCAGCTCCTTGAGCCTGCCGCCCTCCTCAAGCCCGTAGAGCCTAAACACGTAAGACTCGGTCTTCTTCCTAGTCCTCTCCCCCTCATTAGTCTTCTCCTCCATAAGCTCCAGCGCCAGCTTACCACTCCCCAGAAGCTTGATGAAGTCGCTGTAGTGGTCGGCCCCTGGCTTTAGGAAAAGGCGGCGGAGGCCCTCCGCCACCAACTCCTCCTCCGCCACCGGCCTCACTACACCTGCCCCCTTCGCATTGTCACATGCCGTAATCGGCGCGTAGTAGAGAAGCCAGGCAGACCTACCCACCTCAAGCCAATACCAAGCCGTCGCGCCGAAGGCACTCTTCCTGCCCAATGCATACTCCCTATACGCGATAAGAGCGGCGTAAGCCTTCACGCCGAAGCTGACGTCTTTGAACCTAGGGAGCTTCTTGTATTCCGCCTCTGCCAGCCTTCTAGCCACGTCTTCCTTCACGTCTAGGAGGTTCCTCAGACTGTACTTGACCGCGTACTCGTTGAGCTTCTTCCTCAGGATCTTCAAGGCGTTTTCGAGGGCCGCTTCCTCTTTCTCAGACAGCTGTGTTAGCAGGCGGAGGTCGGCCATGTACATAACTCTCTTAAACGGTTCCTCCACCACCTCCACCCTCTGCACCGCCTCCCTAAGCCCCTCCGCAACCTCTCTTAACGCAGATCTGTAGACGTCGAACGCCTCCTTCAACGCAAGGAAGGCGTAGAAGAGGCCCTTCTTCTTCCTCTCATCAAGTTCTCTATACGTCTTGCTCCTCATAAGCTTCTCCTTCTCTGAAGGCGTCGGCAGTATCAAAACCCTCAGCGACTCCCAAGGTTGCGGTAGCTTCTCATTCTTTTCGATTGCCGCCTCTGCAATTTCCTTAAACTTCTCGTATGGGTCGGGGGCCTTAAGCATGTTAAACACCTCCTCCCTAGAGTACTCCCTAACGCCGGCGGGTATAAACGGCGCCAGAGACGCCGCATACGCCAGCTTCTCCAGCTCCACAAGACCCCACATATCCAACGCCATGTTTAGCGCAACCACCCCAGCCGCCATCAGGAAGAGGTAAGCATTGTGCTCATCCACCCAAGCCAACACGCGTGTCACCGCTTCAACGAATAGCTCCGCCAGCCTCTGCAGAGACACCTTCACCTGCTCAAACACCTCCCTAGCCGCCTCATACAGCGCCTTAGCCGCCTTCTGCACATATTGAACAGTCTCTCTAAACAGCCCAACCTCGGCTAGGGCAACAGCCGAGGCAATAGAAGAAACAACAGCCTCTGAGTAGAAGCCGTGATGCACGGAATACAGCGCCGCCGAGAGTCCGGCTGAGGCGGCTTCTCTGTGTCTACGCCACACCCCATGCGCCGGTTTAAAAACAACTATAAGAAAAACAGAAATCTCCAGGCACAGAGACGCGGCGGAGATGGGAAGCCGCCTAAGCCGGCTGTGGTTGTTAAGACTACCCGGCGTAGGAGTTGTTGAAAGAGTGGCCGGAGCTTCAATCCTTAGGCGTGGAGTGGGTTAGGAAGTGGCTGGATCTTAGGGAGAGGCTGGTGGAGATTGCCAAGGTTATACGCAAATATCCGTGGATGGTTGATGTGATAAGGCAGAGGCCGATGAGCATCCTCCACCCGTATACGGTGGAGGTGTATGTGACAAAGGACGGGTCGGAGGCTTGCCTCTCTCTAAACCCGTCCAAGGCTTTCTGCGCCCAATAAGGAGCGGTGAATGAGGTCAAGCTGGAGCTGAAGTTCAGCAGATACGAGACGTACGAAGACAGGATAAGAGAGGTGTACCGCTCCAAGGGACTGCTGGCATTTACCACAGTGGCAAGAGAATACGTAAGACTAATCTAACCGCTTTCCACTTTATGTTTTTGTATCAAAAGTAGGGCGGTTGTCGAGGATTACTACAAATTCGTCATTTTCGTAGCCGCCTGTTGCTTCGTTTTCTTATAGTTTTCTATCTCCGCCTTTATCCTGTCTGTGAGGCCCATGACGTGGCTCTCCGTCTCAATCTTCTTTATGAGCGAGGCTAGGAACACCTCGTCACGCGGGTCTTTACACCTAGCCCAGACCCGCCCGTTTTGACCAACCACGATGTCGCACCCCAGCTCCATCAACGTGTTTAGCATGCTCCCCTTCTTCCCTATCACCCGCGGCACCTTTACGGGCGCTATCTCAGCAACCGTGCCGCTCTCCACCTTCCCAACCCTCTCCTCCTTGAGGGTCAGTATGATGGGGTACTCGTCCGTCAGATCTACGTCTTTCACCTTAGCCACAACGACATCGCCTATGTTAAGAAACGTGGTCAGGTGCGTGGTTTCCAGATCCACGTGTTTGTGCAAGGCCTCGCCCACGGGTAGATACGCAGGCATAAACGACCTGACGTCTACCTCCCACCCAGTTGCCAAGACGTCTGTGACATAGCCCACGACAAGGTCCCCCCTCTTCGGCCTGTACACGCCCTCCAGCGGCACTATAACCACGCCGTCGTCTCTAAACTCCACGAGGCCTACAACCAAGCTTCTGTATTTCCCGTTGTCGAGATACACCGGCCCCTCAACTCTGCTGTCGGCTGTGGCCACTGCGTCGCCTGGGAATATCAGCTGACGAGGTGTGACGAAGTACATCACGTCACGATTTCAATGATCTTTATATCATTAAACACAATATCCTCCCCGCTGTGGCTAGGCCTGCCTAAGCCACCGTCGTCTTTCTCTTGACGCACTCCTTAGCGCCGCGGGCGGCGTGTCCGCCGGCTCGTCTCCTCTAGCCACTCCTCTACGGCGTCTGCGAGTTCGGCGTAGCACCTGAAGCCGTCTAGGTGCTCTCTGCCGTATACTATTATTATCCTGCTGTTGTTAGTGCGGTACACCCTCGGCTCCTCGCCGGTGAGGGCCTCTATTACGGCGGCGAGCCTCTCGGCGTCTGCCTACATGCCGCCGGGGGCGTCGGCTCTAGCGTAGGCGATGCCCTCGGATCTGTTGCCAGCTCCGTGCCTGCCGTAGGTGATTGTGTAGTCGCTCTTTACGCCGTCTACCTCCGCTGTTATCATAATCCTAAGCAACTTTCTGCCGCCTCTGTCCTCCTCAACGGCTTCTCTGTCTCTGACCTTCACTCTGCGTATTTCGCCGTTCACCTCGACCTCCATCTCGAAGCCCTTTAGCGTCAGAGAGCCTCTCGCTTTGTCCTCATCTATGATCTCTTTGGCTTTTTCGTAGACCTCCTCGCCCTCCTCCTCCGCCCTCTGGAGTATGCACTCCGCGAACCTTGCCGCCAGTTTCCGCTGTTCTCTCTTGCCGTTTTCGGAGAGCCAGGCGGCATGGGCCAAACCCTCCTTACGGATATACACGTAGCCGTCGCGGCCCTCCTCCGGCATCTTGACAGTAAAGTGTTTGCCCTCCACGAGACCCATCTCCCTAAGCCGCTGCGCCTTCTGCTTTATGCTGTCGGGGTCGGGGGCTGAATCTGACCCTAAGCGCGCCCTCTATTAGCCCCACTTCGTACTTCGGCCAACCCTCCATCAGCACGCGCCCCCTCTTCATTTGCTTTGGTATGTGCAGAGGCGTGGTGGAGGGCGCGGTGCCGTGGTCTCCATACGCACCCGTGACGTGTGCGGAGTAGATCGGTGAAGGAGATTCTTGAGCTTTTGATGAGATAAAAAATTATAGAATAATTTTCTATCTGTCTTTGTACAAGCACACCGGAGCGGCGCTGCTTAAGTAGCTACATCAGTACACAATCTCTATTATCCTTATATCAACATCTCCATGTGTGACGTCGTTAACCCTGGAGATCAAGACGTCTTGAAGACCTGCCGGTAGCTCCAACAGGGCTTCCCAGGAGCCGTCGGGTCTGTATTTCTCATTCACTATTTTTGCCATCTTAGCCACAAGCCCCTTGACCTTCTGGGCGTAGGTGGACGATACCGACACGGCGATTCTAGCCGTGGCCACCTTAATCGGCAACACCCTTTGGAGCTCCTTTAAGATTCCCTGTACCTGCTCCTCCACGGACTTGAAGGGGTCTATGGCAACCCTTGCTTGTTCGAGGGCGTTTTCCACCCTTTGAGGAGGCACTGGGGTCTTTGTCCTCACGTCTATGCAGTTACGCGAAATCCATTCGACAATTTGTCTCTTCTTCTCGTCTATTAGCTTCTTCCTCTGTTCCGCGGTAAGCGGGATCTCCCCCTCCTTGATTATCGTCTCGGCGATTTTCCTGACATCTGTGGTGCCGAAGACCTTCTTCAAGATCTGCTCGGAGGCGCGGAGGCCCTTTTTGGCGTCTTTGTAGATCTCCTCGTGTATGAGGATTTTGTCTATGCCGAGGGGCTTGCCCGTCTTGTAGTCAAGCGCGGCGTCGGGGTCAATCAAGATCTCGAAGTGTTCTCCCCCCTTGTCAAGCTTGGCGACGGCGACCTTCTTAGTCATCGCGAAGCTCTCTGGACGTATTTATAACTTTACTCCAGACACTTCGCCACCTCCACGATCTTCGTGGCGACGTCTATGGCGTCGGTTCCAAACACATAGGCGTTGGGCTCCACGCCGCTACCGCCCGAGTCGTACACCACGTCGAAAACGCCGCTTCTAAACGCGGCGGCTACGTTAGACACGATCTCGTCCTCGCTGTTGCTAGGCCCCACCTCGGCCACAGCCATTTTTCTCTCAACGCACTCCTTGGCGACGTACGCTATGTTGGCAACCGCTTTTATCTCGGGACGCACCTTGCTCACCTCCTCCACAAGCCTCGCCAGGAACCGCGACCCGCCGGGCCGCGGCCTTTCTCTAGCCACAATCCGGCTCCCCTCCACATATATCCTCCCGGGGAAGCCGACGCCGCCCTCGGGCCCCAGCTCCACCACGTTAGATAAGACCTTGGGCACCAGCTTGTGGCAGTTCTGGCACCTCTTCAAGATTTCAAGTGCAACTTCCACCCTCCTGGCGGTTTCTGTGTAGACCGCCAGATCTCTGCAGATCTCGCAACTCTGCAGGATGGGGTATGCGGATCTGTGGAGGGGGCACAGCCTTAAAGAGGATAGGAGGGTCACGGCGTAGTTGTTTATGTAGCGGAGCACCTCGTCCACAGCCACCGAGTCCGCCAGCGCCAGCACAGATCTCGTCAAGCTCTCCAGCTCCCTCCTCCCAACCGCCCTGAGTAGCCTCTCCTCGTAGTAAGTCTTTGGGTTCTTAAGGTATGTGCTAACTGCAGGTTGCGAAATGCCTAGGAGCTGTCCTATGCGGCTCTGTGAATACCCCCTCTCGGCCAGCTCGTGGGCTATAAAGCCCTTCAGCGGCGATATAAACACCTCAACGACGAATTCAAGCGGCAACACAGAACTACATTTTTAATTGTTTTTAGAGTTTGCCGCCATGATAGAATACGTAGAGGTGGGGGTAGGCAGTAGAAAGGTGTCCGTCCGGCTCGCAGAGGCGACCTTCCTGGTGGGGACCGGCAAATCGCTCTTCCTCGAAATCCTACACAAGGTGGTCTCAGGCGTGGGGAAGAAGCTCCCCAGGCTGGGCGGCGACTGGGGTCTTTACATACAAAGCGGCGACGTGTCCTACTCCGTGGCTACCAGCAGGGGGCGCATCAGGCAAAGTGTCTCTGTAAAGGGCGAGGAGGCGGTGTTTGAATACATCCCGGCCAAGCCGGTACACCGGCTGATAAAGCCAATAGAAATGGCCGTGACGTCGGCCGACGTCATAATGCCGGAGGTGAATACCGAGGAACACGTATCTGTGGTGGCTGAGGAGGACATAGAGCGTTTGAACAGACTCGTAGAGGTCGCCAGGGAGAGGCTTGGCGTCAAGACGCAGATGCTGGGGCCCTACGTAAGCCCCCGGTCTCTCATAGATGCAAATGCCAGGCTGACGTCGCTGGACCGCCACGGCAGAAACCTGGCGGGGGTCCTCTCCTACCTGTCGCTCCGCAAACCCACGTCGTACGACGCGGTAAAAACGGCCTTCAGGAAAATAGGCTTCTCAGTAGCCGTGGGCCTGGCCAAGCCCGGCAAAATCGGCGTAGTGGTCTCCACCAGAGACCTCAAGATGCCGCTGTCGAAAGCCCCGTGCTCCGCCAAGAGCTTCCTAGTCATAGCAACAGCGCTGGAGCTCAAGCCGGACCTCTTCCTGGTCGACAACTTCGACTACTGCCTCACCCGCAAGACGGCGGAGGCGCTGGCGGCGCTCCTGAGGCAGAAGCCCACGAAGCTAATAGCGGAGATACACAACGAGGAGGTCGCAGAGTGGTTGGATATCCCTAACAAGTCTGTGGTGGAAGTTAAACTGTAAACGTAGCGTATACGTCTACATCACTAGAGTCTTAAGTTCGCCTAGGATCTTCAGCACCTGTCTCAGCTCCTCTATTTCGCGTTTCGCCATCTCCTCGGCCTCCTCTAAAACCTCGAGGGAAGGTCCCCCTACGTCGAATTCATATATGACGTAATTCATGATAGACCGAGCCCCCAGCCCCTCCAGCTCCTGAACAAACTGCCTCAGCTTCCTGGCTGTGTCTTCAGGTAGGCGTTCCATGCCGGGGCAAACATCTATCTTTTTAACGCTTCTCTTAGAGATGTCAGAAACGTCCTCATGTCTCCTCTCATGGCCAGCGTCTTCCCCCTAACCTCTACGTATACAACGTCGTCTCCATGCGAAACCTTTAACACGCCTCGGTACGCTTGTTGTTTGTCGAACTTCACATATAGCCTCGACTCCTCGATTCCTGAAAGCATGAGGAGGAACTCGACGTCGTCGAGCCGCGTTATTATGGACCTTATGGCCTCGAAGGCGTCGCATTCCGTTAACTTGACCTCGACGATGTGTATTACATTGCCGTGGTGCCCCCGCGTGGATTTCATGACGTATCGCCCCTCTACAACGTTTCTCAGAGCCTTCATTACCTTGTCGGGGTCCTCAGTGGCGTGGATGTACACACGGGCTATGAGCATAGAGACGGGGCATGACACAGAAGACGCGCGGCTTAAGTTTATAAATAAGCAGAGAACCAGACGCCGTGAGCATATACGTGCTCCAAAGCGGCGAGGCGGTGCTGGAGTGCGACATGGAATACGGCGAGGGCAAGGAGATCACGTGTGTCGTGAGCGGCGTGAGCCGCGAATGTGTGGAGGAGGCTGTGAAAAGAGCGGGGTACGGCGGCTACATGACGCTGGAGGGGAGCCGGCTTTACATATCGACCTCCATCTTCAGGGCTGGGAAGACGCCTGGGGAGCTGATAAAAGAACTGGCTACGTTGCTCCGTCTCTGTTAAGCCTTCTTAGGCACCTTAGCCAGAAGCGTAGCAACCTCGTCGGCTGTCATTTTCCTCATCTTCTTCTCCTCCACAGTGGCGTAGGCCACCTCTATGCTGTTGCTGTCGGTGATCTCAACTGCGGAGGCTAATGCCCTCACGGCCAGCTCCACACATTCGCCGATCTCCAGGTCGTGTTTGTAATTCTTCTCTAGGTATTCGGTGATGGTCCCTGACTCAGCGCCTATCGCGGTTGCTAAGTAGCCGATGTACACGCCGGAGGGGTCCGTCTGGAAGAGACGGGCTCCATGTCTATCTATGCCGGCAACTATGAGGGCCACGCCGAAGGGCCTCGCGCCGCCAAACTGGGTGTACTGTTGCTTCAGGTTGCAGACGGCCTTCGTGAGAAACTCGACGTCGATGGGCTCGTCATATATGAACCTGTGGCTCAGCGCCACGTCGCGGGCGTAGTCTATCAAGATCCGGGCATCTGCCAACAGCCCAGACGGCGAGGCGGCCACATGCTCGTCGATTAGGTAGATCTTCTCCAGAGAAGAGGGGTCGAACAACGCAGATATCTTCCTCTTCTCGGCGGCCAACACGACGCCGCTTTTACACTTCACGCCGACCGTGGGCCACCCCCTCTTTACGGCCTCGCCGGCGTACTCCACCTGGTATATCTTACCCTCGGGGGAGAATATGGTTATAGCTCTGTCGTAGCCCGCCATAGCTGGTGGGAACATAGGCAAGCCAAGATGCGACTTTAAAAATATGCCGGTTGATCACACAACGCCGTAGTTGCGGGGAGGCGCAGTAATATTATAAACTCCGCGGGTTTCTTCGTGGAGCGCGTCATCTATGGGGTGGCAGTGGGGCGTAGGCGCGACATAGTGCTTCTTTTGGAGAGGGAGGGGCCCTTATCGCTTGCCAAGTTGCGGTCGTCGCTGGGGATCTCGGCGTCTACCCTCTTGTTTGAGCTCTCGGCGCTGGAGAGCCTGGGGGTCATTAGGCGGGAGGACTCCCTTGTGTATCTCACGGAGCTGGGGGAGAAGGTGGCGTCCATCATATCGACCATGGAGCCTCTCAAGTCTCTGAGCTTCCTCTCCGTCGTCGGCCTTAGGCCGTTGGTGGTGTGGCTCCTCATGTCTCCATTTCTACACATAGCCGCGTCGGTTTTACTGATGGGCTGGGTTGCCGCCCTCATGTTTGGAGCCCTGCAGAACCCCCCGCTTGCGCTACTCGGCGTCGCGTATGTGGGGTACTACCTACCCCTCTCTCTGAGGCTCCCTCTTCACTACGCGCTAGCTCTTTCGCTGATCTCGGCGGCGGCGCTGGTGGTTGCGTCGCATCTCTTGACGAGGAGAAGGGTTACGCCGCTTAAAGCCGCCGTGGGGCTGGCGCCGCTTGCGCTCTTCCCGGCTGTCCACCTGACGCTTGTCTATCTGGCGCACACGTGGGAGTTCCCCTACCTAGTCACTTTGTCGCAGATTTTGCTTTTCCTAGCCTTGTTGCTTACGGCTACTATGTACGCCGCGGTGCACTCGCTGGAGGTGGGCACAACCTACGAACACACACTCATCCGCACGCTACTCATCTTCTTCGTGCTTCCGGCCTTGTTCTACCTAGTCCCCCTCCGCTGATGCCCTACACGCCGGCAGAGGACAGCTACCTAACTCTGGAGGCGCTGGAGGAGCTCAGCTCTGGGGATCTCTGCGTAGACGTGGGGACGGGGTCCTGCGTGTTGGCTGAGGCGTTGCTTGGCAAGTGTAGACAGGTGGTGGCCTTAGATGTAGATCTGGAGGCCTGTAGATCCTGCCCCCGGGAGGTAGATGTGGTGTGTGGCGACGCTGCGGAGGCGTTGAGGAGATGCGACGTATTGGTGTCAAACCTCCCATATCTGCCGCCCGAGGAGCCCCTAGACATTGCCATACACGACCTTGGCATTGTGCCGAAGTTGTTGAGGTGGGTGGCGGCTCACAGGCCGCGGGTCGTCGTGTTTACCTTCAGCTCGCTGGGAAGGACGGAGCATTTGATGGACGCGTTGAGGGCCGTGTGCCGCGTGACGAGAATATCGAAGCTCCACATGTTCTTCGAAGACATCATCACAGTCGTCGCCACCTGTCCCCAGGCTGACGCTCAAAACGAGAACGGAGCTGGTCCCACCCCACCCTAAGGAGTTCCCCTGGAAAAGGCGCCCCCATCTTCATCGGCTGTCGCGGGGCCCGGACCGGCGCCGCGGGTCACTGGGGGTTGCAGACAAGGTCTTGACATACACAACGGGCTGTGGAAATTCGTCTTCTTCCTGACCTCCTCCCCGCCCTAAAGGGCGAGGGTTTCCCTTTGGGCGGGTCATCGGCGCCCTCGCCCGGCCTTCAACGGCCCCTCGGGCCGGGGTCATGGAGCTACCCGGGCCAGCACCGCGGGTCACCCGCCCCCAGCAGGGGGTCTACTGCAGTAACGCCCATTTTTAAAAACTTTCTCCCCATCCCAGCCCTAAGGGGCGAGGCTTTCGCCTGATATAAGTTCCTCCGACAGATCCCCTCTTTCTAATTCTTTTCATCTCCTCCGCATTCTACCACGCCGCCCCGTTGGGGTGGTTTTCCACAGCTCGTCCAGCCCCCCTCTCCGCCGCGTAAACAGCCCCCCTCCACAGTCCTCCGATACGCTCCACGGCGTTCAGGCGGCGGAACCTAGCCCGACCACCACCCTCCTCAGGCGTCCCATGGATTCACCTTCTATTGATGAACCAACAAACCCAACCCCATAAGGGGCAAGGCTCGTTTTGTAAGCGCCGGAGGGAGGTCGGCTGAAAACTTATAATGTCCGAATATGTGTGGCGATGTGTCGTCTATGTATGCTTATGAGGCTCTCCCGGTGGCTGAGTGGTTTCGACGTAATAGGGAACTTGCCGGCTTCCACAATCCCACTAGGGCGTTGTATCAGACGGTTAGGGAGCTGGTGGAGAACTCTCTCGACGCCACGGAGACCTACGGGATACTTCCCACAATTTACCTGAGGATAAACATAGAGGATGAGCAGAAGAGCTGGGTGTCTGTGTACGCTGAGGATAACGGAATCGGAATTCCCGGCGCCGAGATACCAAACGTCTTCGGCCGCGTCTTTTACAGTAGCAAGTACAGGATAAAACAACATAGAGGCGTCTTCGGGCTAGGCCTCAAGATGGTGGTTTTATACGCCCAAAGCACGAGGCGCCGAGATACCAAACGTCTTCGGCCGCGTCTTTTACAGTAGCAAGTACAGGATAAAACAACATAGAGGCGTCTTCGGGCTAGGCCTCAAGATGGTGGTTTTATACGCCCAAAGCACGACAAATAAGCCGGTATACGTCAGATCCGCCGCGTTGAAATCCGACAAGATATATGAGTACCAGATAATGATAGACACAAACAGCAACAGCCCCATCATACTCGACAGGAAGGAGTACCCCAATAAGTACAGATGGCACGGCACCGCGGTCAAGGTCTACCTAGAGGGGAGCTGGCTGGCGGCTAAGAAGAGGATAGAGGACTACCTTAAAAGGACTGCGATTATAGCCCCATACGCCGAGATAGCGTTTAAAGGCCCCGACATGGAGCTTTGGCTAAAGAGGCGCACCACCAAACTTCCCCCGGCGCCTAAGGAGGGGTTGCCGCATCCAAAGAGCGTTGATGTGGATACGTTGAAGCAGATGGTGGCTGAAAGCAGAGGCATGACCCTCCTCGAGTTCTTGATGGAGAGCTTCGACGCCGTGGGCGAAGGCACGGCTAAGGTGTTCCTCGAGTGGGCAGGCTTCAACCCAAACATGAAAGTCACGGCTATGACGCCGGAGGAAATGGTGAAGCTTGTAGAGAAGATGAAGCAGTACGGCGGCTGGAGGAGGCCGCGTTCCGAGTGGCTCTCCCCCGTAGGGGCTGAACTTCTGGAAATAGGCGCCAAGGCCATCCTCGGCGCCGAGGCGGTCTTCGCGGTGACGCGGAAGCCCGAGTCCTACGGCGGCCACCCATTTATAGTAGAGGCCGCGGTGGCGTGGGGCGGCCAGATACCTCCCTCAGACAAGCCGGTTCTGTTGCGTTACGCCAACAAAATCCCGTTGCTATACGACGAGGGTGCCGACGTCGCGAGGAAGGTCGTGGACGAGTTCAATTGGCAGAATTATAAAGTGAAGTTCCCCGCCTCTCTGGCCGTGATCATCCACGTCTGCTCCACCAAGATACCATACGCCTCGGCGGGGAAGGAGGCCATAGCCGAGGTGCCCGAAATAGAGAAGGAGATGCGCCTGGCGCTTAGAGATGCGGCGAAGAAGCTGAGACTATACCTCTCCAGGAAGGAGAGGGAGATGGAGATGTTTAACAGGTACGTGTCTCTCGCGAAGTACGTGGACGAGACAGCACACAACTTGGCGATAACTTCAAGGCTCGACAAAGATAAGCTTGCTAAACACCTCCACAAGCTGATTGAAATGAAGATAGGCCTCACCGTTGAGGAACTTGTCAAGCACACCCTTTCCCTTTCAGCGGCGCCGCAGGAGGCAGAGGAGGCGGCCGCCCAGTAGCCCTCCGCCCAATAGGGCGTCGTCCTCTCGCCCAGCTCAAGCTTGGCCGTCTGTAATACTTTTATTTTAGCCCCTCTCATACGCCGTGACCACCAGAGCCGAGTTCCTAAAGCGGCTGGAGAGCTGGGGCGTCAAGCTGGCAAAAGATGTCTTGGAGCTGAAGGAGCCCGTCATGGAGATTCCTGCCAGGACCCTCAGCAACACTATTTGGGATGAGAAGGCAAGGATGTTGAAGCTAGGCCCCGAGAAGATGCATAGAAGGTTCCTCGACATGAAGGAGGCGCGCCGCTTTATGCAGACGGTTCTTATGCTCCGCCTCATCGTGGAGGCCATTAGGGAAGACGTGTACCCCACGATACGTGACTTGTACTACAACGGCAAACACACAATAAGCTTCAAAGACCCGCTGAGCAGGGTCCATAGGGAGAACACCTGGGATGAGCAGTCCGAGTCTAACGCCGTGATAGAGGACATAGAGGTGGCGACAAACGTGCTCCGCGAGGAGATGGGTGTTTCGGCCGATGTCAAGGGCAAGATCGTCGGTCCTATAGTGGTTAGGTCGCAGGGCTATGAGCTGGACGCGTCTAAATTCGGCGAGACGGCGCTCAGCCTGCCTGTAAACGTCGACGGACTTGAGATCGTGAAGGTCGAGGCGGCGTATGTCCTCGTGGTGGAGAAAGACGCCATCTTCCAGAGGCTGGTTAGGGAGAAGTACTGGAGCCAGGAAAACGCCATATTGGTAACGGCTAAGGGCATGCCCGATAGGGCCACGCGGCGCTTCGTGAGGAGGCTGAACGAGGAGCATAAGCTACCGGTGTACGTCCTCACAGACGGCGACCCGTATGGATGGTATATATACTCGGTCTATAAAAGCGGCTCGATCAAGCTTAGCTACGAGAGCGAGCGTCTCGCCACTCCAGACGCCAAATTCCTCGGGCTAACCGCAACAGACATAGACGCGTACAAGATTTCGGACAACTACGTCATAGCGGCAAACGACCGGGACGTAAAGAGGGCACAGGAGCTGTTGCGCTACCCCTGGTTCCAGAAGCCTGAGTGGACACGCGAGGTGAATCTTTTCTTGAAGAAGAAAAAGAAGGTGGAGATTGAGGCGTTGTCGACACACGGCCTTAAGTTCCTCCACGACTACCTAAAGGACAAGATACGCGGCAAGAAGTTCATCGACTAGTATATAGAGCCGCCGAGGCCTCCTTTAGTTCTACTAAAAATATATTTATATATGTTGTCTATTTAGACCTATGCGCGGCGAAACGAGGAAGGTCCAGCTCACAGGTGGGGCCACCCTCATCGTGAGCTTGCCCAAGGAGTGGGCTAGGAGGATTGCTCTTTCTCCCGGCGACGAGGTCATAGTGGTGACGCAACCGGACGACACGTTGGTCGTCATACCGAAGAAGCTGGGTAAGAGGGCCGGCGTCGTGGCGGAGCTCGCGATAAACCAGCCGGTTGCGGTGGAGGAGGTGGAGAAGCTTTTCATGACGCTTTACATAGGCGGCGCCGAGACGATTGTGGTCAGATTCTCGCCGCAGGCCATGGGTCTGCGGAGGCAGATCAAGGACTTCATCAGGAGGAGGGTGGTGGACATGGAGATAGTGGAGGAGGCCAGCGATAGGCTGGTGGTGCAGTCTATGGTATCCGCCACGGAGCTCGCCGTGAGCGATATTGCGGGGAAGATGATGCGGCTTGTGGGTAACATGTTAAGCGATCTGCTGGCTGGGCTTGAGAGAGACGACGCGGCGCTTCTGAAGGATGTGATCGAGCGAGACGACGAGGTTGACAGGCTGTATTGGCTTATGGAGCGGCAGCTCAAAAGGGCAGCTATGTCGAGGTACGTGATGCTTGAGCTGAAGATCGACGACCCTAGAGACATCGTGGAGTTTGTGATAATATCAAAGTCCATCGAGCGCATGGCGGATCACATATGTAGAATAGCCTACGTAAACCAAGAGGAGAAGGTCGACATGCGCGTCTTGTCGCCTATACTGACCAATGTGGCTGAGTTCCTAAAGCAGGCTGAGACGCTTCTGATTGGCGAGTCAACTCCGCGGAAGATAGCGGAGCTCCAAGGCGAAATTACGGCATGGAGCCAGAGGGTTAGGAAAGAGGAGGTGCTGTCGGACCCCTCAACTTCCATAGCCAAGGAGAGCGCGGTGAGAATAGGCGAATACATAGGCGACATAGTGGAGTCCCTCGGCAGAATAATGCTGAAGGACAAGACAATAGTCTTAGGAGAAGTCATGCCGCAACACTGACCCCCCGCCCTAAAGTGCTCCCCTTGGGCGGGGAGGCGCCCTCGCCCCGCCTTCATAGGCGCCTTGGGCGGGGGTCATGGGGGCGGCCCGGGCCAGCACCGCGGGCCATTTGTCGCCGGCCTTCAACGCCCTATGCGGAGTCCAGACTGCATATGCTACAGGCCGCGGAATGATGAGATTCGCCTTCTTCACAGCCTCCTTAGGCACGATCCCCTTTTTCAGCCTCTTCCTCGCCTACTTCACCTCCCCAGACGCCCTTCATTCTAGATTCCGGCGAGCTCCGTGGGTTGCGGGGCGTAGGTCATGGCGCTTGTCGGGGCTTAGGCGAAAATGTTAAAAACCCCTCCAGTCGAGGCTCAACTATGGCAACCGAACAAACAATACTAGTGGGCAAAAAGCCGACCACAAACTACGTAATTGCGACAGTAATGGCGTTCAACGCCGGCGTTAAGAAAGTTGTGTTGAAGGCCAGAGGCGCAGCCATATCCAAGGCTGTGTCGACAGCCGTTATGGTGAGAGATAGATTCCTGCCTGGCAAGGTGCAGATTAGAGACGTAAAGTTGCTGAGCGACAGGGTCCAGGGCCAGGCCGGCAGAGAGCGCACAGTGGCGGCGGTCGAGATCGTTGTCGAAATGGCGTAATTTTTTCAGCGTTGACGCCTCTTTTTAATGTCGCTCGCCGACGTCGCGCAAAATCTTTCTGATCTACGCTTCCACGACCCTCCCTACGGGGAATTTACCATTGCCCGTATTTTGAAGGAGTCGGAGGGCCGGTGGACCCCCCTCTTTAGGGAAGTCCGCAGGGGTTTCGCCGGCATTGGCAACATCTTGGACAGCCGATCTAAGCTTTATAGATACCTGGGCGTTGGAAGCGACAAGGAGGCGTACGAAAAGCTTCTTAACGCGTTGGAGAGACCCGGGGGGCTGGAGAGGGTTTCCGCCTGGAGGGATGTATACAGGGAGGTTGAGTCGCTTTATGACCTGCCCATGGTTCGGTACTACGAGAAAGAGGCGCGGCCCTACGTAACATCTGGGGTGGCTGTCGGCGTTGGCATGGACGGGACTATGAACGCCTCCATCCACAGGTTTTCGCCCATTGCAGCGAGGAGGGCTGTTGTGAGGCTGGTGCCTCGCCACCTCTACCAAATATACAAAGCCGGCGTGGAGGCGGGGAGGGAGGTTCCTATCGCTGTGGCGTGGGGGGTGCACCCGCTGGTGTTGCTGGCGGCCGCCTCCTCTCCTCATTTTGGCGTTTTTGAGCTGGGAGTTGCCTCTAGCCTAATGGGTGGGTTGAAGGTGATGGAGCTGGACAACGGCGCGGTGGCGCCTTTTATGGCGTCTGTGGTCATAGAGGGGCATCTGACCAGGGAACTGGCCGAGGAGGGCCCGTTTGTCGACATCGTGGGTATTTACGACCGCGTGAGGAGGCAACCCGTGGTCAAGGTGGAGAAGATATACGTGCTCCGGGACGACGCCGTTGTTCACTACCTGTTGCCCGCCGGCTTGGAGCACATGTTGTTGATGGGCTTCGAGAGGGAAGCCAAGATATGGCGGGCCGCGAGGTCCGCGGTGCCGAGGGTTAAGAAGGTTAGGCTCACCAGGGGCGGGTTCGGCTGGCTTGTGGCCGTGATTTCGCTGGCAAAGTCCGTAGAGGGCGACGCCAAAAACGCCCTCTTGGCGGCTTTCGCCGCGCATCCAAGCCTAAAGATAGCGATAGCGGTAGACGAAGACATCGACCCAGACGACCCCGTGTCTGTGGAGTGGGCCGTCGCGACGAGGCTCAGAGCAGATAGAGGCATCTTCGTTGTGCCGTACGTCAGGGGGTCTACCCTCGATCCTGTTGCGCTCAACGAAGAGGGGCTGACGCATAAGTTGGGGATAGACGCAACGCGGCCTCTCGACGCAGACCCCACGCTCTTTGAGCGGGCGAGGATGCCGGAGTAAGATATATAGTAAATACGCATCTCTAATGGTGTCTCGCGAGTATGTGAGGGATGTGGTTCTCAAAATCGCCGATGCGGTAGCTGGGGGGCAGGTGGTGTCTGTGGAGACTGCGCACGTCTCCGGCGTCTCGTACCTCACCATAGGGGACTACGGGGCCGAGTTTTTGGAATTCCTGGCGTCTACGGGCGCCAAGGTTTCAGTCTTCACCACGTCTAACCCCGCCGCGGTGGATCTCGGCGGTGTGTTGACAGTCAGCGACGAGGTGCTGAGGGGGCAGGGGAGGATAGCCAGAGCTTTGCGCGCCTTGGGCGTAAGCGTCACGTTTTCCTGTGCGCCTTATGACTTCATCCTGACTAGGCCCCGCACGTTCCATGCCTGGGCGGAGTCCAACGCCATAACCTACATCAACACATTTAGGGACGCCTGGTCCGACAAGAACCCAGGCCCCCTTGCGTTGCTGGGCGCAATTGCGGGCTTCGTCCCAAGGACCAGCCTCTACACCCTCGAGGGGAGGCGCCCCACCGCGTCTGTGAAGATAGACGTGGGACCCCTAGACTCTTTGGAGGCCGGCATTGTGGGCGCCCTCATAGGAGAGCGTTTGGGCTCCGGCGTGCCGTATTTAAGAGGGGCGTCGTTTATAGATGAAGAGAGTAGGAGGGAGTTCGCGGCGGCTCTCTCCACATATTCCTCCATGGTATTCGCCGTGGTGGAGGGGGTCACGCCGAACTGGAGGGAGTACCTAGCCGTAGCGGAGCTCCGCGACAAGATCGAAATCTCCAGAGACGACGTGGCCGGGTACTTAAAGGATGTGGGGGAGCCCGACGTTGTCTATTTCGGCTGTCCCTTTGCCGACGTGGATACAGTCTTGTGGATCCTCGGCGAGGTGAAGAAGAGGGGGCGCGCCAAGAGGCCCATATATGTGTCGACGTCGCCCGGGGTGTACAAGCAGTTAGGGGATCTGGCGAAAGCCGCGCTTGACCTCAACGTGCATATATTTGCGGGGGCGTGCCTAGTCGTTTCGCCGTTTACCAGAAGGTTCAAGCACATAGCGACCAACTCCCTCAAGGCCATTTTCTACATCCCGCGGCTCCACGGGGTCAAGGTCTTTCCCTGCAGAAGAGAACGGTGCATAGAGCTTGCATATGCTTAAAGCGGTCGTAGGCGGCAAGGGGCGGGTCTCCGCGCCTGTCGTGAAGCTGTCATCTCCGGTCTCCTTCCTAGGCGACTTGGACCCTGAGACGGGGAAGCTCGCGGGGTTCGACGTGGCTGGGAGGATCGTGGCATTGCCTTTTGTCAAGGGCTCCACCGTAGGCCCCTATGTTTTGTGGAGCGCGGCGAAGAAAGGCAAGGCGCCGCTGGCTATCGTGGCGGAGAAGCCCGACCTCATGCTTGTAACCGCCTGCGTCCTCGCCGGCGTACCGCTGTTTCAGGGTCGCGTAGACGCTGAGTGTATAAATATAGACCTGGAAACTGGGGAGTATGGGCGTTGCTGATAGGGAGCTCCTAGCTAAACTGGCGCTCCTGATGCTGGAGGAGCTGGCTCTTAGGCGCAACGGCAGAGTCAAGCCGAGTTACTGGAAGACGTACAGACTGGCGGGGTTTTGGCTAGGCAGAGAAACCGCGCGCAGGGTGCTGGAGAGGCTTGTTGAGGGAGGTTACGTAAAGATCGACGGGGAATACGTCGTTTTGCTGAAGCGTTTTACTCCTCAGAAGCCCCTCCGCGCCGTGTTGAGAGACGCCTACAGCCTCCTCGCCACTGGAGCGCCTCGATGATTTCGTCAGGTATTCCGTGTATGTTTTCTCCGTAGAGGACAGCCCTCCCGGCAAGCCATAGAACCGTGTCGATGTGAAGCGGCGGCACGCCGCTCTCCTCAGCCACGCGGCTCCACACCGCCTGTACGTCTCTCTGCCGTCTCATGGCCTCCGCGGGCGGCATGTCGATGAGGCCCGCGCACCAGGTCAGGTGCGCTACTCTGAAGTCTACGGGTATGGGTATTTCAAAGGGCAACGGCCTGTCTACATTTCTGCTACACATATATGCGTAGTTCAGGATCTTGATGGAGAAGACAAGGGTCTTCTGGTGGGGGTACACGTCTAGAAGAGTGGAAAGCCCCCTCAAAGTGTTCAGTAAATTCTCCAGGTCCGGTGAGTACCTACAAACCTTGGCAACACGCCGCCTCCTCGCCTCAGCCCCGATTTTGAGGAAGGGGCTCGTCTCTAGGTAGACCAGGAAGTCTCTACAGACATCTGCAACCCCCCTCTGGGAGAAGTAGCGGCCGAAATACTGCCAATGCTCCTCTCCCCTACCGGCGAGTCTGTAACTCACCAACGCGTTTAACATGGCTAACCTCGCCCCCACCTCCTCGCCGTGTTTCTTAACAACGTCGCATACTGCGACGTACTGGGGGTCTCTCCTCTCGAGTTGCAGTACGGCCCCTATGCCCAGGCGTCTAAAGACCTCAACTACTCCTCTTAATCGCCGCTCTGCGGCCATACTGGACGGGGTTTTTTACTCCGCATCCTAGGTTTGTTGGGCAGAGCCCCCAGGAGTTCATGGTTTCGCAACTGGGCACTGTGTATTGCTTCCTGCCGCCTGTCTGACCCGCGATGTGTTGCACTTGGTAGCGGGTGATCTTTTCGTTGAAGTCGGGGACTGTGCGGAAGAGGTCCACGATTTGGTCTACTTCCCACCCGCGCCAGAGCAGGTAAGTTGTTATGGCGAATCTGGCGGTGTGTGGGAGGTTATCGCCGTTTTTGAGGGCGTTGAGTACGGCCTTCATACACGGCGGGTCGCCTCCCTTTACTGCTTGTTGAGGCATCTGCAACGGACGCTGGGCATATCTCTTAAACACGTCCTCGAGCTGGGACAGGTCCACCGAAGCCGCGACTCTGCCAACTGCCAGCTCGTTGTCTCTGACTATTTGGAAGATGCGTTCCTCATACGCCTCCTCGAGGAGGCGTTCGAAGTCGTCGATGGGCACTACCACCCAGCCCTTGACCACAGGTCTGTTTATCATAGCCCAGTAGGGGTCCTGCGGGGCGTATCTCAAGTAGGAGGTCCACCTTACAGCGATGGGGGTGTTGTAGGCGGCGACCACTATGCCGGAGACCACCTCATGGGCCGGCCTTGCGTCTACGCCGAGGTCTCTTGCTATTTCTATCTTGCATCTGGGGTCTTGTATCCCCGGGATCTTTCTTAGGAGCTCTCTGAAGCTTTTGCTCTCTGCGTCCGCGAACCTCCTCAGGACGTACTGGTTTTTTGTGGCCGCCGCCACGTAGAGGGCCAGCCTAGCCGCCACCGCGGTCTCTTCAGGCGCGTCTATACACCGCCGGGGGTTGAAGGGCTCCCTGGCCAGGGACTTCTTAAGCCTCTCCACGGCTTTCTCCACGGCGGTTTTATCGCTCAACACAACGTCTAGGAGGAGGCCTCTCCTGGAGAGATATACGGCCGACTTGTCGAGAAAGGGGAAGTAACACGCCAACTCGCTGGAGGCGACGTTACAGCTCACAGACATATGGCTTCTCCTCTTTAAAAACTAGCTGTGTAAACCAAATATGTCTAGGGTAGGTGTGAGCTCTCCGTACCGCCCTCCTGTTGTTTTGGCTATTTGTCTTAAAAACGTGCTCCTCTCGGTGGCTACCACGTGGAGCCTTCTAAACCTCCGGGCGAGGTTAAGAACTCTCTCGGTGTCTGTGGTCCGTCCGTCGGAGATCACCACGACCTCTCGGCGGATGCCGTGGCTGTGTAGAAGCTCTAAAGCGGAGGCGAGCTCTGTGCCGCCCATGGCGTATATGTACTTGACGATCTCGGCCATTTCCCTGAGGTAGACATGCACGGGATGCGGGGTCCACATGAACTCGGCCTCTGTGTTGAAGAGCACCAGGGAGACGGAGCCTCTGAGATATGCCATCTGGCGGAGGTACCTGACTACGGCGCCTTTTGCGACCTTTAGCTTTGTCCACCTCCCGACGTATTCCTTCATGCTCCCCGAGACGTCGAGAGCTATGTATACCGGCTTGTCGACTATATGGGCGTATTCACGTATGTAGATGTCATCATCCGAGAAAGGCTTGTTTTGCATAGATTTCCTTGTAATCGATATCGCTGTCTTGATAACGTCGAGGTCCGCGGCCGAGGCGTAGGGGTAGTAACGCCTTATAGTCTTCACGGCTGACTTCACGTGGAGACCTCCCTCGCTCCGCGCCGTTATGCTGCTTCGCGCCTCCTCAAGAGCCTCCTTGGGAAGATCCAGCCTTCTTACTACCTCCAGTTTTACACGTGGAGACGCGTCCACGGGCACATGTCTATTTACTATATGTGCAAGAGTGGGGGCTTTTTCGCTTCCCACCGACCCCACGGCCAGCGCGGCGACGGGCCCCCCCGTGTTTTGGACGCACGTAATGGCGTCTTCAACCATCTTCTTCGCGGCGTGTGGGTCGGCGCGGAGGGCTCCGGCTAGGTTCTGCGCCAAGATCTCAATAAGCTTCTCCCTGTTTACCTCACCAAGTTGCGACCTGGCGTATACGTCGGCAACCGCGTAGATGAGGCTACGGATAGACACGCCCCTTAGGCATTCGTATATAGCGGCGACTAGGCTTATCAGCTCATCCATGGGCCGCTCGGTTGAGGAGGTCGATCAACGCCTCTTTGGTCTCGGGGCTGTGGGGAAGGTTCGCCGCCAACGCCTTTTTCAAATCCTTCAGCTCCGGCTCTCTGCGTTGCGTCCAGGCGGAGACCACGGCGTCTGCAAGGGCGTAGCTAAGCGACCTTATCGACTGCGGGTACCCCGCCCTCTGCGCCTCGGCGGCGAAGTTCGCCAGTATCTCGGCCAGTTTAGGCGGGATCTCCGCCTCCAACTCCCCCAGCGCCTCCCTCGCCTTCCACAGCAGTATCGACCTCAGAATTTCTTTATCCGGCATATTGACCTCGATGAATTTAAGCCTATCCGCAAGCGCCTCCGACAGCTCATACACGCCTTCGTACTCGCCGGGATTCGCCGTGCCTATGAGGGCGAAGTCTGTCCTTATTCTGTAGCCTCTGATGTAGACGTAGTGCTCCTGTATTGCTTGTAGCAAAGCGGCTTGTGCGTATGGGTTTAGCCTATTGAGCTCGTCCATCACAAGAACGGTGCCGTGCGCCATGACCAGAGGCCCCGGTATGTAGGAGAGGGGGTGGTCGAAACCCGCCTGCAACACAACAGCAATGTCTATGTCGCCGGTTAGGTCCACGGCCGTCATGTGGGAGTGACACGCCACCTCCACATAGGGGGGATCCCCCAGGGCCAGAAGCTCGGCCACGGCCTCGGCCAACGTGGTCTTCCCCAGCCCCACCGCGCCTACAAGCATGACCGGCCTTCCTATCATCAAGCCGCTGAGAACGTCGAGTACCACGTCGTCAAGCCCCCTCAACACTCGGTTTATCCTAGCCCTGATTTCGCTCACCCCCAACTGCCTCACCCTGTCCCTCACCATCTTAGGCACGTCGAGCGGCTGCCTCTGCAGAAGATCCGAAAGCCTCACGTCACCTACGGTTCACTGTTTTAAATAGTAACCCCTTCATACCTTCATCCTACCGGCGGCGTTTCTGATGCTCACCGGGGTTGCGCCGGCCGCTTCAGCCAGCTTTGTAAGAAGCCCCAGCTTTTTAAACGACGCCAGCCACAACGCGGCGGCTTTTCGATGCAAAAAGATAAAGGGGAGGAAAAACGGTTAGAGTAGTCTTACGTATTCCCTCGCCGCCGTGGCGAATGCCAGTAGCCCCTTAGGGCGGTACACCTCTCTAATCTTCTCCTCATATGTCTCGTATCGCTTAAATTCCAGCTCCAGCCTTGTCTCCCTTACGGCGCCGTCCCGCGCGCAAAAAGCGTTTGGCGGGTTTAGCGAGAGGCAAGCTTCAGAGCCGTCCTTTGTCATGCACACTTCTATCATATAGGGGTGGAGGATGCTCATCGGCCCGCGTAGCAAGGGCTAGGTGGACGCCAGCAAGGCGGAGCGGTGGCTGGAGAAGCTGGAGGAGGGCCGCATATTGAAGGAGGGATGGCCGAAGTATAACATACAACTGACCAAAGGCGCGATGGTGGTCAGATATCAATCCACCGACCCCGACAGCATAGAACGGGAGACGCAACGGCTTGAGAAGATGGGCCTTAAGAGGGGCGTCCACTTCTCGGTGAAGATGCCGGAGGGTGGGATGCGGGTTACCTGTGTATCCTTAGGGAGGGCTTGGCGTACGCCGCCTGGCTCTCCGTACGCGGCGAGGAAGAGCAACAGAGGTTGGCGGCTGAGTTTGTAGAGTACATACTCCAGAGGGGCGAAGGAGGGGGACGAAGAGGTCTACGAAAAAGTCAGAGAGATCATAGAGGAGGGTAAGGCGAGAGGCTCCCTAAAGCTGGAGGGCTTGGAAAAGGAGGTCGAGGTAAACGGCAGGAAACACGTGGTGAAGGTAATAGGCGAAGACGCCGAGCTTGATGAGGGCAGAAGCGGCAAAAGCTGTTGAGAATTAGAATAACGGCGGAGGTGGACGGCGTAAGGAGCGAATACACAATAACCTACAGCAGACGCGGCGGAGACAACGCGGCTGTGGGCTACGTCGTGGCGAGGGCCAGCGCCCCCGGCGGCAGAGAGGCAGATGCCGAGAGGTACTCGGCGCTGATTAAGGCCCTCACGGGGAGGGAGCCGGGGGTGTACCGGAAGAGCGACGGCGAGATAATGATAGAGTGCTACGAGGGACATCTAGAAGGCTTCAGGCGCTTCGCCGAGCTTGCAGACGCCATCGAGAGGTGGCTGGAGGAGACAAGTAGCCGATACCCCACCAGTGTGGTGCTGATTGTTGAGAACCCTCACTACGCAGACTAGAGGTCTTATGTGCCGCTTAGATACAAGACGTAGCGGCCTCAGCGCAACTGTGTCGACGAGGACACGCTCAGCCTCTATGGCGAGTATAGAAGTACGAGGCGTATGAGCTCTACGCCACTTTAAAAATACGGGAGATAGAGGAGTGGGCGAAAATGAGGTGCCGATATTTAAGCTTGAGAGACGGGACAGTTAAAAACGGATCTGTTGCCCCTTGACGTGACTATTCGCGTGATTAAGGCAGGCGACATCTACAGAGTAGAGGGGCCCGCCAAAGTTGTGGTGCGGAGCGGCCAGATCTATGCCACCGGCGTGATTTACTCAGAGGGGCAGAGCTTTACCGTGCTCAGGGCAAGGCGGCTGGCCATAAAGGCTGTGGCAGACGCCGAGGTGGAGTTTGTGCTGGGTCCCGGCGCGCTTTTGGAGAAGGCGGCGCCGGGCGAGGAGATAATAGATGAGTGGGAGCGCCAGATCTCCAGCCTGGACCCCCGGGGCGTGATTTTGATACTCGGCATGATGGACGTTGGGAAGTCCACCATGGCCGCCATGTTGGGGAACAGGGCACTGTCGAGGGGGTACAAGGCGGCGATCATAGATGCAGATGTGGGGCAGAATGACTTGGGGCCGCCTACGACTGTGTCGCTGGCTAGACTCACGCGGTACGTGACGCACCTCAGACAGCTCGTGGCCGAGAAGAGCATATTCCTCCAGTCCACAAGCCTGGAGAAGATATGGCCGCGGGCCGTGGAGAAGATAGTGAAGGCCGTGGAGTACGTGAAGAACAAGTGGCAGGTAGACACTGTTGTCGTGAACACAGACGGCTGGGTGCTGGATGAAGACGCCGTGGTTTTTAAACGCCAGCTCATAGACAGGATAAAGCCTACGGTCATAGTGGCGATACAGGTGGAGAACGAGCTGACGCCCATCCTTAACGGCTACGGCAACGTCATCGTCCTGCCTCCGCCTCCGTATGCGAGGAGGCGGTCGAGGGAGGACCGCAGAATACATAGAGAGATGGGCTACGGCAGGTACATATTCCCGCCCATAGAGCTGGCTGTATCTCTTGATAAAATCCCGCTTTGTAACCTGCCGTTGTTTCAAGGCGTTGAAATAAGCGAAGACATGAGAAGAATGCTTGCGAAGGCCATAGGCATGTCTATAATAAAGGCGTATCAGCAGGGGGCCCGGGTATATGCCGTAGTAAACAGCGACAGCTGGATGCTCAAAAAGGTCGGAGGCTTCCAGGTGGCGTGCATACCGCTCGATTTTGAAAAAGGTCTACTCGTCGGGCTGGAAGACAGGGAAGGCTTCTTGGTAGGCCTCGGCGTGTTGAAGAAACTATACCTTGATCGGCGGAGGGCCGTGATATATACATCTGCAGAGGTTGAGAAGAGGATCAGCGACGTGAGTTGCATAAGACTAGGGCTTATCCGGCTCGACGACAGCTTCAACGAGGTGGAGAAGGTACCCGGCCTACTGCGGGCGGAGCCCGCTTAAAATATTTATAAAGACGGGCAGAGAAACGTACGAATGAGCGTAGCGGGCAGCGTCGGAGCGGTGACGACCTCATCTCAAGGCGATCCTAGATCTAGGCCGGCAAACCTTTCAGCAAGTGGTTGCCGCCTAATAAGACATCGATTTTCGATGCAAAAAACATAAAGGGGAGGACGAAGCGGTTAAAGCAGTCTTACGTATTCTCTCGTCGCCGTGGTGAATGCTAATAGCCCTTTTGGCCTGTACATCTCTCTTACCTTCCCCTCATATACCTCGTACCGGCTGAACGCCAGCTCCAGTTTGACCTCCTTTACGGCACCGCCCCGCGCGCAAAAAGCCTTCAGCTGATTCAGCGAGAGACACACCTCCGACCCATCCACCTCCGTATACACCTCCACCATGCACGGGTGGAGAATGCCCACAGGCCTCTGCCTCACCACCCTCACCATCCACGGATATCTGCGCATAACCTTAGCAATCTCCATCAGCCTCTTCCTTGCGTGGGGAACCCACGCCCTCACCCATTCCACGCCGAAGGTCTCCAGCTCCGGTCGCTCCCACGGAAGCTCCTCAACGGGATCGGGCGTCTTATCCGCCGGCTGAGGCGGCTCCCTATCTCCGCCTCGCTGTGCTCTCTGGAGATTTCTGTTTTTCTCGTAGTTGTTTTTAAACCGGCGCATGGGGGTGTGGCATAGACGTAAAGAAGCCACCTCAGCCGGGCTCTCGGCGGCGCCGTACTCCGTATACAGCGGCCTCTACTCGGAGGCTGTTGTTTCCTCCGCCGCCCCCGCCGTGGCGTTTGTGGAGGTGGGGCGTCTTAGGGAGGCTGTTGAGTATGTGCAGAAGGCGGCTAAGACGCCATACGAGGCGGCTAAAGAAATATTTGAGCACGTAAAGGTTACGGCCCAATGTTTCGTTGAGCTGTTTGTTGAAGCCGTCACGAGGGTGCTGGCTTGGGTGGATGAGCACAAGGCGTATCTCTTCTTGAAGGCGGCTGTGGCGGCTGGGGTAGTCGCGCTGGGCGTTGCGTTGAATATTTGGGGCGCGATTGAGCTTGGGAAGTTGGCGTATGCGGCGTCTCTGACGCCGTTTTTCGTAGGATTGGCGGATACAGGTGGGAAGGCGGCTGAGAGGTTTAAGGCGCTGTACGCGAGGTGGAAGGCGGGCAAGAATGAGAAGCAGAAGATAGAAGAGATCATCAACGAGATTGTCAACGCCCCTCTGAAGAGGGAAAGGCCGTTTTCGAAGTTGACAGGATTGAAGAATCTGCCTCCGCCACTCGCGGAGCTGAGGAAAGCGCTGAGGGGCGTCAAAGGCGAGATGGAGAGAGACGCCGCTGTGGTCGCGGCGCTTGTGCTCTACAAGACGCTGGTCAGCAACGCCGGGACCTACGGGAAGTGGGCTGAGTTGTTTGAATGGGCGAGGGGCCTGGTTGAGAGGCAGGTATTCACTGTGGCGGCCGGCGAGATTGCAATGCTCCGCGGGTCGCAGAAGAGGCTTGAGGAGGCCGCGGAGCAGGTGAGGAGGGAGTTGAACAGTGTATTGACACTTTACTCGAAGAGCGGCTTCTATAAAGAAGCCGAGCCCCTCAACGAGCTCAAGAAACACCTTAAGGTGGACGTCACGAGGGCGGAAGAGCTGGCGAAGGCGAGGAGCGATGAGCTCTCTGGATATGAAGGCGTCAATATGGGGACTAAGGCCTACGCCGCCCTCCTCTCCATAGCCAGAGGCGGGATATACGGCCACGTCGTCACGTTGCTTATGGGGGAGGGGGCTTTGGCGGATATAGTGTTGTCGGCGCCCAGAACCGCCTACGAGAAGTCCTGGGAGATCGCCAAGATGCGCAGCGGGGCGGTGGATCCGTCACGTGTGGAGGCGGCAGGTTGGGAGGACAGGACCGCCTCTGTGCTTCTGCGGTTCTTTATCGGATACGGCGAGGCGGAACTCAAGTTTAGACGCGTCGAGAAGGACGGCAAGAAGGGATTCCAAGTGTTTAGGACCTTCGGCGGCGTCGAGGCCTTCGTCGGCGAGTTGTGGATAGGGGACGTGGCCCGCTTTAAGGTCAGCAAGGAGGAGCTGGAGCGCCTCGTGGAGGAGGCGAAGAGGAGGGCGCCAGATCTCTCGGGGTTTGACAAGGCGCCGCAGTACGTGGAGTGGCGCGCCACAGACGTGACAACCGTCAAAAGACAGATAGTAGGCACCACCGTTCATTCTTGGCAGTTGAGGTGGTATTTAGGCCTCCTTGGCGGGCCTGACTCGTTCAGCGGCAGTGCTAGCGTCACGAAGGAGGGCATCAAGTTTCTCATCACTGCGCGCTGGCCCCGCGAGAGGGAGGACCAGATCTTGAAGGAGAGCAGGTGGCTGGAGTCTCTGCTGGGCCGGCGCGTAGAGAGCTGGCGGGAGCTGATAGACGCCATAGACTGGAGCTGGGTATTAAAGAGGGTAGAGGAGCTGGCCGACGAGTTGAAGCCTTGGATCGGCCCCGAGGGGGCAGACGACG
>Ga0081478_165733_pt1 | contig 29309 bp, 35 predicted proteins | sample OctSprmetagenome_FD_70983 | JGI IMG/M metagenome (GOLD analysis project Ga0081478, IMG submission 70983) | Hot spring and microbial mat streamer communities from Octopus Spring Streamers, Yellowstone National Park, USA - T=80-84 v2 (version 2) | ecosystem: Environmental > Aquatic > Thermal... | reverse complement strand
TATTTCCCTCCTGCTCCTCTCCTGAACTACCAGCACTCCATAACCCTTGAGCAGAGGATAAGGACCAAAGACCTTTTCTTTGGATAGCAAGATTTCAAAGAGGTCCCTCTCTCCGAGCTTCATTACAGAAAGAAGCTGAATGGCTGGCGCCTTAGAAAACTCAAAGAACTTATAGGAAACATCTTTGCCCTGCTTAAGATCTTCTTTAACCTTCTCCGCCAAAGACTTTACCTGCTCTTGGGCTTTTTTCTCTTTTAGCGTCCTTTCAATCTCGGCTTTTACCTCCTCCAGGCTTTTGTATCCGCCGGTCTCCTCCTTGAAGAGAAAAACTATGGCATAACCCTCCCCTGTTTTCACCAAGCTTATGGGGTCAGCGGGGCTGAGCCTGTTTAGCTCTCCCTTGAGCTCTGTGGGAAATTCCCCCTCCTGCTGGGGCAATTTGAACTCTTTAAAATTTGGAACTTCTTGCCTATTCCTGAGGGCTTTGTATATCTCTTCAGCTTTTTGTTTGTCTTTTTCTATCCAAAGCCTAACCACTTTTGTTGGCTCCCTTTTAAAGTTTTCCCTGTTTTGGGTGTAAAAGTCCAGGATCTCCTTTTCACTAGCGCTAACGGGTACATCCTCCGGGTTTATTATGTAAAGCCTACCGCTTATTTCAAAGCTCTGGCTAAGCAGGTTGATTTCCTCCTCCTTTGGTGTCAGATAAACAGCGTTCCCTATAAGGTTCAGTAGCTTCTGTATGGTTAGTATTTTTCTTATGTATTCTTCATACTCTGTGGGCTCTAAACCCAGACGGGCAAGGCTCTCTTTGTACTTGGAAGTGCTAAATATACCATTTTCCTGAAAGCTTGGGTCTGATTTTATAAGGTCTATGACCTCCTGGTTGCTGGCAAGAAAGCCGAGCTTTTTCGCCCTTGCATAAAGAAGTTCCTGAACTATCAAACTTTCAAGCACTTGCTCCCTTAACAATCGCTCCATATCTTTGTTTTGTACAAGGTCTCCGTACCTCAAAAGCTCCCTTCTGTAGTCCCTTAGTGTTATGCATGAGCCATCCACATTTGCTACGCAGTTCTGCCCTATATTGGCAATATCTCCTATACCCCCAACCCAAAGTAGCCAAAGTAAGAAGCTTAAAGATACAAGACCTATAACACCCGCTACAAACTTTTTGTTTTTATAAACCAGAGAATACATGGACATCTAATTTTAACAAATGCCTAAAAGTTAGCGGACGGAAGAGTATTACAGCGGGTTATTTTGAAGGTTTAAATGGTTTCTCACCAGAAGTGTTAATCAAGATATAATTATAGCATGCACCATCTGTCGGAGGAGCAAATTGCACAGATAAAGAACCTGCTTTTGGAAATGAGGCAGAAGATTCTGAGCTCTGCCCAAGCGCAGATAAGGGACCCATCCAACATAGCCTTAGAGGGCGGAGATGAGATAGACAGGGCAAACATAGAAACGGAAAGATACATAAACCTTCAGAGGCTAAAAACAAGGGAACTAAAGCTTTTACGGAAGATAGACTATGCCCTTTATAAAATAGAAGTAGGGACTTACGGCATATGCGAGGGTTGTGGTGCGGAAATACCTTTCGAAAGGCTAATGGCAAGGCCAGTAACTACCTTGTGTATAAACTGTAAGGAGTTGGAAGAGGAAGGCGAGCATGAGTGAGCTTATCTTTCCAAGGGTTCAAAAGCTTCCCAAGTATGTTTTTGCCATGGTCAATGAACTAAAGACTAAGCTCAGAAGGGAGGGAAAGGACATTGTGGATTTGGGAATGGGAAACCCAGACCTTCCACCCGCACCTCACATAATAGAAAAGCTCTGCGAGGTGGCAAGGAGGGACAATGTGCATGGCTATTCTTCCTCAAGGGGTATACCAAGGCTCAGAAAGGCTATATGCGACTTTTACAAAAGAAACTACGGGGTGGAACTAAACCCAGAAACAGAGGCTATATTGACCATAGGGGCAAAGGAGGGCTACTCGCACCTTATCCTTGCCATGGTGGAGCCGGGCGATTCGGTAATGGTGCCAAACCCTACCTATCCCATACACTATTACGCACCCATAATAGCGGGCGGAGATGCCATATCTATTCCCATAAACCTTGAGGAAAAGCAAAACTTTGAAGAATACTTTTTAAAGAGCATTCACGATACCCTCAAGGCTTCCTTCAAAAAGCCCAAAGCCCTGGTGCTGAGCTTTCCTCACAATCCAACCACCCTTTGCGTTAGCTTAGAGTTCTTTAGGGAGGTAGTCCGGTGGGCAAAGAGGGAGGAAGTGTGGGTGATCCACGATTTTGCTTACGCGGACCTTGGCTTTGATGGATACAAACCGCCCAGCATTCTGCAGGTGGAGGGTGCAAAAGATATTGCGGTGGAAATTTACTCCATGTCTAAGGGCTTTTCTATGGCGGGCTGGCGTGTTGCCTTTGTTTTGGGCAATGAGATCCTCATAAACAACCTTGCCCATCTGAAAAGCTACTTAGATTATGGCGTTTTTACACCCATACAGGTTGCTTCTATAATAGCCTTAGAAAGCCCTTACGAGATCGTAGAGAAAAATCGGGGTGTTTATCAAAGGAGAAGGGATGTGCTGGTGGAAGGACTGAACCGTATAGGTTGGACGGTGGAAAAGCCCAAGGCATCCATGTTTATTTGGGCAAAGATTCCCGAGTGGGTGGGTATGAACTCTTTGAACTTTTCCCTCTTTTTGCTGAAGGAGGCAAAGGTGGCGGTCTCACCCGGCATAGGCTTTGGAGAGTACGGAGAGGGCTACGTTAGGTTTGCCTTGGTGGAAAATGAGCATCGGATAAGGCAAGCGATCCGTGGTATAAAAAAAGCCCTTGAAAGGTTCAGACAGACCGTGCAATAAAGAAGGCGTGGGTCTCTTTGGCACCCAGGGAAAGTAGTAGTTGACAAAGGTGGGATATAGTCTGCCCTGTGGTTAGCACATCATCTACCACCAAGATTTTTTTACCCTCCAAGGCGTACAACCAATGCCTTCTCACCTGATGGCTCTGCACAGCCTTTAGCCTATCTTGACTTCCGAGCCTTGCCATGGGCGGGTCAAAACCCTTCCTTTCAAAAATTCTCTGATAGGGAACTTCTGCACCCTTCAGAATTTCCTCCACTTGATTGAAGCCTCTGAGCCAAAACCTCCTAAGGTTGAGCTCGGGAAAGGTTATGATGTCTGGTTGGATCTCGTTTATGTACTCCCAAAGATAATCCTTTACCACCTTGCCCAAGAACCTTGCGGTGTATGGGTTATTCTCAAACTTTGCGTTGAGGATCAAACTCTTTATTGCACCCTCATACCTTCCAAAAACTCTGTAAGAGAAAACATAGGGAATGTGCGTATATTCCATGGGATGCTGGGGTTTGAGCTCCTTTAGACAGTCTTTGCACAAAAACTCCTCTCTTACTGCGGGTTTTTCACAATTTAGGCATTTTCCTTGGGCAAGTCCCAGAAGTCTTAAAAGTTTTCTCATTCAAGGTTTATCTTCTCTTGGATTACGTAGGGCTTTGCGTCCTTTGTCCTGTAGTATATCCGGATCAAAAGCTCCGCCAAAAGCCCTGTGGATATAAGCTGTATGCCCGCAAGGATCAAAAGCACGCTAAGGATCAAGAGGGGTCTCCTGCCTATGGGCTCCTCAAAAAAGAGCTTTAAAAAGATCAGGTAAAAAAGGCTAAAAAGACCCACCCCAAGGAGCAAAAAGCCCACACCGCCAAACATATAAAGGGGTTTATTGATGTACTCATTGAGGAACTTTACCAGCATTATGTCCAAAAGGACCCGAACAGTCCTTCCTATGCCGTATTTGGACTTTCCAAACATTCTTGGATGATGCCTTACCACCACCTCCGCGATCTTGGCACCTCTCCTTTTGGTAAGGGCGGGCAAAAACCTGTGCATGTCTCCAAAAAGTTCCAGATCCTTTACCACCTCTGCCCTGTATGCCTTTAGGGTGCATCCGTAGTCATGAAGATGCACGCCGGTGATTTTGGATATGAGCCAATTGGCAATCATTGAAGGAAGCTTTCTTGATAAAAATGGGTCCTTTCGGTCTTTTCTCCACCCGCTTACAACGTGATAGCCTTCCTTTAATTTTTCCAGCAGTATTGGAATGTCCTCGGGGTCGTTTTGTAGGTCTGCGTCCAAGGTGATGATCACATCCCCCTTTGCATGTTCAAAACCCGCAGACATGGCGGCAGTCTGTCCGTAGTTCCTTTTGAACCTTATTACTTTTAGCCGACTGTCTTTCTCTGCCAGTTGTTTTAGCCTTTGGTAGGTGCCATCGGTGGAGCCATCATCCACAAAGATGATCTCGTAATCCTCTCCTAAGCTATCCAGAACCTTTTTGAGCTTTTCGTAAAGGATTGGAACGTTTTCCTCTTCGTTATAGGCGGGGATGACCACCGAGAGCATGCTAATAGTTTATCAGACGTATGCTCCTTGCCCTTCCACTATTACCCTTATTAGCCTTCCCTTCTCTTCTATGTCCTTTACCCTGTAATCATAAAAGTTTATCTTTGAGAACTCCTCTAAGCTTATCCTCTTTTCCGCGATGAACCTCAAAAGGTATGCCCTGTGGGGTTGAGGGTTGATAACTTTCTGCCCTTTTTTGTAAAAGACAAACCTCACTATCTTATGGGCGGTTCCAAGGTCCAAGAGCCCTTCCTCCTGCTTTCCCACAAGGGGGACCACCACCTGTTCTTTTAAGAGCTCCTTTGAGATTTGTTTTAGGGACTCTTTCCACCAGTCTTTTAGCTTTGAACCTTGACATTTGTCCTCCCAAGAGTACTCTGCGTAGGGAATAGGCGTATCCACCTTTAACAGTCCAAAGAGGGGAGAAAGGACAACCGAGCTCTCCACTATAAACTCCTGCACTGGTGGAGGTAAAATCCAAAACTCTAAGCTTTCCCAAAACCTTCCCTTTAGCCTTCTCCAAAGGGGCGAAAGTTCATCCATGTTAATGCCAAGGCAGTTTATAATCTCTATCCTTTTGGGATTGAGTTTTTCAAAGGGATAGACCTCCAAGCCGACGGGGTATTTTTCCTTGAGCTTTATTTTTGATTGCCTTTTAGACCAAGGAAGGATAAACCGCACAAAAGTTATTTTAACATCTTCTCCTGCGATTTTTCGCCTTTGATAAATCAGCGGGGAGGCTTAAAATAAGAAACACTATGAAAGCACTTCTTATAAAACTCCTTGCCCTTTTGGGCTTTGTGGAGGCTGGGAACTTAATTCAGGAAGGACAACCTGCATACAACTTTAATCTCTTAAACGAGGAAGGCAAACCGGTTCAGCTTTCCCAATACAGGGGCAAGTGGGTGGTGCTTTACTTTTATCCAAAGGCGGACACTCCCGGATGCACTACGCAAGGCAAAGAGTATTCAAGGCTTTACGATAAGTTCCTTTCCAACAATGCAGTAGTATTTGGCGTAAGCACCGACGACGTGCCCACTATAAAGAGGTTCAAAGAAAAATACAACTTTAGGCATAGCTTACTTTCGGACCCAAAAGGCGAAGTAGCCAAAGCTTACGGAGTTAAGTTATTTTTTGGCATGTGCTCAAGGGACACGGTTTTAATAAACCCAGAGGGAAAGGTGGAGAAAATCTACAGGGGCGTGGACCCAAAGGGAGACCCAAACCAAGTGCTCAGCTACATTACATCAAAGGCTAAAAATTATTGAGCGCTTGCAAGCCTTGAAAAACGGTGTTAAATTAGTATGCATAAGGAAAAATGAGGATATATCTCAACGGAGAAGAGTTGAAAGTTCCTGAAGGCACTACGATTTCTGAGCTTATCAAAAGTTTAAACATTCAAGTGAGGGAGGTGGGCTTTGCGGTGGCGGTCAACGAGGAAGTGGTGCCAAAATCTAAGTACGAAAGCTACAAACTATCGGAGGGGGACAGAGTGGAAATTGTACATCTGGTGGGTGGTGGCTGATCACATGTGAGGACCCGCCAGATACCTCCTTCTGCTTTCCACAGAAAAGAAGGCAATAAGCACAAGCACGAATATAATAAAAGCCCTTGCGATGAGAACGCCGGGTTCAGTTTGGGATAGGACCTGCGGTAGCTTGGTAACGCCCCAGAAATACAGGAGGATAACCAAAAATACAGGTGAAACAATCGCAAAGAAATAGACCAATGCCTTTGGAATTTTTATAAAGCTGTTGGTGTTTAGCTCCCTGTGGAAGTTATGAACGCCAAAGACCCAAACAAAGATTATGATCTCCAAAAGACCAAAGAACAGGAGCATCAATGTGCCCGCCCAAAAATCCACATCGTCTATAAAGCCCGGCACAAAGGCAGACAAAAAGGCACCCGCACTCACCAAAAGCATAGACACATTAACCGCCTTGGAGTGGCTCCACCTCATCTCATCCTCTAACAGGGCAACCAAAGGCTGTGTTAGGGCTAAGGAGGAGGTGAGGGCTGCTATGAAAAGTAGGAAAAACCAAACAGTAGATAGCAAGCTCCCAAGGGGCAAAGACATTAAAATGGCTGGCATGCTCATAAAGCCAATGCGGAAGGTTCCCTCTTTTGCGAGCTCGGGAACCGCCAAAGCACCAAAAACCGCAAAGGCAGCAGGAATGGCTATGCTAGCACCGATAACCACCTCCACAAACTCATTGAGCCCGGCAGTCCACAAACCCGCCTTTACCACATCCTCGTTCCTCTTGACATAGCTGGCATAAGTTGCAATGGCACCCATACCCAGGGATAGAGTAAAGAATATTTGACCCGATGCCTCAAGCCACACCTGAGGGTCCGAAAGCTTTGAAAAATCAGGGGTGTATATGAAAAGCAAGCCTTCCACACCCTTCCATCCGTTCATACTCAAAGATACAAAGCCCAAGAATATTCCCATTAAAATTAGCAACGGAAGACCATACTTGGCGGTTAGCTCTATGCCCTTAACTATACCCCTCTGAAGGATTACCCAGTTGATGGCTAAGGTGATCACCAAGAAGATAAGGGCGGTTAAAGAGGGTTGCGTATAGCTTTTGAAGAAGGAAACATATGGTTCCATGGCGGTTTTGTAATCAGGACTTTGCACAGGTTGAGGCATCTGTCCAAGCAAAGACAGAAAGGCAAAGCCCAGGGTCCAAGATTCTATGTATATGTAATAGCAGACTATGAGGACGGGAATGGAAACTCCGATGGAGCCAAGGACCCTTGAGCCGTAGGAGTGGTTGAAGAAGGAACCTATTATGCCCGTCATAGAGCCATGCCCTTTTGCCCCCGCATACCTACCTATAACCCACTCTATGAGCATTAAAGGAATGCCCAGAAGGAAAAGGGCAACAAAGTATGGAATCATAAAGGCTCCACCACCGTATAAGGCTACCTTGGAGGGAAATCTTAGAAGGTTCCCAAGTCCTATGGCGTTGCCCGCAGCAGCAAAAATAAGCCCTATCTTAGTTTGCCAAGTTTCCCTCTTCATTGGACGAGCCTATCCAAATCCTGTTCTGTGGGCACACCCGCATGGATTCTGCCGTTCATACCTATGAAAGTGGGCGTCCCACTTATGCCATATTTTTCTGCAAGCTGTAAGTTGCTTTCAATCTTTTTCTTCCCATCCTCGCACTGATTTTTGGAGTTATATCCACTTTTATACTCTTCCCATCCCTTTTTGTCGCATACCAAGGCAACAGATTTTCCAAAAGCCTGCGGATGTATAGGTAGTGGGAAAAGAATTACGCGAACCTCCACTCCCTTTTCGTTAGCCCATTTTTCCACTATGGGCTCAGACCTTTTGCAGAAGGGACAGTCTGGGTCTGTCCATAGATAAATATACTTTTGGGAACCTACTTTACCAAAGGCGAAGTCTGTGTGCTTTTCAAGTTCCTTCAGAAGGTCTTGGCTAACCTTCATAAACTCCTGCTGTCTTTCTCTGGTAATGTTCTTCTTGTCTGCAAGGCTTATGAGATTGCCAGCCAGCACATACTTCATCTCTTTGTCTGTGTAAAAAACAAGAGGTTGGGCTCCCACTTTTATAACCACTTCACAGAGTCCCGGAATATCCTTTAGTGTCTGAACGCTTTCTACCTTAAACTCTTGAGGGATAAGCTCCTTGACGCTCGTCTTTATCTTATCCTCTGCGGGGCAAGCCTTACTCTGCTGACAGCCTACGGGTCCCGCGGACAAAAAGCTAACAAACAACCCAAAGGCTAAAATCTTTTTCATAAAAAACCTCCTTTGCTATTAATTATAACAGCAACCGCCACCGAGTATTCCCTTTCGTGGGATAGGGAAATAAGGACCTGTAGGTTTTTTAGGTCTTCCCTCAAAAGTCTAACCTTTGCTGGCTTTCCAAAGTCTCCCAAAATCTCAATCTCAGAGAACTTTAGGACAACCCCTTTGCTCTGATAAACCGCCTTTAAGACCGCCTCCTTTCCAGCCCAACGGGCTGACAGGCAAGCTATACAATCTGCCTGTTTTTTGCAATATTCAAGCTCCGAAAGTGTGTATATGCGTTTTAAAAACCTCTCGCCGAACTTTTCTATGGCTTTCTTTATCCTTTCATTGGAAACTATATCAACGCCTATCATTCATCCACTTCTACTCTATACTCTACCTTCTTTTTTAAGCTTTTCAGCTCCTCCGGAAGCTGGTTTATCTGTTCTAAGACCCTTTCCCTTATCTCCTTAAGGCTTGGCAAGGGAAAGCTTATCTTTTTCACCAAGCCACCCTCTTGAAACCTGCTGACTTTATCGTAATCAAACCTTCCATCCTTCAAAAACCTCCAAACCTGCCTTTTGTATGGAAAAGTTTTTTTGCCGGGGCTCTCCTTAAACTTGGGCTTTCCTTCGTATTCCACGAGCTTGTATGCTATGTCCAGGTAAGGTGCATCCGCAGAGGTCAAAAGCTTTGTCCCAACGCCAAAGGCGTCTATGGGCACACCTTCGGAGACCCATTTTTCTATATCATACTCATCCACGCCCCCACTAACCAAAATTTTCACATCCTTAAAGCCCTCTTGATCAAAGATCCTTCTTACTTCTCTGCAAAGCTCCGGAATGTCCCCACTGTCTATTCTCACCCCCAAGACCTTTATACCTTCCTTCAAAAGCTTTAAAGCCTTTTTTGCCCCTTCCACAGTGTTGTAGGTATCTATCAACAGAAAGACCCTGTCTGGAAAGCTCTTTGCAAAAGCCCTGAAGGCTTCCTCTTCTTGATCAAAGACCATTATGTAAGAGTGTGCCATGGTGCCAAAGACGGGTATGCCATATAACATTCCCGCCTGAAGGTTGGAAGTGCCGTTAAAACCTCCAATGTAGCATGCCCTTGCAGAAAGTAGCCCAGCCATGGGAGAGTGTGCCCTTCTGAACCCAAAATCCACCAGAGTTTTGCCCTTTGCAGCAATGTAGTTTCTTACCGCTTTGGATGCAATTAAGGTTTCAAAGTGTATTAGGTTTATAGCTAAGGTTTCTATGAGCTGAGCCTTTGGTAGTGGACCCTCCACCTGAAGGATGGGTTCGTTCTGGAAGAAGATAGTACCCTCCTCCAGGGCATAAAGTTCCAGGTCCAGCTCCAGCTCCTTCAGATAGTCTAAAAACCAATCTTTGAATATACCTAAACTTTTTAGGTATTTCAGTTCCCTGTCTCCAAATTTGAAGTTCTCTAAACTCTTCATCAGTGTTTCAAGCCCGCAGGCAACTAAAAAGTTTCTGTTCTCCGGAAGTCTCCTGACAAACAGGCTAAAGACAGCCTTTCCGGTCTTTCCGTGCTCCAAGTAGCTTTGAGCCATAGTTAGCTCATAAAGGTCTGTAATTAGGGCAGTGCTCTCCATGTTTAAAATTATAGGTTATGGAAAAACCTTGGGAAGGACGCTTTAGAGAAAAAACTGAGGAACTCGTGGAGGAATTTACCCAGTCTGTTAGCTTTGACCAACGGCTTGCTTTACATGATATTCGGCAAAATCTTGCCCACTTGAAAGCTCTTAGAATGGCGGGTATTGTCTCAGAGGAAGAAGAGAAGCTCTTAAGAAAGGGACTTGAGGAAATAGAGCAGGAAGTAAAGGAAAACAGAATGGAGTTCTCCAAAGCTTGGGAAGATGTGCATATGAACATAGAAAGGAGGCTAATAGAAAAGGTGGGGGAGGTAGGTGGCAAAATTCACACCGCAAGGTCCCGCAACGACCAAGTAGTAACGGACGAGAGGCTATTTATAAAAGAAGAACTACTAAAGATATTGGAAGGCTTGAGGGAGCTAAGAAGAACCTTGGTGCTCTTGGCAGATAAGACGGTGGATGTGATAGTGGTCTCTTATACCCATCTTCAAAGGGCTCAGCCCATAAGACTCGCCCACTACTTTTTAGCTTACAGGGAAGCTCTGCTGACGGATGCCATGCGCTTTGCCCACGCCTACAGGTTGGCAGACAGCTTGCCCTTGGGTAGCGGTGCTTCCGCGGGTGTGGATTTTCCCATAGACCGGTTCTTTTTAGCCCAGGAGCTTAGCTTTAGGTCCCTAACAAGAAACTCCCTTTATGCGGTGGCGGAGAGAGACTTTATCCTTGAGGTTTTGTATGCCTGTGCGGTTTGCGGTATGCATCTTTCAAGGTTGTCTGAGGACTTGATCCTTTGGTCCTCTGAGGAGTTTGGTTTTGTCTCCCTACCCGATAGGTTCTGCACCGGAAGTTCCATAATGCCCCAGAAAAAGAACCCCGATGTGTTGGAGCTCATAAGAGGAAAGACCGGAAGGCTCTATGGCAATCTTTTTGCTCTTCTGACCGTCATGAAGGGACTGCCCTACTCCTACAACAGGGACCTCCAAGAAGACAAGGAGCCCCTCTTTGACAGTTTGGACACCCTTAAAAGCGTTCTGGTGGTCTTAAAGCCTTTATTGGAAGGGCTGAGTATAAACTCAGAAAAGACTTACTCTTCGGCGGGAAATTTTGCCTTGGCTACAGACCTGGCAAACTATTTAGTTTTAAAAGGTATGCCCTTCAGACAGGCACACAAGGTGGTGGGTAGCCTGGTGGCACAGCTTTTGGAAAAAGGGAAGAGCTTGGAAGAGGTTAGCTTGGAAGAGCTAAAAGCTTTCTCGGAGCTTTTTGAGGAGGATGCTCTGAGTTTGCTAAAGCCCGAAAAGGTGGCAGACAGAAGAAAGAGCTATGGTGGAACCGCAAAGGAGCAGGTGCTTTTGCAACTACAGGTTGCCAAGAGGGAGGAAGGACTGTGAAGATGTTTATATACTTTTCTTTACTTTTGCTTTTGCTTTTAGCCTTTGGCTATGTGGTCTACTTAAACAGAAGCCCGGTGGAGCTTGTGCTGACCCCAGAGTTTAACGGAGAATACTACCGCATACCACCCATACCCCTTGGACTTTTGGTAGTCGGTGCACTCTTTTTAGGATTTTTGTTTGGATATTTGATAGCTTGGCTTACAAGTTTAAAGAGATGATTAGCGTACGTATGCGGGCGGAACTAAAGGGTTTTCATGTATCCGGAGCAGAGAGGATTGTGAATGAAGGGCATGTGGAGAGGGTGATAAAGGAACTACTAAAAAGACCAAAAGATTATGACAAGATGGTTATAACCTTGGAAAAACTGGAGGAAATATACCTGATTCCCAAGGCTCTGACTATATACAGCTACGACTTTGACAACGTCCAGTCTGCCCGGGACTTTGCAGTGAAGAAGTTGGAGGAGGTGGGTATAAGAAAAGATTTGGCCAAAAAGGCGGTAGAACTTTTGGAAAAGGGTCCAAACCCAAAGGGTGGGAACATGAGGGGTGCGGTCCTTATGGATGTCAAAACTGGAGGAAGACTTGAGCCAGACCAAGAGAGAGGAATACGCACCGTTAGGGTTGATTGGAAGGACAGAAAAGCAATAAAGCTTGCCCTTCTGAAAAGGGGAATAAAAAGACAGTATTTACACAGGCTTTTGGACGCCTTAGCCCTTGCCACAAAAAACATGTATTGTGGAGTTCTTGCAGAGCTCTGCTGGAGTGATGACCCCGATTACACCACCGGGTATGTGGCAAGCAAAAACTTAGGTTATGTGAGGATTAAACCTCTAAAAGAGCCAAACAATCCACTGGGTGGGAGGGTGTATTTTGTGGAGAGGGATAGAGTGGAGGAAATAATAAACTGTCTTGAGAGAAAGGCAGTGTTGGTGGAGGCGTTGTAGCATAAATCTATCTAACGAGAATTGGAAGAGATACGGGAAGATGAGCTATAGAGTAGAACAATTGTTTGGTAGCATAAAGCAGAAGATTGGTTCAAGCTTTAAATTGCTGAGGGAGGATTTGGCAAGGAAAGCATCCATTGCTTGTGCTATCCTTTGGAACTTCTGGGTGCTTGCAACTTACTTATTTTTGTTATTTCTGTCTTGTGCCTTGCACTATAGCTACGCTAAGGGCGAGGATGTCAACTTTTTAGGTTCATGATCGTATAAATGACGATAAAGGAGGCTAACCATCTATAGACGGTTTCATACTTAGCATTCTAAGGAAAGTCCTTGCTAACCATTAACCAGTCCAGTCTATGAATACCAAGAGTTGATATCTTCCTAAGGGCTATGATAGATTTTTAGAGCAGCCTCCCTTATTTCTTGAGAGTTGTATATAAAATTTTTCTCCGTGAGGGAGAAGGACTTTTCCCACTTAGAGCTATGGAAGGTCTTTGAGAGGCTCAAGGGATACTTTAATTCAAAGGCAACGGAGAAATTCTTGCAAACTCTAAGACCTTATACGGATGTGGAAGGGCTAAGGCAAGAAATTCAGCTGGTGGAGGACTTTCTTGCGGTAGAGGAATCTTTGACTCTTTATCCCTTTGGAGACATAGAGCCCTATGTAAAAAAATCCGTCCTGCAGGATGCGACCCTCAGCTTGGAGGAAATATTAGAGATATACAAAGTTATAAAGCTCATAAGGGATGCAAGAAAGGCTCTTGGTGCCCATGTGCCCCTTAGGAAGAGTTTGGGAAACCTTCTAAAAACCCTCCATCACTTCCCGCAGATAGAAGGCATCATAGAGAGCACCATAGACCAGAGGGGCTTTGTTAAAGACAGTGCCAGCCAAGAGTTAGCAACCATCAGAAAGAAGATCAGGGATTTAGAAAAGGAGGTCACCAAAAGGTTGGAAAACATCCTCAACCGTCCCGACGCAGACAGGCTTCTCTCAGACAGGATCATAACCATAAGGAATAACCGCTATGTTTTGCCCGTAAAGACTACGGAGATCAACAAGATCGTAGGCATAGTGCATGGCACTTCGTCTTCTGGATACACAACCTATTTGGAACCCCACAGTGTGGTGGAGTTAAACAACCAACTCGTGGTGTTAAAGGAGGAGGAGGAAGAGGAAGTCAAGAAAGTTCTAAAGCGGATAACCTCCTACATCGGAGAGTTCAGCACAAAGCTCATGTCTGCCTACTACACCCTGCTAAAATTGGATTATCTAAAGGCGGTAGCCCGCTTTAGTAAGGAGATAGGGGGCAAGTTCCCAAAAATTTCGGATGCTAAGATTTATTTAAAGTCCGTCAGGCATCCCCTTTTGATATTCACCAAGGACCATGTGGTGCCTATAGACATAAAGATTGAGGGTAAAAAAGGGCTTGTTCTTACTGGTCCCAACACGGGGGGAAAGACGGTAGCCCTAAAGACCCTTGGTCTGTGTGCCCTAATGTTCCAATTTGCACTGCCTATCCCTATAGAGGAGGGAGAATTGCCGGTTTTTGAAGGCATATACACAGATATAGGAGATGAACAGAGCATAGAGCAGAACCTTTCCACCTTTTCTGCCCATGTCTCAAACTTGACAGAGTTTTTGCCACTGGTTAATGAAAAAAGCTTGGTGCTTTTGGACGAGTTGGGTGCTGGCACAGACCCCATGGAGGGTTCCGCTTTGAGCATAGGCGTCCTTGAGTATTTAAAGGACAAAAATGCCTTCGTTTTTGCCACAACACACCATACACCCGTCAAGCTATATGCTTTGGAATCTGACTACTACACACCCGCCAGCGTATCCTTTGACAAAGAAACCTTAGAGCCCGCATACCATATTCTTTACGACGCAGTGGGTAGCAGTATGGCTTTTGAGATCGCCAAAAGGTTTGGTATGCCAGAGGAGGTTTTGGAATATGCCCGCAAAAAGATGCCCGCAGAGTTTGAAAAATTCTCAAAGGCTAAGGAAGACTTAGAGGAGCTAATAAAGGAATATCAGAAAAAGCTAAAGGAAGTGGAGCAGTTAAAGGAAGAGTTGAAAAGGGTGAAGGCGGAATATTCGTCCTTGCTTGCCCTCTCGGAGGAGGTCAAGGAAAAGGCTTACAGAGAGGGAATGTCTCGGGCTTTGCAGTATTTACAGGAGATAGAAAGGGAGGCGGAGGAGCTTTTAAAAAGTGCAAGGGAAAGGCAGAAGATAAAGCAGTTTGTTAAGGAAAAAAAGCAAGAGGTTATGAAAGAACTGAATGAGGAACCAATAAAGGTAGGCGATTGGGTGGAGTTTATGGGTTCAAGAGGAAGGGTTTTGGAGGTAAGGGAGGACAAAGTGCAGGTGTCTTTTGGTGGTGTAAAGGCTTGGGTAGAAAAGCAAAAGCTGAAAAAAGCACCTCCACCCGTGGAGCAGGAGGAATACTCCCTTGAGGTTAAGAAGAGATTTCCCACGGAGGTGAATCTAATAGGGCTTAGCACGGAGGAAGCCCTTTATAAGCTTGAGTCTTTTTTGAAGGAGGCTAAAGCACTTGGAGTAAAAAGCGTAAAGGTCATCCATGGCACGGGAGTTTTAAAAAGGGTGGTGGAGGAGTTTTTGGAAGGTTCAGATTTGGTAGTCTTTCGTAGGGAAGGCTATCCAAGGGAAGGTGGAGCGGGCGTTTCGGTAGTATTTTTGGAAAAGCCATAAAACCAAAGCTTAGAAATAGGAGTTTATCTACCAAGCTTTTTCTTTGCTACCTCCGCTTCCTCCGAAAGGGGGAATTCCTTCAGGATTGCCTCGTAATACTCTTTTGCCTTCCCACTTTTTCCCTGTGCTTCGTAAAGCCTTGCTAACTGTAGATAAGCAGAGGGCAGTTTGTTGCAATCCACCATTTCTCCCTTTTTACACTTTTCTTCCAAGGTGCGCCACATCTTCTCCGCCTTAGTCCTATCTCCCAAATCCCTATAAATAACGCCTAACCACAGATATGCGTTATCTGTCAGAGAGGTCTTTGGATGATTTTTTATAAACGCAATAAACTTCTCCTTTGCCTGATTTAGCTGTCTTAGGTTATACAGGTCAAGGGCAGACTTGTATTCCCTCTCGTAATCAGGACAAATAGTCCTTGGACACCTTTGCCTTTCTTGGGATTTTTGGGCAAATGGTTTAGGTTGTGAAGGCTCCCTTTTAGATTGTTCTTCGACCTTTGCAGATTCTGGTTGGGTAGGTGATGGCGTATTGGTCGTCTCCTCTACCTTTAATTTTTCCGCTTCAAGCCTTAAGCTTGCCAAATTCTGTGATAGGGCGTCCACTCTCTCTTCGGTCTTTATTTGCTGGGCTTTAATGGTTTGATGCTCTTCCTCCAGTTTTTCTATACGTTTGTTGATCTGGGCTAATCTGGCGTCTAACTCCTCTTGGGTAACCGCACCGCACGAAGAAAGCAAAAAGCAAAGGAAAAGAATATCCTTTCTCATAGAATTTTATTTTAAACTATTTCGCTGTGTTTGAAAAGTTTTTTTGCCTTCAGGTTTAAAGAGGGCAAACTCCAACCCATAGCCCACCCCCACCTGCCAAGCTTTGAAAGCCTTCTCTTTGTAGACAGGTAAAAGGAGGAGCTTAAAAGAAACACCCTACAGTTTGTAACGGGACGCCCCCCAGCGGATAAAGGAACTAACCCTCTCCTTACCCCGTCCCACGCTCCCTTGCAGGAGGAGAGGAGTATTTTCTTGCCAAGAATATGTTATAACAGTATAAGAAGTTTTTAAGTCATCTCCTTTGAGTTTGTGTTATATTTTTCATCGAAAAACCTTTAGGAGGTGGAAACATGAAGAAGGCACTTCTTCTCTCTCTAGCCTTAGTTGGCAGTGCTATGTCTGCCAATGTTTTTATGGGTCCCGAGTATGCAAAGGGGCTGTGCGAGGTTTGGAACAGGACGCCCCAGCTAACGGACGAGCTTGGGAAGAGCGAAAGCTGGATGGCGGTGCCAGAGAGAAGGGTATTCTTGTATAGGGAAGATTGTTCGCCTAACAAGCAGATCCAGCTTACCATAAAGAACGAAGGGAATAAGGCTGTATGCGTTTATGGAGGACCTGCAAAGGATAAGAGGGGCAAAGATGACTTTCTTTTGTATGCAGAGACCAAGAGATGGGAAGAGATGGGTAGGGGAGAATATGGACCCATGAAGGCGATGGCGCTCGGAAGGCTCAAGTTTGAAGGTTCCAAGGAAGTTGCCATGAAGAACATGGGACCCTTTGAAGCTTTTCTGCTCGCTGTGGGCAAACCTCCTTACGACGCCAGCAAGTGCCCTTAATTTAGAATATACGTATGGATTCTGCACCAAGGAGCAGGAACGCAACCCCTGTTCCTTGGCTTTTATACCACTGGATGCTTTGGTATTTGGCATATTCCTTGAGACGGAGTAAAGCAGTTTAACATTTTCCTCCGTGGCACTGGGAAAGAAAATACCGTCTGAAATCTTCACAAATTCCATGCCACCTTTCGCTACAAGCTCCACCGCAGACTTCTTTTCCTCTTGGGTAAGGAAGTTCATAACAATGTCCAGCTTCTTTGCGCCCTTTTCCAAGCTTTCCAAACACTGGGACAGTTTTTGCTCTTTTGCATTCATTACAAAGTGAAATCTAACCACTGCACACACCACCAGCCTGCTCCCGCCAGCTCTACCGCCTTTTTTACCCAGTAGGAATGGACACAGACCGCATAGACCTTTAGCCCTGTGCATCTTTTGATCTGCTCTTCTAAATCCTTTGAGGTTTGAGTACGGAGTGGTCTATGAACTTGGCTATATCCATGAGCTCACGCCGTAGGTAAGGTCGTGGTATATAGAAAGTAGAGCCTTTGCCCCTTCCCCTGCAGCGGTAATGATCTGTTTCGCAAATATGTTGGTGCAATCTCCCGCCGCATAGACACCCCTCTCGGAGGTTCTGTTGTTGCAGTCTATTACGATCTCGCCCCTACTGTTAAGCAATACTCCCAGCTTTTGAGCCAGCTTAGTGTTGGGCTCTAGTCCTATTTCTACAAAGAGTCCCTCCACATCCAACCAGTATGTTTTGCCCTTTTCCAAGTCTTCTACCACAATAGCCTTGAGAAACGTACCATCTCCTTCCGCAGACACAACCCTGTGCCTGAAAAGAGGAATGACCTTCTCGTTCCCTAACACCTTTTCCCTCAGCACCTCATCTGCCCTGAATTGGTCGGAGATCTCCAAAAGGTAGATGGTGCTTGCGTAATTTAACAACTGCTCTGCCGCCTCAAAGCCCGAGTTCCCTCCACCTACCACAGCCACCTTTTTGTTCTTGAAAAAGGGCGCATCACAGGTGTAGCAGTAGGATATACCCCTACCTGTGTATTCCTTCTCTCCGGGCACATTTAGCTTTCTGTGTTCTGAACCCGTGCAAAAGAGTACGGTTTTTGTCTTGAAGGATTGTCCGGAGGCGGTTCTCACTTCAAAGCCCTCGGATAGCCTTTCCACATCCACCACCTCGTCCAATAGGGGTTCCACTCCCAACTTTCTCATGTGCTCCATCATCTTTTCCACAAGGATGATGCCATCCACCATAGCGTAGCCCAAGTAGTTTTCAATGTTGCCTGCCTTTATCACCTGCCCTCCCACCTCTTTGGTAATCAGCACGAAGTCCATCTTCTTCCTTGCTGCGTATATTGAAGCAGAAATGCCCGCAGGACCTCCACCTATTATGACCAGTTGCTTCATAGCTCTATCCTTGCGAACCTCCTTCTGCCCTCTTCAAAGATATCCCCGCCGTATATGTCGTTGGCAACTATTACAGGAAAATCTTCCACCACAAGCCTTCTTATGGCTTCCGTGCCAAGGTCCTCGTAAGCTATTACCTCGGAGGATTTTATTGCCCTTGCCAAAAGGACTGCCACTCCACCCACCGCCGCAAAATAAACCGCCTTATATTTGACCAAAAGCTCCCTCACCTGAGGACTTCTATAACCTTTACCTATCATGCCCTTTAGACCCAGTTTTAGAAGAGGTTCCACATACTTGTCCATCCTTATGGCGGTGGTGGGTCCAGCGGAACCTATTACCTGTCCGGGCTTTGGTGGAGTAGGTCCCACATAGTATATGATCTGCCCATTTAGGTCAAAGGGTGGTGGCTCTCCCTTCTGCAGAGCTTCTACCATCCTCTTGTGTGCCGCATCCCGGGCAGTGTATATAACACCGCTTATGAGCACCCTGTCCCCTGCCTTGAGGCGTTCTACGGTTTCATCCGTTAAAGGCGTTTCAATTCTTATCATGTGGTATAATTTTAATACCAAAGAGGCCCGGTAGCTCAGTTGGTAGAGCACCCGGCTGAAAACCGGGGTGTCGGCGGTTCGAGTCCGCCCTGGGCCACTTTGCAAACTGAAGCATAAATTTTTACCTTATGCTAAAAGAAAAGAGCATTTACTACTCCTTAAAGGATTATTTGAAGGAAAAGTACGGCAAAAGGGTTCAGAAGATCACCGTAGCTTTACCCTTCACTTGTCCTAACATAGATGGCACGAAGTCTGTGGGAGGTTGCACCTACTGTTTTTCTGGCACAAGACCTGCCCACCTCAGTCCCAGCGTGCCACTGAAAAAACAGATAGAGGAGGGTATCCTACGGGCAAAAGAAAAATACGGCAAAAACATAATCTTTTTTGTTTATTATCAGTCCTATTCTAACACCTACGGAGAGAGGGATTACCTAAAGAGCATCTACGACACCGCCTTAGAGTTTGACGAGGTGGTAGGGATTGACGTGGGAACAAGACCGGATTGTGCCCCCGAGTGGGTGTTGGACCTTTTGGAAAGCTACACCCAAAAAGGTTTAGAGGTGTGGGTGGAGTATGGACTTCAGTCTGCCAACTTTACCACCCTCAGAAGGATCAACAGGGCACACGGAGTTTCGGACTTTGTGGATGCGGTCTTGAGAACCAAAAGGAGAAACCTGAAAGTTTGTGCCCATGTGATACTGGGACTTCCCGGAGAGGATGAGGAGGATATGTTAGAAACTGGAAAGCTCCTATGTGCCCTACCCATAGACGGCGTTAAAATACACCCACTCCATGTTATAAAGGGAACCAAGATGGCACAGCAGTACCTGAACGGAGAGTTTGAGGTTCTGAGCCTTCAGGAGTATGCAAAAAGGGCGGTGGACCTAATAGAGATCCTACCTCCCAACGTGGTAATACACAGGCTAACGGGAGAGGTGGAGGAAGACAGGCTCATCGCTCCAGATTACTGCACCTACAGGAAAAAACATGAGGTCCTTCAGGCTATCCAAAGGGAAATGGAAAGTAGAGGTAGCTATCAGGGCTGTAAGTCTCCCTTCAACCGATGAGCAAGGAACACTGGGCTCTGGTTGCACTTTTGGTTAATCTACTGCAGTCTCTTGCCAAGTTTGTAGGCGGTGTTTTATCCGGTAGTTTGTCCCTTATAGGAGAAGCGGTTCATTCCCTCTCGGACTCCTTTGCCTCCGTGATCACATACATCTCCATAAAGTTCTCCACCAAAAAGAACGAGAGATTTCCCTACGGGCTTTACAAGCTGGAAAACTTAGCCTCTGTGGTGATCTCCTTCTTTCTATTTTTGGCAAGCTACGAGATAATAAAGAGGGCCTTTTCCGAAAGGGTGGAAATAAAGGAAGAGTTCTGGGGCATTGGTGCGGGGGTTGTGGTCTTTTCTCTCTTTAGCTCCCTCAGCCTTTCTATGCTGGAAAGGTGGGCGGGCAAAAGGTACAACTCTCCAGCCCTCATAGCGGACTCCTATCACACCCTAACGGATGCCTTTGGCTCCTCTTTGGTACTTTTGAGCTTTGTAAGTGCTAAGCTTGGGTACCAGTTGGACAGATACTTTGCGATGGCAGTGAGCCTTTTGATCCTCTGGACTGCCATAAGCATACTCAAAAGGGAGCTTGCGGTGCTTTTGGATGTTTCTGCCGATGAAAAGACCTTAGAGAGAATAAGGCAGATCATACTGGATTTTGAAAACATAAAGGAAATAAAACATCTTTATGTTAGGTCCTCTGGCGGAAGGCTCTTTGCGGATATTACGGTAGCGGTAGAGGGTTGGAACTTCCACCACATCCATCAAACGGTGGATGCTTTGGAAGAAAAGCTAAAGAGGGAGATCCCTGGGTTGGAGATGGTCTTTATCCATTACGAGCCGGTGGGAGGAATGAAGCCAAAAGTGGGCGTGCTTTTGGACGAAGAGCAAAAGGTCTCTTCCCACTTTGAAAATACCAAATACTTGGCCATATTCTCCGACGGGAAGAGGGAGCTTTTAAAGGAGATCTCCAGCGATGAGAGGGAGATATCTCAAATATTGGCAGATAGTGGAGTGAACATTGTAGTATGCGGGTGGCATCCCGAAGACCAAACCGCCAGGCTTAACCTGAGCAGGGCGGGTATATTTGTGTGGGAGACAGAGGAAAAAAACCCATACATAGCCCTCTCTCAAATAGCCAAATGCATAAAGGAGTGTAAGGATGGATGAGGTCTTTTTGAAGGACGAACAAGAGACTATAAACTTTGGAAAAGAGTTTGCCAAAAGGCTAAAGGGGGATGAAGTAATATGCCTACTTGGAGACTTGGGGTCGGGCAAAACCACCTTCGTAAAAGGTTTGGCAGAAGGTTTAGGAATAAAAGAGGGCTATCAGGTTAGAAGTCCCACATTTACAATCGTCAATGAGTATTCCACCCAAAGGGGAAGGCTAATACACATAGACCTGTACAGGGTAGAGGACTTTGACGTGGAACAGTTTGTGGGGGAAGGTATAGTGGTGGTGGAGTGGGCAAGGAACTTAGAGCTTTGCGATTGTATCATTGAGTTTCTGTTTGAAGGAGATGGAAGAAGGGTAGTGTTAAAATTTAACAAAAAGGAGGTACGCTATGGACTTTCTGGGTAGAGATCAATCACCCCTTACGCAGGAAGAGTGGGCTACCTTAGAGGAAGCGGTTATAAGGGTGGCAAAAAATACCTTAGTTTGCAGAAGGTTTATGCCCGTGGTTGGTCCTATAGGTGCGGGGCATCAGGTTATATCTTACGATGTGTTTCTTGGTGTGGAGCCCGGTAGCTGTGAGGTAAGACCCGGAGAGGAAGCCCAAACCTGCGAGCCAGTTAGGGTAGGCAAAAGAATACACATAGCTCTTCCCACTATCTATAAACCTTTTTCCATAAGCTGGAGGGACCTTGAACACTGGAGGCAGTTTAACCTGCCCATAGATACATCCACCGCGTCCGCCGCAGCCTTTGCCACCGCAGTGGCAGAAGACACCCTTATAATACACGGCAACAAAAAGCTGGGCATAGAAGGGCTTCTGACGGTGGAGGGAAAGCAAAGCATCTCAATGAGCGATTGGGATGTGATGGGAAATGCCTTTAACGATGTGTCTTTGGGTGTGGCAAAGCTCAGTGAAAGCGGATTTTTTGGTCCATACCATCTTCTTTTGAACCCAAAGGATTACTTCAAGCTAAACCGCGTCTATCACAACACAGGGCTTCTTGAGATAGAGCAGATAAAGAAAATAGTCAGCGAAGTTCACACCTCTCCCATAGTGCCAGAGGGGAAGGCTATACTTGTCTCCGCTGGTCCTCAGAACATGGACATAGTGGTAGCCCTCGATATGTCTCTTGCCTATGTGGAAACCACCAACATGGTCCATCAGTTCAGGGTAATGGAGATTTTGGCGCCAAGGATAAAACGGCCAGGTGCTATCCTCATTATTGGTAAGTAGTTGCCTTCCAAAGGACTTCTGCCAACTCCTCCTCCAAGCCCACCTCCCTTTCTATTATTCCACCCTCCACTAAAAAGAATGTCCTTTCCAAAGTGCCCACCACCACGGCCAAAGCCACCTCCCTTTTGACCTTGATAATTCCCTTCTTAAAACCTTCATCCATGAACTTCATCAGGGCATCTTTAGGGTGGTTTTGAAATTTCTTTACTTCCTCAGCCCTCAGATAGTGAAACAAGTTTATGAACTTAAAAGCTTGTGGCTTCCCAAAACAAAAGTTCAAGAATGTTTTTACAAGCTTAAAAACCCGTTTTCTATTGATGTTTTTTCCTCAACTACCGAGATCAGCTCTTCATACAGCCTTTCGGCATATGTGGAAAAGAGGGTTCTAACGATCTGATCTTTACTAACAAAGTGTCTGTATATGGCACCTTCTGTTATGCCCATATCTTTAGCAATATCCTTTATGGTGGTCTCCCTTATGCCCTTTTCCAAAAACAGCTTGAGGGCGGATTCTAAAATTTTTTCTTTTGTGTTTTGATGGCGTGGCATATTTATCTTCTTTTTCTCCTCACAAACTCCTTTACTTCCTCCATAGTTCTCGTGTTTAAAATGTCCTCTTTCCTTTGCCCATCCCCTTCTTGCCAAACCTAAACCAATCTTAAAATACCTTAGGTGGCTAGGTGCGTGGGCGTCGGTCACAATGACAACGAGCGCACCCTTTTCAACACACTTTCTGACCATTTTCTGGAGATGGGTCTGCCTTGAATTTGTTTAGCTCCAACGCAGTACCTGTCTCCTTTGCCAAGTTTATTAGATGTCCTATTAAATTCACATAGGGATTTTTTATTGCCCGCAAAATTCTATAGGTGTTATCCTGTCCAAAGCGTGTATGTATAGAAGCTACCACAAAATCAAACTCCTCTAAAAATTCATTGGAAAGGTCCAAACTGCCATCGGGAAGTATGTCCAGGTCACCCAAACTATACAAAACCGCACATATTTTGTGCAGCCGTCCCCTGACCAGGAAGAGGGACTAACCCTACAAACCACTCCTACTCAATCCCCTAAGAGGATCACCCTCTTTAGGGGAGAGAAGTCTCTAAAACTCTCAAGGCAGGAGAAGGCAAGGGCTACGGAAAGAACTCGCCAGCTTTTTTGTCCCACATGAGTGGGACCCCTCAACTGCTCCACCTTGAGGGGTGTGGCCGGCGTAAGGGTGGCAGTTTGTTGGGTAGCTGGCTCACTCTTCCCGCTGTCCAGCAAAAACTTAAGCAAAAGCTTTAACTCCCTCTTCAGTCTTCTCAACTCGCTTTTTAGCTTATTTCTCTTGTATTTGTTTTTCTCCTCTTCCATCTCCTTCTTAAGCTTAGCAATCCTATCCTCAACCCTTGCCACCGAGTAAGACAAAAACTCCTTATCTTCTAAAAGCGGTAATTCTTAGGCAAGCGTTCCTTAAACCCAAGACCACGCCTTGCTATCACATAAGCGGACGCTACATCCTTGTCTATTCTGTATATTGGTGCATACTTTAGCTTGCCAATAACAGAAGTGTATGCAGGATTGACCTTAATCAACTGAACTCCGTTTCTTTTACACACAATCTCAATCTTTTCCAGCAGTCCCTTGTATACCCACTTCTGCAGTTTCTTTCTTATCTTGGGCATCCCGTCTCCTCTTCTGCCTTTTGGGATCTTCTCTAAATTCTCTACCACTATTGCCTTCCCTTCCCTCTTGGCAATCTCCACTACCTGATGTGCAATATGCCAACTCAAATACTCCCTTTTGTCCATGTTCCCATCCAACAGCCCGTTTAAGCTTATCCTCTCATACTTTTCCAAGTTCCCATCCCTTGATGTCCAAGCCAAAGCTAAGTGAAAAGGATATGCGTTTATGTCTATGCCTATAACTACATTTTCCTTTGTTATGGTTATTTCAGGAAGGTTCTCTTCTCTACTTATCTTTGCGTAGATTTTTCCGTTCTTTAGTTTAAGCCTTACCGCGTAAGCGAACCAGTTGCCCGTTCTCTCAGCTTGAGTTAGGTCCCACACAAAGTCTATCCACCTGTCTTTTTCTCTTTTAGCAGACCTAACCACCTCAGCCCATACATACTCACCGTTTCCTAAGTTAATCCTCAGATGCCATTGATTGTTCAAATTCACAAGCCTGAGGTTTAGATTGCCCTCTTTTGATTTGTCTCCTCTTGAATACAAGATACCATATCTTCTCTCCTCCCACTTTTGTCTTAGTTTCTCTCTCCTTTTGCCCATTAAGTGTTTCTTCTTTAGCTTTTCAAACAGTTCTCTTGAACCAAACACAATCTTTTTGGGATTTTGTCCTCTTTGTAGGCAAGAGTTCAGAGTTTGCTGTGCCAGAAATATGGCGGAGTCTGAATAACGTGTGTTTATTCCATACTTTTGGGAAAGCATCTTTTTCAGTTCTTTTCTTTCCACCTCCTCCAATAGTCTTTTATAGGCAAACCTGACCATTGATGAGAACTTACGCATTAGGTTTAATACCTTTTCCTTATCTTCGTATTTATCAAATGCCAATAGACACTCTACCGTTATGACTGTCATGCTGAACCGCAATTATATATTTTTGAACAGAAATTAGCAACTATTTTGCACCTCCCCCACCCTCCCTTCACTGACCCCCTCTCTCCGAACCCCAACTTCTAATCTACCTCACCAAGTTTATAGTATCCTCTAGGATTGTATTGCTGGCGGTAATAGTCCTTGCGTTAGCCTGATAGGCCCTTTGGGCGGAGATCAGGTTTATAAATTCGGAGGCAATATCCACGTTTGACATCTCCAACATACCAGAACGCACCTTTTCTGAACTACCAGCAACCATTATGGTCGGTGTTGAAATGGAGGCATACAGATTTGCACCTTTTTTTATCAACTCCTCAGGGTCGGAAAAGACTGCTATGGCTACCCTATACAAGGGCAAGGATTTCCCATTAGAATACACACCAACAACCGCAACATCTTCAGATAACACATACACATCCACCAGGTCGCCCTTAGCATATCCATTTTTGTCTGCGGTTATTACAAAGTCTGCAGAATATTGGGTAATGTAAGAGTTCGATATAGGATTTCCAGGGGGTGGAGCCCCAGTTTGAGGTGTTTCACTCACATACACACGCCAATCGGTGTTGGCTGGGAATGTTCCACCGCTGGGAGTAGTGGTGGGAACAGTTAATGCGGCTGGATTTAGGTAATATAGGAAACCCTTTCCATCTGGGGTAGGTTCCCTGAGAACCGTAGTGTTGTCATATACCAACTTTCCAGATGGGTCAAAGTTCACGGTCCAATCTCCCGACAGTTCGTATCCGGGTGTAGCTGGGTCTATATCAGACCTAAGATGTATTTCCCACATGTTTGTTGCAACTCTTCTAAAGAAGAGGTCTGCCTGATAAGGAGTTCCCAAGCTGTCGTATATGATTATGGTGTATTTGTAGTTATAAGAAGCAGGGTTTGTAGGGTCAAAAGCTACCGCTGGCACGCCCGCATCCGCGTTTAGGTTGGAAGGTTGTAAAAAGTTTATGGTGCTTGTAGCTTTTGGCGGAAGCTGTTGCACAACATGTATATCCTCCAAACCTGTGCCAACAATATTTCCTTTTTCATCAACTTTAAAGCCCTGAAGCTTAAATCCTGCCGAATTTACCATATACCCATCCCTGCTTAGTCTAAACTGCCCATCCCTAGTGTAATAGGATATTTTGTTAATTGGGTCTTTTACTATAAAAAGCCCCTTTCCCTGTATTGCAAGGTCTGTGTTCACGCCTGTTTGTTTAAAGTTGCCTATGGTCCAGAGCTTTTGGGTGCTATCCACCAAAACACCAGCACCGTAGGTGGTAGATTTCATTGTATTGGTTACAGTGTTTAGTCCTATGGTAACGGAGGATACTACATCCTGAAAGATGGGTCTACTTCCCTTGAAACCAATAGTATTCACGTTTGCCAAATTGTCTGAGGTTATATCCATCCATGTTCTGTAGGTATTTAGCCCAGTTACTGCGTTAAAAAAACTTCTCATCATGACTACACACCCCCCAAGTATATTATTTTTGATGGATCTATCATGCTACCATCCAAAAGCTCAAAAAGTAGCTGTCCGCCCATTATTACTGTAGCTTTTATGCTACCCTTTATCCCAAGTTGCACGTTTGGATACTCTAAACCATCCTTAAAAACCTTTACCCGAAACTGTCCCTTTGGAATACCGTCCAAATTCAACTCGTTTAAGCCTTTTTTTAAATCTATCTTTATCTCTTTCGCCACTTGGTCTCCGTCAAAGAATTTAACGGTAGCTTGAGATACATTCTCAGGTGATAAAAGGTAATATTGCCCTCCCTTTATAGTATTTACCTCTTCTGTGGAAAAGATAACATCCTTTCCTACCAAAGAAAGGCTTGAGATGAGCGTTGATTGATTAAAGAGGGCTTTGAGACCTTCGGTAAAGGATCGTATATCGTTAAAGAACCTGAATTGGTTTAGCTTCACCATATCGTCAAGCATCTTAGAAAGGTCTTGGGTTTGGAAAGGGTCTTGATAGCGCAGGGTCTCCATATAGATCTTCAAAAAGTCCTCAGAGGTAAGGTTATCCACCCCCGGCGTGTAGTTGGGTGGAAGGACTTTTGGCTCCTGGGGTTTAAAGCTCACTTGCATTTTTTATCCCTCCCTGTGCTTTTTACTCAACTCCTCTTGCAAAATTTGGGCAAAGCTTTTGTATTGCACCTTTGCGCCTTTCAAACTTCCCTTGAGGTCGTACAGCCTTTCCTCCTTTCTGATCACTATTTCGTTTTCCTTCACCTCCAACTTTACTATGTCACCTTCCTTTAGGTTCAATTTCTTCCTGACCTCGCTGGGCAGGGCTATGAGCCCCCTTGCCATTATCTTTACTACCTCATCCATGGTGTATGAATATATGCCATTCGTTTGACAACGTCAAGTGGTTTGATGAAAAACTTTAATCTAACATATTCAACTTTCAAACATCCTTTGTTTCTAGAGGACTTGAGTTAAAATAGATGGGCTAAAACTCTTCAGGAGGTGTGCATGAAAGTTTTGGTGGAGCTTGCCAACAAGGCAAGGGAAGTAAGCGGAGTAAGGATCTACAAGAGGAATGTGGAAGCGGTACTTTCTGCAGTTTTGAAAAGTGGAGATTTTTGGGAAATAGTAGATATGTCAAGCCTGCCTGTGCCCGCCGCAGCGGGCATAGTAAAGGTTTTAATTGACGAAGGCATCCTCTTTATTGACGATGAAGAAAACATAAAGCTGACCCAAAAAGGTTTTGACTTTGTTAGAGAGCTGGGCATAGAAACCTTTGAAGACCACCTTTGTAAAGCCTGTGAAGGTAGAGGGGTACCCTTTTATGCAGACATAGAACTCTACAGAGAGTTTTTACAGCTAACAAAGGACAGACCAAAGGCTATAAGGGACTACGACCAGGGCTCCGTTACTCCCGAGACTACCATATCTCGGGTGCTTTTCATGGATTCAAGGGGAGACCTAAGAAACAAAGATATCATAGTTTTGGGGGCGGAGGATGACTTAACCGGTCTTGCAATAGCCCTAACCCGAAAGGCAAAGAGCGTTCTGGTCATAGACATAGACAAAAGGCTTATTGATTTTGACAACCAAATATTCAAAGAGTTGGGTATAGATAACGCTAGGGCGATGGTTTGGGATCTAAGGAATCCACTACCTAAGGATATACTGGGGAACTTTGATGTTTTCGTTTCGGACCCACCGGAAACATTGCCCGCCTTTAGGGCTTTCATAGGAAGGGGCATTGCTACCCTGAGGGAAGAGGGAGGAGTTGGATACTTTGGCTTGACCCTTAGGGATTCTTCTGTCTTCCGTTGGAGGGACTTCCAGATCTCCCTGACGTCCGAGTTTGGCGTAGCCATCACAGACGTAGTGCAGAACTTTAACCATTACATAACCTGGGATTATCACTCGGAGACGAAGGCGGCAGAGTTAGCCCCTGTAAAGAGGGAGCCTAAGACCATATGGTATAAATCCGCTTGGTACAGGATAGAAGCCTTGCCCGGCTTTAAGAGGTGGAACGAGCCTATTTCCGATGATGTTTTTTATCTTGACGAGGAAGGCTCCACCACTTGAGGAGAGGCTGAGGGAAATTTTAGAAAAGGAATACGGAATATCTGACGAAGGGACCTACCAAGCCCTCCTCAAGCTAATGAAGGGCTGGCTAAAGCCTTCCGTCCCGGGGGAAGGCATTTCCCTTACAAAGGATGGCTCTTACACCTTGATAGCCAAAGAGTATGGAGAGCCTTACCATAGCCTTACCGCAGGAGCTATAAGTGAATGCACAGAAAAGTTCTTAAAACCCTCCGGACTTCTTGAAAGGGCAGAAGGGAGTGAGATAATCAGAGTGGTGGATGTGGGCTTTGGGCTGGGCTACAATGTGGCGGTCATGCTCAAGCACCTGAGGGATGCGAAAGAGGATATAGCCATTGAAGTTATCTCCTTTGAAAAGGAGCTACCCAAGGAAGTTCCCCCACCGCCGGAGGAATATTTGCCATACTGGAAGCTACTTTGGGATAACCTACCCTCCTTTGAAAAGGATGGAATTTCCTTCAGACTACTTTTTGGGGATGCGAGGGAAAGGGTAAAAGAGATTAAAAGTTTTGATGCAGATGCCATTTTTCACGATGGGTTTTCTCCTTACAAAAATCCTGAACTATGGACCTTGGACTTTTTAGCACTTCTCACAAAGCTTTTAAAAAGGGATGGTGTGTGGGTTTCTTACACCTCTTCCCTTGCGGTTAGAAAAGCCCTAAAGCTTTTGGGCTTTAACCTGCAGAGCACGTCTCCTGTAGGAAGGAAGAGGGGAGGGACAAAGGCGGGTTTTGAAATTGAGGAGTCTTTGACGGAAGTAGAAGCTCAAAAGCTCAAAAATTCTCCCTTTGCGGTGCCCTTTAGGGATCCCACTTTGAACCGAGAACCCTTGCACATACTAGCAGATTATGGGCTTAGGGTGCTTTATAATAAAAGTTAAGGAGGTGCATTATGAAAATCACACTGAGCGTAATAAAGGCAGACATAGGGGGATTTGTGGGACACTCCGGTGTGCATCCGGAGGTTTTGCAAAAGGTTCAAGAGGTAGGGCTTAAAGAGGTAGAAAAGGGTAATCTCATTGATTGTCAAACACTGGTCTGCGGTGACGATATTGCCCTGGTTATGACCCATCAGCACGGTGTGGACAGTGAGCTGGTGCACGGTATAGCCTGGAGGGCCTTTGAGGAGGGAACCGCAGTTTCCAAAAAACTAAAACTGTATGGCGCAGGACAGGACTTGCTCTCGGACACCTTCTCCGGGAATGTTAAGGGTATGGGTCCGGGTGTGGCAGAGATGGAGTTTGAAGAAAGACCATCTGAG
>Ga0081478_130728_pt1 | contig 29583 bp, 21 predicted proteins | sample OctSprmetagenome_FD_70983 | JGI IMG/M metagenome (GOLD analysis project Ga0081478, IMG submission 70983) | Hot spring and microbial mat streamer communities from Octopus Spring Streamers, Yellowstone National Park, USA - T=80-84 v2 (version 2) | ecosystem: Environmental > Aquatic > Thermal... | reverse complement strand
AGTCTGGTAGGGCGAACCCTAAAATCGGTGCGGAGTGCTGAGTGCGGGGGGCAATGTTTATTGTGGAGGAATGTGTTCGGAAAGGAAGGGCGAGGCTCCTGCCGAGCCGAAACGGCAGCGATTGGCGACTGGCGATTAGCGACTGGTGAGACTGCTGTTTTTGTGAGCAGTTTCCCTGCACTACCGAAAGATTTTTGTGCCTAACAACTGCACTTCGCACTTAGCACCCCGCACCTAATTTTGGCTCACCGGGAGGTTCGCCCTCCCACTGGGCTCATTGGGCTCAATTTCCGAACACACTCAGTGTGGAATGATGAATGCGAGGAGCGGAGTGCGGTTATTAAGCCAAGAAAATTTTTTGGCAGTGCAGGAGCACTGCCCTCCAAAAAAACCATTCGCTGCCGTTCTTGGCTTAGCGTAAGCCTCGCCTTGTGGGTGATGAAGGATCGAAGTGATAGTGAGTAGCCTATCGCGAGGAATTTCTTGTCAAGGCAAGAAATCCCGCAATCAACGAGGCAGTTTAAGCCTCAGTCGCTGTAGGGAACAGGCAAATTGCCGTGTTTGAGTTCAAAGATCAGCCGTGCCCACCGACCGTCGCCGTGAAGGGGTTCGGGCAATTCCTTTTCGTCAAAGAACCCAGCATCGCGGCACTCGTGAGGCAACGGTCTCAACTCCCCGTCCAATATTTGACACTCGTAGACGAGGCAGTAGAAAGGGATTCCGAGACTGAACCGATGCCGGAAGCCGTCAAAGACGGCGATGAGCCTGAGAGGCTCAACGATCAAGCCTGTTTCCTCTCTCACCTCCTTGACAGCAATCTCGCTCGGTGGGTAGCCGACATCAGCCCAACCTCCGGGCAAAAACCAAGTTCCCCTGTCAAGCCGCTGAACGAGCAAAAGTCGGTTCCGTTCGTCAAACACTGCAGCGTTGACCACGACCTTCGGTGTGACATAGCCTAAAGCGCTGGGCTGCACCTCTGCTCTCCATTGCTCAACGAACTTCTTGACGGTTTCCTCGTCATCTTCTACTCCGCTCATCGCCACTGCCATTTCCGCTGCCAGTTTGAGAAGTTCTTCGTAGCGTTCCCGCTCGTAGGGGCTTTGGGTGAAAGCCAGACCTGTCTGAGCGATGGACTTCAACATCATCTGCCATCGTCCTAAGCGTTCCATGAAACTCATCGGCATGAATCGTTCCCCCTCATCGTCGTTCGGTCATGTAAATCTTAGCGACGATCTTTGGGCATCGCACCAGTAGTTTCCTCAGGCGGATGCTGCCAAAATTTCAGCAGGGACGAACGGTCAGGGTGATGAGCCGATGCAAATGTGCCCGAAGTGCAGTTGGAACAACTTTGACACTGCGAGGTTCTGCGCCAATTGTGGTGAGCCGCTGCGCGGGTTGCTGGGGCAAGGCGAAATTCTGCAAGGGCGATATCGCGTGTTGAAAGTGCTCGGGTGCGGCGGCATGGGCGCGGTTTACTTTGCCGAAGATTTGAGACTCGGCAATCGTCCAGTTGCTGTCAAGGAGAACTTTGACACTTCTCCCGAAGCAGCAGCTCAGTTCCGCGTTGAAGCGGAAATCCTTGCGACCCTCCGCCATCCCAACCTGCCTCAAGTCTTTGACTACTTCATTGAGCCCAGAACAGGCAAGCAGTATCTCGTGATGGATTACATCGCGGGCGAAGATTTGGAAGACATCGTTGAGAAGCGCGGTCCGTTGGATGAGCGAAACGCTTTGCGAATCATGTTTCAGGTCTTTGACGCCGTTGATTACCTTCACCGCCAAAACCCGCCCATCATCCACCGCGACATAAAGCCAAGCAACATCAAAGTTCAACCTGACGGCACTGCGATTTTGGTTGACTTTGGCATCGCAAAAAGGTATCTGCCCGGCAGGGACACTGTGGGCGCCGCTGCTGCGGTAACGCCGGGTTATTCTCCACCTGAGCAATATGGACAGGGCATCACCGACCAAAGGTCAGACATTTATGCGTTGGGTGCGACCCTCTATTTCGTCTTGACCGGTCAAGTTCCGCCTGAAGCCATTGAGCGTGTAACTCAGGGGGACAAATTGATTCCGCCCAGCAGGATAAACCCGAAAATTTCGCCCAATGTTGAGCAGGCGATTTTGAAGGCGATGGCAATTCGTCCCATTGAAAGGTTTCAAAGCGTTTTGGAGTTCAAGAGAGCCCTTATGACGCCAACCATATCTCACCCCGCTCCAACCTACCGACCAACCCCGCCACCAGCGCCGCAGCAGCCTTTACGCCCACCCTCCCGCCGTCAACGCCGACCTCAACCTGTGCCGTCAAACTACAGTTGGGAAATCAGCATGGCTGGATGCGCTACTACCTTTGCCGAGTTAATGCTTTGGGTCGCAATCCTTTGGGCTATTTTCGGCGGGTGTCGGGGCTGCGTTTTTGTCGGATTCGTGTTCCTGCTGGCTTCACTAATCGGTTGGCAGACGGCAGGCTGGATTGGAGCGACTTTGGCAATAGTTTCCGTTTGGGCGCTTTGGCACATGTTTGCCCGTCTTGCTCGGAAAATGGCTCAATTGCTCCCGGAGGGACAAGGGGCATGGGGCAAGGGACACGGGATTTGATGGCGAATTTCCTAAGCGCCGAATTTATTCGGCATTTGGGAGGGCGAACCTCCCGGTGAGCCAAAATTGGGTGCGGGGTGCTAAGTGCGAAGTGCAGTTGTTAGGCACAAAAATCTTTCGGCAGTGCAGGGAAACTGCTCACAAAAACAGCAGTCTCACCAGTCGCGCTAATCGCCAGTCGCCAATCGCTGCCGTTTCGGCTCGGTAGGAGCCTCGCCCTCCCACGATTTTGCCGACTAAAGTCGGCGTTCAATTTTGCTGGTGACAATTTGCCGAAAGGAGTGGTGCGAGTGCTGAAGTGGTTCAGGCGAAAGGAAAGCGAGCAGGAAGTCAAAACGGATTTGGCTGGGTCAGAAGCGACCGAAGTTGAACCTGAAACCAAGGAGCCGTTGGAGTTTGCGACGGAGACCCCCACCGAAGGGGCATGGCTTGAAACGAGGGACAGAAACGGTCAAAGCCTTTTCCTGTCCCTTCGGTCGCCGCTCGTTCTTGGGACTTCTGAAGACTGCGATGTTAGGCTGGACGAAAGGTTTGAGGGAGTTGAAGAAGTCAAGCCACAACACGCTCGCATTGAACTTTGGCGCGATAGATGGGTCATCGTTCCCCTTGACCGAGATGCTGCTGTGTTCGTCAATAGTAAACGGACTGGCGAGAATGTTTTGCGCGACGGCGTGGAAATTCGCTTGGGAGAAAATGGCGTTAGGTTCGTCTTCCGTGAAGGCAGGTCACGGGAGTGAGCGAAAATGAGTTGGCAGCAAAGGTTTGCACATTTGATGGGTCGCTCAGGAGCAAGAGCGCTTTTCGGCGCCATTGGCGGCTTGGCAGCGTGGATTTTGGTTGAGCCCTTCACGACCGATGTCGGTTCCATACGAGAGTTGTTCGAAGGACCTCAATCAACTTCGGGCGCAGTTGTCTGGGCTTTTGTCGGAGCCTTCATAGGAGTCGCCATCGTTGGGCTGGAAGAATTGCTTTGGGGGAGCAAGCAAAAGGCTTTAAGGGGCATAATCATCACTGGGCTGTTGGGCGTTTTCGGCGGCTCACTCGCTTTCACCTTAGGCGGTTGGGTTTGGGTCAACTTGTTTGGAAGGGTTGTCCTCAGTTACCCCGAAGGTAGCCCGATGCAACGCTTTTGGCTGATAGTCGCTCGCAGCCTCACTTGGGCATTGGTGGGGGCATTGCTCGGATTGGCGCTGGGGGCAGCGAGGAAATCTTGGAAAGGTGCATTGAACTCGGCGATTGGTGGCTTGTTGGGAGGTTTTGCAGGCGGAGTTTTGTTTGACACAATTGCTCCACAAATTGGCTTGGTGCTGACCTTAGGCTTGACTGAGAGCGGATGGGCGAGTCGGCTCATAGGGCTGGTTTTAATGGGGGCTCTCATCGGTCTGTTCAGCACAATTGCTGAGCAGTTACTTGCGCCTGCGTCTTTGAAAGTGGTTTCATCTGGTCGGATGGAAGGGCGCGAATTCGTCATTGACAAACCTATCGTGACCATTGGGCGAGATGAAAGGTGCGATGTGGCGCTCTACTACGATAGGGACATCGCCATGCGACACGCTTTGATTAGGTGGGAAGACGGTGGCTACGCGATAGTGCCGGAGAGTGGGGCGATTGTCCTCGTCAACAATCAACCCGTCCGATACTATCGCCTCAGGGACAAAGACATCATCACTGTCGGACAAACTCGGCTGATGTTCCGAGAGCGCCACGCAGTCGCCTTTGTGCAAAGGGAAAGGGTGCCTCAAGGGAAGGTTTGCCCGTCCTGCGGGACAATAAACAGGGCTACAGCGAAATTCTGCCATCAGTGCGGGAGGAGTTTGTGACAACTTAGAGATGCGTCAACCGTCACTGAAGTAATTCCTGCACGAACGGCGGGAGAGCAAAACTCGCTATGTGGACCTCAGGGCTGTAGTAGCGAAAGTTTGTCAATCCCCTTTGTTGGCAACGGCGGCGCAACTCCGCTGCGTCCAAGTTCGGCAAATGGTTGCCTGCCATCGCATAAGCCCACAAGCCTGATGGGTAAGTTGGAACGAAGCCGAGGTAAAGTTTCACTTGCTCAAAAACCTGTTTCAAGTTCCGCCAGACCATCTTCACCTCATCTCGGAAGTAAAAAGGCGTGCCGCATTGAAGCGACAGGATGCCATGTCGCTTAAGGGCTTGTCGGCATGCCTGAAAGAATGGGGGCTCAAAAAGTGGCAATGCAGGTCCGATTGGGTCAGTTCCATCAACGATGATGGCGTCAAAGGTCTCTCGGAACTCGGGCAACCATTGTTCTCCCGGCGCTATGATTAGTTCCACTCGCGGGTCATCAAAAGCGCCTCGGTGAACGGATGGCAACAATTCCCTGCAAGCGTTCAAAACTGCCTCGTCAATTTCAACCCAAAAGACCCGTTGGATACTTGGGTGGCGCAGAATTTCCCTGACGGTGCCTCCGTCGCCTCCACCGATTACTGCAACCAATTGCGGGTTGTCAAGGGACAGCAGTGCGGGGTGGACGAGCATCTCGTGGTAGAAAGCTTCATCGGCTTCGGTGAGCATGACCTTTCCGTCCAAAGCGAGAAGCCGTCCCAGTTCGGTCGTTTCAGCGAGGACGAGTTCCTGATACCGAGTTTTTTGACGCAAAAGCCACCTTTGCACCTTCAGGCTAAGGTGCACGCCGTCTGTCTGCTTTTCGGTGAAAAAGTCGTCCTCACTCACGGCCAAACTCCTCTCTCCAGTTCGATGACTTTCAACCTGCGAGGCTCAAAGTAGTCACGGATGACCTCCAACGCCCGCTCTGGGAAGGTTTCCCCGCAGGTGAAGACATCAACAGCGATGTAGCGCATCTCGGGCCATGTGTGGATGAAGAGGTGGCTTTCGGAGACGATAGCCACTGCGCTGACGCCGTAGGGTTCAAAGGTGTGGACAATCAACCGCAGCAGGGTTGCACCGCTGGCTTTAACTGCCTCTTCGAGAGCCTCGCGAATTGCAGTTGCCGAGAAAATCCGTTCGTTGCAGTCCCAGCATTCAGCGATGAGGTGTCTCCCCACGCCCCGGCGAAGGGCGGGGGAAACCATAACGCTCTCCATTTCGTTTTCGGTGCGCCCCATGGTCACCTCCTGAGTGGTCTGCATCGCCAACACCTCCTATCCTGAGTTTTCGGATGGAAGCGGGCAATGCCCGCTTTTTCGCCCTTTCGGAAATGACCTCTTTCTCAGACCATCTCGCACCCAAAAAGTTACGCGTCATCGCCAGTATACGCAGGCTGCTACGACACCGCCGCACCTGATGACTTGATGCTCGGACGCAATTTGCAGAATTCGCTTTAAGGTCAACCCTCTCACACTGAAGGCTTCCTTGACCATTTCTACGGCTTTCGCTGTTGCCTCCTCTGCTGTTTCGCCTTCACTTTCCATGACGACCCCAAAGCCGTCTTCGGCAATACCTACAGCCAAAGCGACAGCAATCCTTTCGCCCGGCTTATCGCTCGTTCGCTCGGCGTAGACACACGGCACTAACGCACCCTTTGGCAAATTCGGCTTTTCCATCACCACTTCTGCGCCCGGCGGGATGATGCTTGACACTTTTATCAGGTTCACATCGCCTATGCCTGCGTCGAGCAAGGCGTTGTCAAAAGCGTTGAGCAGCGTTCCACCTTCAGCCTTGCCAGCGACGAGATACAACTTTCGGACTTCCATTAAGCCGTGCACTTCCGTCTCAACACTCCCCTTCAAGTCGTCGCAGCCTCCTCATCCTCAAAAATGTTGCCCTCAAGTCTTCTGTTCTCCAGTTGCGGTTTTCGGAGCAACTCGATTCTGTAGAAAGCCGAGCAATACCAAACGCCCTTCGGTTTAGCCTTTGTCGGCAACCATTCCCATGAACGCATCGTCTCAATATAGCCCCAGTTGACATAGCCGCTAAAGTCATCTCGCAGGTCGGTGATTACAGCCCCGCTTTCCAGCAGGAACTGCTGGATGCGAGCCCACTTGTCCAAACTTGACTCCACATGGGTCAAACCGAAATAGCCGGCACTCCCCACGCCTTTCAGGCAGAGCAAACCCCGTTCAACGAATGCTTTGAAACCGACGAAACTTTCAGTTGGGTCGCAAAGGAAAGTGTCAAAGGCTGAAAGCCACTCGTCAGGAATCGGTTCCCTCAGGTCGTGCCTCACCGCTTGCAAATTTGTCAACCCTTCCCGTTCTGCGACCTCGTTGATGAAGTCCACCAACCGCTCGTCAATGTCCAACGCAAGCACTCTCTTGGGCGCACCTGTTAAGGCGGCAGCGATGCTCATCAGGTCATCGTCGCCCAGAACGATTATCTCCTTGCCCTCCAAATCGCCCCTTTGCCACGCAAAGGCGATGCGCGCCAATGTCGTCGCTTCAGTCACATAACCTTGGTCGTAGTCTTGAATTGCTTCAGGGCGATTTTTGCAAATGGCGACGAACCTCTCTGCCGCTTCCCTGAACAACTTGCGGAAGTCAACCCCCCGCCCCTCGCAGGCATCACACACTGCTTCGCGCGCTGGCGAAACTCCCAGAGCGAGGGCGAAATCGCGCCCTTTATCGGTCAACTTCAACCTTCCGTCCGTCGCTGCCAGCAACCCATCTTGAACCATTCGGTTCCAAAAAGCGCAAAGAAAACGCATGGGGGCATGGCTCAATCGGACAGCCTCCCACAGGTCATCAGTTGCCAATAACGCCGACAGCGCCCTTTCGGCATCCCTCGGCGAGAACGGAATTGGTGCCTCTTTCTTCGTCGCTTCAATTAACTCAGCCAACTTCGTTTCCGCTTCGTGCCTTTCCATTTTCCTCCCCCTTTGCCCTGAAGGGTTTCCTGCTTCCGAGCAAATCTTTGGTATCAAGCTGCCGCTCGGTTTGGTAAAGCGATGTCGGGCGAGAGTCAAAGAGACCGAAAAATTCAGCCAAAAAAAACCGCCCGTTCCTGCCGCTCAGCGGAACGGTCAGCAATTCCACCTTGCCCTCACTGGCGGTCTTCTCAATTGTGACCGCCGAAAAGAGCGGCTGAGGGCAAGGCACTTTTCCAAGTTGTCCGCATAAACGATAGCACAAGGGAACTCAGATGTCAACATAGCAGGACAACGGACTACGGGACAACAGGACAACGGGTCGGCAGAGCGAAAAATTCTCGGGCGGCGAGGTGGGTTTACCCGCGAATCGTCAGTCCAAGTTCCGTTTGAATTGCTGCCTTGATTTGCTGGACAATTTGGTCCGCTTCGTCGCTTGACAAAGTTCTGTCCTTCGCTCTCAGGGTGATAGTGAAGCCGACGCTCCGGTGACCTTCTGGGATGGGAGCACCGCGATACTCGTCAAACACGCTTGCCTCTTCAACTAACTCCCCACCGACGCGTTTGATCAACTCCAACACCTTTGCAGCATCAAAATCTTCAGGCATAACCACAGCGATGTCCCTTTGTGTGGACGGGAATGTCGGCAGCGGTCGGAATTTTCGCTCAAGTTTCGCTTGGGCTGTGAGGGACTCTAAATCCAATTCGGCGATGAAAACGGGTTGGGGCAAATCGTTTTGTTGGCGCCATTTGGGATGAACTTCGCCCAAAACACCGACCGTTTCGCCCTTGACTTTGACGATTGCAGTCCTGTAAGGGTGGAGCGTCGGGTGCTCACCCCGCTCGAAGGAAATCCCTTCAATCCCCAGCCAATCCAACAGTCTCTCAACTATGCCCTTGAGGGCGAAGAAGTCAGCCTGTCCAGTTTCCTCAGGCAGGTTCCAGCGGACTGGGTAGCAGTTGCCCGTGATGGCTATGCATAACCTTCTCGGTTCGGTGCTCGCCATTTCGCCCACCTTTCCATGCCTGTAAACCTTGCCCAACTCAAACACCCAAACATTGCGGACACCATTCCTGAAGTTGTGAGAGACCACCGAGAGGACCGATGGGAGCAAAGAAGTTCGCACGATTGTGTGGTCCTGAGTCAATGGGTTGCGCAATTCCAGTGTTCCTTCTTTGGCGTCTATCCCCCACATCCTTTCAGTTTCCGGGGTTGTCAGGCTCAGAGTGACAATCTCCTGAAGCCCCAACCGAGTTAGGAACTGACGGATTTCGTTTTCCAACCTCCTCCTCGGGCTCTCGCCAGCGCGAGGCGCAATTCCTTTCGGCAAAGTCATTGGAATTTGGTCGTAGCCGTAAAGGCGGGCAACTTCTTCAATCAAGTCCGCTTCACGCCTGATGTCATTTCGGAAAGTGGGCACAAGGCAGTGGACAACTTCTCCGTCAACCTTGACCTCAAATTGAAGCCTTTTCAGCATCGCAGCGATTTCCTCTGTTGAGATGTCAATGCCCAGTAATTTTCGGACCCGTTCAGTTCGGACTGAGACTTGGGCGGGTTCAATTGGGTTGGGGTAAACATCAATGACGCCTCTGCAAACTTTGCCTCCAGCAATTTCAGCCATAAGTTGGGCTGCCCTGTCGGCGGCGCGAACTGTCCCGCTTGGGTCAACCCACCGCTCAAACCGATAAGACGATTCGGTTCGCATTCCCAACTTTCGGGCGGTTTTGCGGATTCCGCTGGGTGTAAAGTGCGCCGACTCAATGAGGACATTTTTCGTGAACGGCGAAATCGCTGTTTCAAGTCCGCCCATGATCCCTGCCAAAGCAACGGGTCTGTCAGCGTCGGCTATGACCAACATGGAACTGTCAAGTTCGCGCCGAACCTCATCAAGGGTGTAGATGAACTCGCCGTCTTTAGCCCTTCGGACGATGATTTGCCGACCGTGAAGCGTGTCAAAGTCAAAGGCGTGAAGCGGCTGACCGAGTTCAAAGAGCACATAGTTGGTGATGTCAACGATGTTGTTGATGGGTCGAACCCCACACGCTTCTAAACGGCGCTTGAGCCAGTCGGGGCTTTCGGTCACTGTCACACCTGAAACGAGCCTCGCCGAATAGCGCGGGCACAAATCGGGAGCGTCTATCCGGACCTTCGCAAACTCAGAGATATCCGCTTCAGTTTCTGGGACAGAAATTGTCAATGGCTTGAGAGGCAGGTTAAGCATCGCCGCCAACTCGCGGGCGACACCGTAAACCGATAGCCAATCGCCCCTATTGGGGGTCACCTCAAGGTCAAAAACCACATCGCCTTCAAATTCCTCTATGCCTTCAACTCCCAAGCCCGCCATCTCAAGGGTATGGGCAATTTTGTCCACATCCGACTCAATCGGCACAAACTCCTGAAGCCAAGATAGCGGCACCCTCATCGTCACTTCACCCTTTCCCTTGTCCCATGCGTGAAAAAGTTCGGTCGGCATAGATTTTATCCTGCCACCGCCCAAAAGAGCAACGGAAAAGGTTGCGCGTCGCAAGTTTTGCGTTAAGAGTTTAAACGGCGAAGGGCGAATCACACTTCACGCATCACGCTTTATGAGGTGTAAAAATGGCAAGGCAAGAAACTAACACAGTTCAGGCAAAACCTGTCGCTGCCATCTTGCTTGCGGCTGGACAAGGAAGCAGGATGGGAGGAGGGAAATTGCTGCTTCCCATCGGCGATGCGACTGTGGTTGAGTGGGCAGCCAAAAGCCTAATTGATGTTCCGGTCGCTGATCTGATAGTTGTCGTTGGGACTTACGGCTTAGCCATCAAGCGTCAACTGAGCGACTTCCCTGTTCGGTTCGTTCTAAACCCAGACCCATCGTCCGAGATGGCGGAAAGCATTCGCTGTGGGCTCAAAATCGTTGACCCTGCAAGCGTTGAAGCCTTTTTGGTCCTGCCTGCCGATATGCCCCTCGTTTCGCCGGAAACTATTCGCTTCCTCGTTGATTCACTCCTTGCCAGCGACAAGTCAATAGCCGTTCCTGTCTTTCAGGGTCGGCGCGGTCATCCCGTCGTCTTTCGCTCCAGCCTTTACGAGACAGTCCTCAACTTCAGGAGCCCCCAAGGCATCCGCCCTTTGGTGCATGGAGACCCTTCAAAGGTCTTGCCGGTGGAAGTTGACGACGAAGGCGTAATTGCGGACCTTGACAACTGGGACGACTATCGCCGGTTGCTCAAGTTGTGGGAGCGGAGAAGGCAAAAATAGGAAGCCCCGCCCAAAGGGGCGGGGAAAAGGCGGGATAAGTGCGCTGGGCTGCGCTGCCTACCGGCGATGCAAGCGCCATTTTATAAGACGCACTAAGCCGAACAAAAGTTCCCAAAACCGCAGTATGGCGCTGTCAAGGTGGGTGACGCTAAAATAACGCCGAGCGTTTGGTGTCGTGGGGAAAATCTCTTGGTGGAGGTGAAGAAGGATGGCGTCAGAGCGGTTGAAGGTGTTGCTGAACCAAGCGATTGCGAGGGAATTGTCAGAAAGGGGTGAGTGAAATGGCGGTTTGCGTGCGTGAACTTTTGGGGAAGATGACGCTGGAGGAAAAGGTTGCGCAACTGGAGTCAATCCCCGTTGGGAAACTTCTGACCGACGGCAAATTTGACATTGAGAAGGCGCGTGAGTTGCTTAAGCACGGCATCGGTCAAATCACCCGAGTCGCAGGGTGGAGTGGACTGCCGCCTAAGGAGGCAGCCCAAATAACTAACGAAATTCAACGCTTCCTCGTTGAGGAAACGCGCTTAGGCATCCCTGCCATCGTGCACGAAGAATGTTTGAGCGGTTTGATGGCAAAGGGCGCTACCACTTTCCCACAAGCCATCAACCTCGCAAGCACTTTTGACCCCGATCTCGTCAAGGAAATGACGACAGCCATTCGGAAGGAGATGAGGGCTGTTGGTGCTCATCAAGGATTATCGCCGGTCCTTGATGTCCTTCGTGACCCACGATGGGGGCGGACGGAGGAGACTTTCGGGGAAGACCATTACTTGGTTGCTTGCATGGCTGTCGCTTACATTTCGGGTTTGCAAGGTGACGATTTGAGGCAAGGAGTAATTGCCACCGCAAAGCACTTTGCTGCTCACGGCTGGCCTGAAGATGGTCGCAACTGCGCTCCCGTTCACCTCGGTCCGCGAGAGTTCCGAGAAATTTTCCTGTTCCCCTTTGAAGCAGCGGTGCGCGTAGCGAGGGTTCAATCCATAATGAACGCATACCACGACCTTGACGGAATTCCTTGCGCAGCCTCCCGAGAACTCCTAACGGATATTCTTCGTGGTGAGTGGGGATTTGACGGCATAGTCGTTTCCGACTACGCTGCAGTCCACATGCTCTTCAATGTCCACCATGTCGCTGCGAACGAGAAGGATGCAGCCTGCCAAGCCCTCTACGCTGGCATTGACATTGAACTCCCTGACATCCAGTGCTACAACAGGTTGGTTGAAGCCATTCGGGAAGGTTTAATTTCGGAAGCGCTTGTTGACGAGGCAGTCCGTAGAGTCCTCACTGTCAAGGACAGGCTGGGATTGTTCGGCAACCCGTTCGTTGACCCTGACTTGGCTCAAGTGCTGTTTGATTGCCCTGAGCACCGTCAACTTGCTCGGTTAGTTGCTCAGAAGTCAATCGTGCTTCTCAAAAACGAAGGCAATCTGCTCCCGTTGCGGAAGGATTTGTCAAGCATCGCCGTTATCGGACCGAACGCTAACGACCCTCGCAATATGCTCGGCGACTACGCCTACATGGCTCACATGAATCTTTCCGAGCCACCAATCCCGATTGTCACGGTCCTTGAAGGTATCAAGGCAAAAGTCTCGCCGAATACGAAGGTGCTTTACGCGAAAGGTTGCGAAGTTTTTGGCGGGACAACTGAAGGGATTCCAGAAGCGGTTGAAGTTGCGAAGCAGGCAGAGGTCGTTGTCCTCGTCGTGGGCGACAGGTCAGGATTGTTCGGCACAGGGACGGTCGGTGAAGGGTGCGACCGAACGGATTTGAGTTTGCCCGGGCATCAAGAGGAACTCGTTCGGGCAATCTTGGAGACAGGCAAACCGATTGTCTTGGTGCTGATCAATGGTCGCCCTGTGACTTTCGGTGACCTCATTGACAAAATTCCGGCAATCGTTGAAGCGTGGTTCCCGGGCGAGGAGGGCGGAAACGCTGTTGCGGATGTCCTCTTCGGCGATGTCAGTCCCGGAGGCAAGTTGCCCGTCACCTTCCCGCGAGCGGTTGGGCAAATTCCTTTGCACTATAATCGCGCTCAAATCTCGCACCGTGACTACATGTTCATGCCTGCGAAGCCGCAGTTCCCCTTCGGACATGGGCTGAGTTACACGCAGTTTGAATACAGCGACTTGACAATCTCGCCTGAGAAGATTTCGCCTGCTGGCACGGTCGCAATTTCGGTCACGGTCAAAAATGTCGGCGAGCGAGAGGGCGATGAAGTCGTCCAGTTGTATGTCCGCGATGTGGTCGCAAGTAGGGTCAGACCGGTCAAGGAACTGAAAGGTTTCAAGCGAATCACGCTGAAGCCCGGCGAAGCGAAACGAGTGACCTTCTACCTCTCCGCTGACCAGTTGGCGTTCTACGACCGGGCAATGAGGTTTGTGGTTGAGCCCGGGACTATTGAGGTCATGGTCGGGAGTTCCTCAGAGGACATTAGGCTGAGGGGCAGTTTTGAGATTGTCGGCGATGTGAGAGAAGTGCCGGGCGAAAGGGTTCTGTTCACGAAAGTTGAGGTCACTTAATTGTCGAGTTGAGCGTTGCAAGTTGCGAGTTCAAGATTTGATGGCTGCGGGTTGGAATTGAGGGACGGGCTTGACAGCGCAACTTGTAGCCTTGAACCTGAAACCCCGAACGCTTGAACTCCGACTGAGCTGATGCCACAATTGGGGGCGGGACGGCTTTTTCAGGGAGGCGAGCAAGGGATGCAGAGGAGTTCAAACATCCCTCGCTGGCTTTGGTGGTTTTTGGGATGCAGTGTGGTCATCGGCTTTATCGTCCTTTGCAGTTGCGGGATCGGCAGTTTCTTCGCCTACCGCTTCTATCGTGAAACCGTCGGTCCACCGATCACTTTGGCGGATGTCAAGCGAATGCTCCCCGACCTGTCAATTTACCCCAACGCCTAACCGGATAAAATGTTGACTAACTTGCCGACTTCACGAATGACGGCTTCAATCTTCACCGGAGATCAGTTCGCGCTTTACCTCTTTTTCCAAACCCAAGACCCGCTGGAGAAGGTTTTGGAGTGGTATCGCCGGGAGATGAAGCGGAGAGGCTGGAGGGAATTTTCGCTGTCAAAAACTCAAGTTCCAGAGTGGGCGAAAAGGATTGGCGGAATTGTCGCTTTGTCAGATACCTACTTCGCTCGTGGTGGAAACGGAGTTTTCTTCCAAACGATGACTGCAACGACTGCGGGGAAAAACTCCTTTGCGTTGCTTTGTTCCGTTATCGGCATCTCTGAATGGGAGATGAAGCGGTTGGAAGAGCGAGTGAAGCGAAACCCTGACGACAGTGAGGCTTGGGCTTCGCTTGCTTTCGGCTACTTTTGTGCGGGCAAATGGGCAGAGTCGCAAAAGGCTTTGAAGGAGGCTTTGGAAAAGTCCAAAAGTCGCCCGATCAGGAATTTGCGGGCTCAACGGCGACTCGCAAAGTTGCTCCTTTGGGTGAGTGATGACCCGAAAGTTTTGCCCATCGTCCGTTCCTATGGCGACCACGGTTTTTCCTTCCAACTTTCCCTCGTCAAGATGCTTCTCAGGCTTGAGAGGTGGCGAGAAGCAGAGCAAACCTTGACATCGATGCTTGCGACCTTGACCCCTCAGTATGAGAATTGGCGTAACTGGCTTCACACCCTGAGAGGCATAGCGAGATGGCATCAAGGAAAGCGAAAGGAAGCCGTTGAGGATTTTGAACGGGCTTACAGGCTTGACAAAAGTTCATATGTTGGAGCCGCGTGGGCTCACAGGCAAATGGGCAATTCGGTAAAAGCAAAGCAAATTCTCCTTGAGGCAGCGAAAGCAAATATCCCCATTGCCCAAAACTTCCTGAAGAAGGGCAGAAAAGCCGTTTGGTTGGGGATTTTGCCCATCAGCGAACCTGATTGGTTGAGCGGGCGGTGGATGGAAGGCGTCGGGATCAAGGGCAAGTGGGCAGTTGAAGTTTTTTGCTTCCCAACACGCAATTCACCCAAACTCAACGGCGTCATCATATTCGCCATCAACGGACAACCCATTCGCAATTGGCAAGAATATCGGACGCAAATGATAGCGATAACCGAAAGAGCAAAGGCTGGCGACAAAGTGACTTTTTCCGTCTGGCGGAACGGCAAGGTTGAAAATGTTGATGCCGTGTTTGAACCTTTCTTGCCTTAGCGTGAGCCGTGAAGCGTGATGCTTAAACTTCTCCGTTTCTCCGCTTCTCCGTTTCTCCCTTTCACCGTTTCTCCGTCTCCCGCTTCTCCCTTTAACCCGTCCCCTGCTACAAGAACTCGTCCCTCTTGCACACTTGCACGCATACACGCTTCAAGGTGCTTCCATCGGTGGGATGTAAACTGATGAGACGCCGGTAACCGCCACAAGCATCGGTGCTGCTTCGCTGTTCGCAGAATAGAAGCGAATCCGTTGGATGGTGCGTTCCGCTTCGAGCGGGACTGTAAGTGCTGTGAGGGAAACTTTGCCTTTAGTTGTCGTCCAACTCCAAGCGAAACGAGCCCTCGCATCTTTCAAAGGTTGCAAATCTGTCAAGGCTCTGATTTGATGCCCATACTGAAGCCGAACATCAACCTTCTCGCCGCCTTCAAGCAAAATTTCATAGCCTCCGACCAACGAGTCGTCCGCAACCCGTATGTCAGTTGCGTGGATGAAAGTGATTTCCGACGCAGGTTCGCCGACATCAAACCAAACCTCTTCAGGTGCTCCGGTCAACCAAGCACCCTTGAGAGCGATGGCTTTAAGAGTCCCATCGTTGCCTGTAGCCAACCAGAAAACCCTTCGGTTCAACCATCGCCTGCCTCCCATCAGTTGCGTTAGTGGGACTCCGAGGAGTTTTGCGACGCTCAAATTGGCTGCTGGCGACAAATCAATGACGAACCCTCCCATTGGCTGAACTATCGGTCCTCGGAAGAGTGACTCGAAAACTGCCCACGCTGAGTAGCCGCGCGAAAGTGCCGACTCGGTGACATTCCAAAATTGCTCAGCAGCGACAATGTAACTTGCAAATTGGTCAGGGAAATCTCGCAGGGCGTTTCGGTTGTTGCCGAAACCTGTCCAAGTGGTTTGAACCATGCCTAATGCACCCGCCTCTTTCGCAGCCCTGCTGAACTCAACGATTGTCCTAAAGTTCCGCCAAGTCGCCCCAATGACTTCAAAGCCTTCCCGCTTAAAGATGCTAACGCTCGGATAATTGGGCGCAGGTTGGTAGTGCCAATCAACGATCACGATGTCTTTGGGGATCAGTTCTCTGGCGCGCCAAAAGTTGTGGGGCGGACCTCCGTGAGCAGCGTCATAGGCTTCTTCAGGTCTCAGAAGCATATCGCCCCACATCATGACATTGATGCCTTGGGACTTCAAGAAGTCGTATAGCCTTTTGACATCGGCAGCAAACAAAAGGTGAGGTGGCATCCCTTGACAGCGAATGCAAGAGCCAAATCGTCCCCTGCTGAGAACCTCATCGTGACCTATGTGAACCCATTTCGGTCTGAAGAGCGAAATGACCTCGTTGAGCAGGTCAAAAACGATGCGGTAAGTTTGCTCTAAGTTGGGGCAGTAAAGGTAGGCGGTTTCGGGGTCTTCGGCAATTTCCTTGTTGACTTTGGGAGGGCGACCGGCAAGTGAACCGAAGAGGTATTCGCAATGGCTGAGCGTCGGCAGCAAAGGTATGACTTCCATGTTGTTGGCTTCAGCGATTTGATGGAGGCGCTTCGCTTCCTCTTTTGGCAAAGACCAAGGTTGCCACAATTCTGGATGGCTCTCCCATTTCAGGTGATCAACTTGCACAATCAGTTTGTTGAACTTCAGCGGTGCCCAAACCTGCTCAATTAGTCGCTTGTGAAGTTCCGGCGAGAAGTCGTCGATGACGAAGTGGATACCTCGGAAGGCGAAATCGGGGTAGTCGCGGATGTAGATTTCCGGGACGATTACAGCCCCATCGTCGGTGAACCTAATCAATTGCTTCAGGGTTTGGACTGCCCAGAAAGCGCCGTTGGCATCGGCAGCCAAAACCCAAACGCCTTCAGGTGAGGCGGAAAGAGCGTAACCCTCAGGCGGCAAATCTTCCTTCAAAATCGGTTCGGCGACCTTTCCCTTCAAAGGGCTGTTGTGAAAAGCAAGAACTATGCCCCGCTCCAACGGCATGTCAGGAGACCATGTCCGAATGGTAACTTGTCTCAGCCATCTCGTTTGCAAGTGAGCCCGCAAATTCTCAGCGGCTTTGCGTAAACTTTCATCGGCAACGAAGATAGTGACTTGCCTTCCAAACCGAAAAGATGAGTTGCCCCACTTGAACCACTTCGGTTTGGGGATAAGGGGCATCTCCCAAAATTCGCCCTGAACTAAGTCCAAAAGGTGAATGCTCGCTTTCTCCTTAGGTTGCTCAGTCAAAATCCAGTGAGGTGGCAGACGAACTTCCAACTGGGCTGTGAAAAACTTTGTGCCTGTAGGGTAAACGAGTTCGGCAACGAAGCCCTCGTCGGTTTGCCTCCACCGAGTTTGAGCGTTTGTCCCACCAATGTTAAGCGTCACTGCGCCATACAAAGTCATGCCGGACCATTCGTCCGAGGATGGCAAATTGGAAGCCCCTCGCAGCAAGTTGGGGTTGACAATTGCCCAACGCCAAACGCTTATGCCTTGCGTTTGGGCTGTGTGCTGAGCGACCAAGTTCAACCCGTTTACGGTTAACCCCAGAAACCAGACACCCTCGCCTCCGCTGCCTTGAAACTTCAGGGAAGCCGTTGGTCCTTGCCAGCGCCCACCTTTAAAATCCGTCTCTGGTGGCGGAAGCAATTTCAGCACTCGGGCTTGATGCCGATAGATGAAAACCTGATTCTCGCTCACCTTAACCCGCCAACTTCCCCAATGCCAATCAAACTCCTTGCCCGCCGTTTGAGCATTTGCCTGCTCCGCTCCCCAACTTATCGCCCAATTCATCAACGCGAGAACCAGTGCAACGGAGACGAGTCGAACTTTGCGTCGCTCCAAGCCATCAACCTCCTTTCTTCGCTTCCAAAATTTCTTTCGGCACAGGCTTCGGGCTTCATAAAAGTTTGCGGCAAATTGCCTTCAAAGGAACAAGCGAAGGTTCGCCGAAAGGCAAAACACAATGATGCTAATCGGGGATTTGGGAAAGCGGGCAAATGCTCACCGGACCGAGTAAGCCTGAAGGCAAAGGCTCCCAATCGGCAGCGCTGAACGGTTGGTAGCGGATGTTGACGAAAAAGAATTTTTGCCAAGGCACCTTCTGCCTGTCCATGTAAGCGATCCTGTTCGCCATCAAGTTGGCGACCTCAACGATTAACTCGTTCCCCTTTTCCCTCATCGCCTCTTTAGGGACATAAAGCCTAAAGGGCGATGAGATCAGTGTGCCGAAAAGTTTCCCGTTCAGCCAGACTCTCGCGCTGTAGCAGACAGTGCCCAAATCGAGAAGCCAAGCATCTGCATCAACGCTCGGTAGGTCGAAGGTCAAGCAGTAGCGTGCAGTCCCTGAAAATGCCTTCAGAAGTTCGGGGTCATCGTGGTTCCATTCCGTCCAACTACTCAACCTCGTGACCGTTGCGGGCTTTGGCAACTTAGGACCACCTTCAACAAACTCAACTTGCCATGTCCCACCCAGAATCAAAGGCTTGCCATCAGGCTTCCAATACGCCCACTTTTGACCACTGACTTGCCTATCAACGAAAACTCTCAAGATGACCGACTGACGAGGTTCAAGTTGCAAGTAAACCTCCGTGTGCTTGTTTTCGTCCCTCACTTTCGCTATTCCAACCTGTTGGCTCATCGGCTCGAAGATGACGGCTGATTTGGCAGGCACCGAAATCGGCACCCAACCGTCCCACCGTCTGCCGCTAAGGTTGACGATGAAGTAAATCCAACTCCCCTCCCCCTCACGCCGCCGAGTGAATTGCAAACTGAAGTCAGTCATCCTTTCCCGCCGAATACCAGCGGCTTCCATCAGCGCTTCAAGGTCCTCCCCTATCACCAACTTCCCCTTCTCAATGGTAGCAGCCCTCAAACCGTTTCCGGACTCGGTCAAGTTTTTGAGAAGTTTCCCCTTGAGCGATTCAAAGCGCTGTCGTCTCTGTTCCAGTTCGCTAAACCCCGGCACATCTTTTGGGAGTTCACCAAGCACCAGAACGGTTGCACCTCTTTCAAGCAACCGAACAATTCGGTCCAGAGTTTCTGGCGGCATTAATGTGCACCAAGCAATCAGCAGGGCTTTGTATTTTCCGCCCGGAGTGACCAACTGTCCATCAACGACATTGACCTCGCTCGCCAAAAGCCTGTCCGAGATGAAATCAAAGCCATAGCCCCGCTCCCAAAGTTGCTGGGCTGTTCGAGTGAATTGGGGCAAGTTGCTTTCAAGCCATGAGGAATGGGCGGTGAGGAAGTGAAGGAACCCGCGAGTTCCCTTGTCACTCGCCCAAAGGTCGAAAACAGGGAAATAAACCAGCAAGTCGTTATCGGGCTGACCGGACTGGAGGAAGGCTTGGCATCGGGCAATGTATTCGTTAAGGGCGGGGAAGTGGCGCCAGAAAGTGTTCGTCGGTCCAAAGTGAGTTGAGGCGTAAAATAGCCAACCTGGAAACTCAGCATCAGCAGGCGAAAAAGGTATGCCGTGATAAAAGATGTGGTTGATGCCGGCAAGGAAAAGGATGTCAACCAAAGCCTTGACATGCTCCAGCGGGACTTTGAAGTGCTCACCCAGCCATGTCGCCGTTTCGTTAGCGCAAAAAGGCTTGCCCGTCACATGGGCTGCGGAGGAAGCAAATTTGTTGAGCAGAAAAAGGGTCTTCGGAGATGAAGGACTCCGTTGGGGAAGTGTGCCCGGAAGAGGTTCAAGCCCTGCAAGTTGTAGCCAGTCTGGTCCGAAAGTCTCGCTCTCAGGTATGTCTGCGGCTGCATACAAGTCAAGCAAGTTCCCGGGGGAACCGTGAGCCTCGTAGCGAACCCAGAAACTGTGCCGATGAGACCACTCAACCCAAGGCAAAACGCTCTCTTCAAGCAAAAGTTCATCAATGGTTTGCCTGAAGTCTGACCTAACCCTTGTGACGAGTTCTGCCGGGGCGTTGCCGTAAAGAGCGTGCAGGTAGTGCCTCAGGTCATATCCGCGTCGCTTTTTGAACTGCTCAATAAGGTCGTCTGTCCAGTTTTCGCCCATCACCTCGAAGGAATCGTGATAAACGGCGCAAGGCTTTAGCGCAGTCAGCATGGAAAGTTTGCGAAACGCTCGGTCAAAGGGTTCAAGGAAGCGGTGCATCGCTTTGCGCGAGAAAAAATCAATGACAAAACCTTCGCCACCTGGTGCTGCCCGCTTAACTTTCATCCCGTGCAAGACCTGAGTGACGGCATAAAGCGTCCACTCACCTTCGCTGGGCGACCAATCAAGCCTCTTCGTTTTGGCGTCCACCTTGTCTGTCAAGTCCAAAATTTGACCGTTTGGACCGTAAGCCATCAGTGCGTGAAGGACAGCATCTGGACGGTTCGGCACTACCGGTTCGTCTAACTTTTCCCCACGCTTAAGCCTAAAAACTCGCATCTCCATTCTTTTCGCTGCGGTTTCCTCGTCAACCCAAGGACCACACCATGTTCCAGCCGGTGCCCAAAGTCATGTCAACCCCGAGTCCGAGCCTTTGTCCTTCTTCCAAAGTGTGGGCAAGCATTTCCAGCCATCGCTCGCTGAGGTAAGGGATGTATCTGTCCTCATAGCCTTGCGCCCCATAAATCGGGATGATGTGAACTCCGCCCAGCCCGGCTTGCTTGAACAGTTCTATGTGGCGTGTGATTTCCTCTTTCGTGACAGCGCTTCCGAGCCACCACCAATAAGTCCACGGTCGGCTCTCTTGGCGGATTGGAGCCCACGATAGGGCATCGCTTTCTCTGGACTGAGCAACGGAGAACGAGAGTGAAAGCGCAAACAAACACGCAGCGACTTTAGCACTTCGCCCCTGAACTCCTAACACCCCTGCCATCAAACCGAAGCCAATTACAGCAGTTAGCAACCGCCAAGCAACCACTCGCTTTCACCTCCGAAAGAGGAATTTTGCCATTTGTGCTACAGCAAACGAGCATTTACCGACTGAAACGAAGCGGTAAAAACCGAGCGGGCGCAATGGGACGACTTTTGCGGCAATGGCGAAAGTCCATTCAACGGCGCTGAGGTGAATTCACGCTGGGTTGATAGGGCTCAGAAACTTTGTTGGACTTGGACGAAATCCCAGTAGCGCTTCAAGGCTTCAAAATCTTCATCGCTCAGTTCGTAAAGTTGGGCGACGATGTAGGCAAGTTCTTCTTCGAGTTTCGCTGCATCAGGTCGGTCGGGATTTTCGTGCATCCGCTCGCTGATCTCAATCATCCGCCGAACCAACCTCAAATCCCGCTTCTTGCCCTCCCACAACCGAAGCAACGGTCTGGGGACAGGGAGGCAGGCAATGACCCATGCCACATGTTCAAAATAACTTCCTCGCAGGCGTTCGCTGTAAGCCATTGTGTAAGTGCGCACGGGAAGAGAGTTAAGCCATGCCGAGATCGCCAAGCCAACTTCGTAATTTTTTGCGGGAACGAAATAAGTCGTTTGTATGCAAATGACAGGTTGCCCTTTATAGAGTCGTGGCACATAAACTGCGTCCATCTTGTCGCTTGTCCGCTGCCACACAACTTTGTCGCCTAACTTGTCAGGGCTGACGCGGAAAATTGTCCAAATGGGTTGACGGGAGCGATAATCGCTTCGCCGGCGCAATTCATCGGCATGGCTTTCAAAATAGCGCTTTGCTCTTGGTGGCAAATCTTTTAGCACTTCTCCTGTCGCATCGTCGTGCGTCCACAAAATCCATTCCCGCACTTCAAAGCGCCATGCTTGAATGTTTTCGCCGCGGAGCAACGGTCTCAACAAACTCCGTTCCAATCGGACAAGTTCACCGCTTTCCATTTCAACCACGACTTCATTCGGGTCGTCGGAAGGCTCAACGCGGCGAACGATGAACAGCCGATTGGCATCGGTCAACACACCCCTACGAGGACGCAACGCCTCAATTTCTCCCAACAACGGGTTGCCTTCTTGCATTTTTCGGAAAGCGGCGATGGCTTCTGGGGTTGCCATCAACCAAGGGCTTTGCGGGTCATCGGCAAACAAAGGCAATTCGCTCTGCGGTAACTCATAAGTCCAGCGGTGACCGATGCGGTTGACGAGGGTCACCATCGTTTTCTGCTTGGCATCAGGTCTCTCCTTCCTGACAGCGAAAACAAGCGGGTAATTGGTCGCTTCAAAGAATAGGGGTCGCTCGTAGAGCGAGAAGTCAACGAGCCTCAGGATTTGACAGCGGTTGACGAAGTGCTCGCGCAACGCGCTGGCGTAAAGGGCTTGTTGGATTTTGCTGGTGACCACTAAAGCCAAAACGCCGCCTGCCTTCAACAACTCCAAGCCCCGTTCAATGAAAGCGACTGCGTAGTCAATTTGGCGGGCGAAACCTGTTGTGATGCCAGCGAGTTCCGAACCCCTTTGCCATCCCGCTGTTCGGCAGAAAGAGTAGTCGTTGTAAACTCGGTCCCGCAAACTTGGTTCAAGGTTGTGAATTCGCACCCAAGGTGGGTTGCCGACAACCAAACTGCAAAGCCCACGCAACCTTTCAACGGCGAGCATATTGCGAAGCAAAGGCAACCAACGGGAGTCTCGGTTTTGGTTGTGTCTCTCAGCCCATTGCTCTGCGAGTCGGCGCAAAGTCGTCTCAAACTGCAAAGCGATGTCTTCGCCCAACCGCTGCTTCAACCGCTCCCAAACCCTTTCAGGGTCAGCGATTCCCCGTTGCGGCAAAGCCTCTTTGAGGGCATCAAAAAGGTGCTCCCAGTCAACTTTGTGGTGGTGGGGCAAGGTGAACTCGCCCAAAGCAGGAATTTTGACCGTTTCCGTCAAATCTTCCCCGAGCCGATTTTGCTGGTTGACAACCAACCGAGCCAAAGAATCCGCCCAGTAAACGGGAATGTGCAGCCGACCGATGGCTTGTAATGTTTCGTGAGACAGCAAATCTCCCAACGCCAGCAAGTAGTTGACCCGAGCCATTGCTACAGCGAAAGGATGCAAATCAACGCCGACAACCCTGTCAGTGATGAAACGGAGCAATGCTGCATCAGGCACAGGGCGTTCGCGCTGCCGTTCCCTTTCAATCAACTTCCGGATAGCGACGACGAGGAAAGTCCCGCTGCCGCAAGTGATGTCAACCAAAACGCCGTCAATTGTCCCATCAAATCCGGCGGCTTCCAGAACTTCGTTGACTATGCTTTCGTCGGTGTAAAATTCACCCAACGCCCGTCTGATCGGCGGGTCAAAGAAGTGCTGATAGAAGCGGCGCAGAAAGTCGTAACTGACACCGACTAAATCCAACTCGTCCAAGATGCGAGCGAGGTTGTCAAGGTGGGCATCGAACTTGTTAGCGAAAGTTGGGTCAGCATCAGCGACATCGCAAAGCCACAAGAACGGGTCATCTTCAAAGACGGACGAGAGCAAAGGGACAAGGGTAGCCAGATGACGCAACCTTTCTGTGGGGCGCGAACCGAACGGGTAAAGCAAGTCACGCAATGTTGACTGCTCCACCAACCTCTGCTGAACAGCCAAACGAGCCACGAACAAGCGGAGCAAAACGGAAAGGTAAGTCTCCAGAACGAAAACGAACTGCAACGCTTCGTTTTGATTGCGGACGCTGATGGGTGGCGAAAACCTTTCGGCACGCTGCCTCAAAGCGTTAACGGCTTCATCGGTTAAGTTTGCCGCCGCACCGTAAACGGCTTGCCAAACCTTGAAGGCTTCCTCAACAAATCCCAATCTCTCGTGCTTGCGGAAAGCATGAAGCAAATCGGCTATGAAAGTGCGAGCGAGCAGTGAAGGGAAACCGAGCAGCAAAACAAGGTGTTGCGGGTCAACGATTTTCAATGCCAGAAGCAACAGCCACGCTTCAAGGAGAGAAGCACCTTCTTCCGCCTTGCCGCGCCAAATTTCCGCTCCCGTTTCGGAAATCAAAGCCAACTCGATTCCGTTGTAAGCGACGCCGCGAGCGAAGATGCCTTGTTGGCGATAGCCGGCAAGGTATGAACGACATTGAGCGACTGCATCGTCCAGCGGATGTTCTGGCGTTTTAATTTCGCAGACGAGGCAACCCAGCCTTGCATCGGAACGACCGCGTAAGACCGCACCGAACTCCGCAGGCAAAGCGATTTGTTCCTCAAGTTGCGGTAACGGGTCGTAGCCTGTTGCCTGAAGGACGAATTCGCGAAGCGATTGAACAAATTCGTGCCTCAAGGTCGCTTCCGTCAAACCCTGCGCTCTTTGAGCCAGTTGGCGAAATTTTTCGCTCAAGTTCACCCCGCTGCTTTGCCGAAGGGGTTGCTCCATCCGCATCACCGACTTTTGATTATGCGGCAACGCTGAACTTGAGGACAACTTGTGACTCGCAACTTTTGTGTCAGCCTGCTTCAACGACTTTCAGGGCGTTCCCGAAACAGTCTCGGCAACTCTCTCAACATCAATGCCAGCAACTAACTTCGTGCCCTGCGGAACTTCTCTTCGGTAAGTTTCAGCCATTGCTCGTAGCCGCTCGGTGTCCGAAGGAGTCCTATGCGTTTGGAAACGATGACCCTGCAGGAAACGGCAAGGATGGTGCTAAAAACGAACCACAAAAGCCAAACAAGGGCGTGGAGATGCCATCCCTTTGAAATGAGGGTTGCCAGAAAACAAGTTTTCCAAACGCTAACCGTAATTGGCAACATTGAAAACAACGCCAAAATTGTCTCCCACTGCCGCATCATGCTGATAGACAAACCTGCCAGTGCCAAAGCCAAAGCGGTGACGGGCAAACTGACAGTGACCAAAATTGCCACTAACGCAAAACCCAAACTGGGTCGCAAGGCGAGACCGAGCCAAGCGCAGAGGGCGTAAGGCATCGTTGCTTTCAAGCAGAGCCAAAATCTCGGGAACCACCAGCCGAAATTCCATTGGTCAGCCGTAAGCGGCGCTAACACGAAACTCTCCACAACCCGCTTCCGCCCTAAAAGCCACAAGGCTGATTTTTGCTCGTGCCATAAGTTGACAACCGAGGCAGAAAATGCGCCCGCAAGCCCAGCCAAACTGGGCAAGCGAATTAGCAACCCTTCGGTGAAGGCAACGAAGTCCTGTTGTGGGAAAATGCGGGAGAGAAGCCAAATGCTCAGCACCAACAAATTTGCTATCACGCCGATCGTCATCGTTGCGTGCAAAACCTTGTCCCGAGATTGTTGCCGAAGTTGCAAGGTCACTAACGGGTTGGCGAACCGCTCGCACAATTGCTCTTCTAATCGTGCCAACCAACCCCAGAGAGGGTGGTTGACGGTCAACCATTCCCTTCGCTTTTCTTCAGGTTGGACTTGCGGCAACTTGGACATCCGTTCCAGTGCCCACAGAAACCCAGCCCAAGCGATTTGAACAATCGCCATCAAACTCCAATGCGGCAGTGAGATGCGAATGCCATGAAACCAACTGGCTGAAATTTGTTGCTGAAGGGATGTCGGCATCAAGGTCAATGGCAGCAACCAACCGTGAAAGCCAGCCAGCGGCGATATTGGCGGGATAAGCAAAGCGAGTGGTGCGATAAGCCAAACCGAAAACGCCAACCACCAAGTCAAGGGCATCCTTTGCGCCACCATAACTTTCCGCCACCAGTTGGCACTTAAACTGTGAGCGATGTAGTGAAGGATGCCCAGCAAACCGCCAATCGCCAACACAGGTGCAATCTTTGAAATCGCCAAACCTTCCGCCCAACCAACTAACCCGCAAACTGAAAGCATCAACCCATTCGCCACCAAGACTTCCGCGTCCGCCCAGCGGGTCGGTGTTCTCGGTGCTTCGTCGCTTCTTGTTGAAGCCAGAGACAAAAACTCAACGCTGAAAAGCAACCGAATCAAAACCAGCGAGAAAGCAACTTTAGCGGCGAAATCCGGTGGGAACCAATAAGCCCACATCAAGCCACAAACGAACACTGTGGCAAGCAACCAAGCACGGTGCGCCCACCAAAGCACTCTCACTTGCGACGGGTAGAAGCGAGGTTCCAGAAACCAAGCCCAACTTGTAAACGAAATGACCGACAGCAGTAGGATGCCGACAACGACAAGCAACCAAGTTGGCACAGACCAAGCAAAGAAGCGAACAGGCAAAGTGAGAAGCAACGGTAGTTGTGACCACACGGCGAGCGAGTAAGGAAAAGGAGCAGTCCGGATGCTCAATTGAAATAGCAGCCACCATAAGAACATTCCCATCGAACCGGGCAACGATGCCAACAAGGCGATAATTGAAGCATCCAACAAAACCGTTGACCAAGGAATGCCGCTCAAGTTTCTGGCAGCGGCATAAAAGGGCAAGCAAAGGAGGGCGATGTAGGCTTGGATGAACAGCAGGTAAACAGGGATTGCCAGCACAATCAAAATCGGCGGCGCTCCCGTCAGCAAAAGTTGAGGGAGCGTGTCTCTGCGCCAAAACGGTTGATAGCGGAGGTAAACAGTAACCCCATAAATTCCAGCGGCGAAGAAATGTGCCCAAGCGGTGATTTCGTAAAGTGCGATGGCCCGGGTTTGGAATGAGAAATTGAAGCGCTCCATCAGCAACCCAGCAGCGGTGAAAGCAAGCCAAACGAAGCCGAGTATCATGCCCAAATGCAGAAAGAACTGCCCCATGTTGCGGCGTTGCTGGCGCCACATGACAGCGAAGAACGGGTTATCAACAGGCGAAAAGATGAACCTCAAAGCGTCCGCAAAAGTTCGCTTTCGCATGTCCGCTTACACTGGGCGAATTTGAGCCCACTCAAGTTCCACGCCTTGAGCCCGCAACAAATTTTGGAACTCACGAAGCAAACTTCCCCGCTCACGAACTTGATGCGGCGAAACCTTCCGCTCCAAGCAAAACGCCGCTAATGCCCCAGCAGCCTCACCGATGTTCCACTCAACAGGGTGAAGCCTGAAGCAACCGTTAGTGATGTGAGTTGTGCCGATATTTTTGCATGCAGGCAGCAAGTTCCGCACTCGAACGGGGAGCAAAGCGCCCAACGGGATTTGGAACGGGTAAGCGCTGATGTCAATGTAGTTGTCGCCACCCGTTGACGGGTGAAGGTCAATTCGGTAACAACCGACGCCAACGCTATCGTCAAATTGTTCCGCCCCTTCCTTTCCCATCATCTTTCGCGCTTCAACGCCGACATGTAGTTCCGTGACGGTGAAGACTGCTTTGATGCGCCGGCTCTCTCGGATGTAAGGGTATTTCGCCAAGCCATCGTCGGTGCCGGTGATGTCAGGTCGCAGGAACAAGCCGGGGTAGCCAATCCCACCGTCGGGGCGAGGCGCTTCTGTTTGAAGCCAGTAAAGCAAACTCAGCGAAAGTTGGCGAGCCTCACGAAGCGCAATGTCCACCTCGGTTGGATCGGAACACAATTCGGGCAAAATCGGTCGCAGCCAGTAATCGTTTTGCGGCCAGTTGACAATCGTGACCTCAAAAGGCATGGCTTCGGGCAAGTAGTGATCTTTGCAAACAATCCGCCGATAGCGCCACAAATCGCCCTCACCCTCTTCAGGGAACAAAACCCGCTTACGAGGCTCAAGTGTAATTGGGTGCGGGTGAGTCCAATCAAGCAACTTTCCCGTCCAAGGTGGCACAAGTTGAGGCACATAATCCCGCCAGAACTCGTAAACTTCGGGCTTGTCAATGACATGGTTGCCCTTAGGGTCGTAACTCATCGCGAAGACCCAAGTTATGGCTTGCATGTTTGCTGGCTGGGCTTCAGGCTTGGCGTGGGGCTCGCCTGTTTCAGTTTGGCTTTCAGCGCCCGTCACATACTCCGTGCCCGTCAAAGGCAGCAAATCGCCCAACTCCGTCGCGTCCAGAAAATAGTCAGCGTAAATCGTTTCCTCGTCGCCCGTTTCCAAGTTCCGCACTGTCACGCTCTTGACAAAATCACCGTCAACATCGGCAGCGACAGGTTTGCGCTTGAGCAGGATGAGCAAGTTGCCTTTTGCTTGCGGGTAAGCCAGCATCAACTCAAGCGCCATCAAAGCAACTTTCGGCTCGCAACACAACCGCGAAACATAACCTTTGCCCGGGTTCAGATGCGGGTCGGAACGGGAAGACGGAAGCAAAGGGTAGTGGTCGCGGTAGATTTGGCGGATGAGGTTACGAAGTTGGCGGTAACGACGGGTGCATCCGAACTGTTCAATCCACGGATGTTCATCAGGCGGGACTGCTTGGGCGGTTAACTGACCTCCGAGCCAGTCGGTTTCCTCGGTCAAAATAACCTTCCTTCCTAAAGCGGTTGCTGAAAGCGCTGCAGCGCAACCACCAAGTCCGCCACCAATGATTGCGACATCGCACCGCCATTCTCGCATCTCTCACTCACCCCTTCGTTCCCAGAAGCAGTTTACTGCCGACAAAAAATCTTGCTGCAGACACAACCGTCCGTGCCCAATGCTGCCATCTCAATCAAGAGCCTGTTGCATAATTTGCCGTGAAGGTGGTCGGTGTCCTTGAAAAGCGCCTTTGCCAGAAGGGGCGATGGTTTATGGTGAAGCCGGAAGAAATTTGGCGTTACCGAGAGGAAATTCACCGACTTGCTCGCCAACTTTGTCGACACCGAGAAGACGCAGAGGATGTCGCTCAAGCAACTTTGCTGAAAGCCGTCCAGCACCTGCACGAGTTCCGAGGCGAAGCCAGTGTCAGAACTTGGTTGCACCGAATTGCCACCAACGAATGCAGAATGCTCAGACGCCGGCAAACTGAGGTCTCATTAGAGCAACTCCTTGAAACCGTCGCGACTGAGGAAGAAACGGAACCTTTGGAACTGCCAGCGGAAGTCCCTAACCCAGAAGAGATCGCTGAGGAAGCAGAGATGCGAAGGCTTGTCCTGCAAGCGTTGGAGAAATTGCCCGAACGATACCGAACGGTTTTGCTTTTGAAAGATGGTGAGGGCATGAAGGAGCGGGAAATCGCACAGGCGATGGGGCTAAGTTTGCTTGCCGTCAAGGCGTTGTTGCACCGTGCGCGAAAAGCCCTTCGCGAAGAACTGTTGAAGTATCTGGGAGAGAGCCCCTGAAAGAGAAAATCCCGCCAGCGCGCAACTTAAATGCGCATCCTTTTTCGCTGCCTTTGCATCAGTGCTGGTGGGAGCGGAAAAGAAACGCTCCCGAAAAACGCTGATGCAAAGGAGGGACCGAGAATGGCAACCCTGGCACGACGAGAAACCCGACTCTCACCTTGGCGCGAGTTTGACCGAGCCTTCAGCGAATTGACCAGCATGATGCTCCGAGATTTGGCTTCGTGGCTTTCAGAGTGGGGAGATGGCGACTTGGCTACCCGCCGCACTTGGGTTCCTGCCCTTGACATCTACCGCAAGGAAGGGCATTTGGTAATCCGAGCCGACATCCCCGGCGTTTCTCCCGAAAACTTGGAGGTCACCGTCAATGACGAAGGTGTCCTGACCATCAAGGGTGAAAGGAAGTGGGAGGAAGGCGAAGTTGAGGCACTTTGCTGCGAACGGTTCTACGGCGAATTTGAACGCTCAATCCAGTTGCCTGATGGCGTTGATACTGAACGCATTGAAGCGAGTTACAAGGATGGCGTCCTTGAACTTCGTATTCCCTACCGCGAAGCACCTAAACCGTCCCATCATCGCATTGAGGTAAAGGTCGGTTAATGCCCCGCACCCAGAGGGCGGGCGATGTATTTTCCCTGAGCATCGCCCGCCCTCACCTTAATTGCAAACGCTCAATTCACTTCTTGACCTTCCCAGGCGGTGGGAAATCTTTGCTAGCGTCATCAAGGACCAAAACCCAATCGGTTTCGCCCGTCCCTGATGGTGTGAATGTCCGCTCACCATTCCGCCTAAATTCGCCGATTAAATTCGCCTCTCCCGTCCTCGGGTCATACCACCAAGCCCTAACTTCCCGCCCAGAAAATTTGTCAAGGCGAACCGTTATGGGCC
>Ga0081478_142601_pt1 | contig 30008 bp, 29 predicted proteins | sample OctSprmetagenome_FD_70983 | JGI IMG/M metagenome (GOLD analysis project Ga0081478, IMG submission 70983) | Hot spring and microbial mat streamer communities from Octopus Spring Streamers, Yellowstone National Park, USA - T=80-84 v2 (version 2) | ecosystem: Environmental > Aquatic > Thermal... | reverse complement strand
AAAGGACAATTTATTAAGCTTTGAGATAAAGGATTATGAAGGGAGGGAAAAACTTTTAATTGACCCTCATGCTCTTGTTTGGGGAACTTATTATGGAGGAGGTCATGTTGATGGAGCCTCTTCAATTTCAACAGATGCTAATGGAAATGTTTTTGTAGTTGGTTATACATGGTCAACTGACTTTCCAACACAAGATATAGGAGGAGGTGCTTATTATCAGGGAACTTGTGGAAGTTGCCCTAATTATCCTGATGCTTTTATCTTAAAATTCAATAATAGTGGAATTAGATTATGGGCAACTTATTATGGAGGAAGTCATTATGATTGGGCTACTTCAATTTCAACGGATGCTAATGGAAATGTTTTTGTAGTTGGATGGACATCTTCAACTAACTTTCCAACTTATGACCCAGGAGGAGGTGCTTATTATCAGTCAAATAATGCTGGTTTTTCTGATGCTTTTATATTAAAATTCAATAATGGTGGAGCTTTATTATGGGCTACTTATTATGGAGGAAATGATGGTGATTTTGCCTTTTCAATTTCAACGGATGCTAATGGAAATGTTTTTGTAGTTGGATGGACAGAATCAACTGACTTTCCAACTTATGATCCAGGAGGTGCTTATTATCAGCCAAGTAATGCTGGTATTTCGGATGCTTTTATATTAAAATTCAATAATAGTGGAGCTTTATTATGGGCTACTTATTATGGAGGAAGTCTTTCTGATTTTGCCTATTCAATTTCAACGGATGCTAATGGAAATGTTTTTGTAGTTGGATATACAAATTCAACTGACTTTCCAACATATAATCCAGGAGGTGCTTATTATCAGGGAACTTGTGTGGGTTGCCCTACTTATCCTGATGCTTTTATAATAAAATTCTCTGGCAGCTCTATTTCAATTCCCGAATCCTTCATTTCCTCAATAAAAATCAAAAACAATCAAGTTATAGTTAAATTAAATGACAATATAAACGGAGAATTTAAAGTCTTTACAATTCTTGGAAGGGAGATTATAAGAGGAAGGATAAATAATAATGAAATTTCATTTAAAGTGCCAAGTAGTGGGATTTATATTTTAAAAGTTAATAATAAGAATGTGAAAATTGTTGTGAAGTAAAGCAAAAATTGGGGCATTTTAAAGCCGTAGGTTTGATTTCAGGGTAGGTGGGAAAAAAGCAAATAAATATAAAAATAAAATTGAGCTTATTAAACTAAAAGAACTTATAAATGACCACATAAGAATATGATTTGATTTAAAAATATCCAATAAAACTCCCTAATTTATTTTTATCTGATAATATGCTTGCTATTCAGCAAATGAAAATAAAAAAATTGGAATTGTTAATTGAAGCATTTTTTCGGCTTGGGGGGCAAATAAATTCAAAAAATTTTTTATAACTTTTCATTTTATGTTTTTTGAATAAAAAGAGATTATTGAGCCTAAAATGATTGATATAACTATAAAAGAAAGAGATATGGTTTTTAGCTCGTAATTTGAGAAAAAGTAAGCTAAATATATTGAAAATTCACCTTTTGGAATTATTGTAAGGGATGACCTAATAAATGTCTTAAAATCATTAAAATGAAAAAAATAAATAGATTTAAAAATCGTTATGATGATAAATAAAACAAATCCAATAATAATGCTTTTAATTTCAAAGAATTTAAAAAATGATGACAAATAATTTCCGAAAACAAAAAAGAAAATAATAAGGATAATTTCCCTAAGTATTGAAAGCTCATTTTCAAAGTAATCCTCATAAGTTTCAGAAACAATTATTCCCAAAAAGAAAGAACCAATTGGCGAATTTAAGAGAAAATTAGCAAAAAAAATAATTGAGAATAACAAAATAATAAAAAGCTCCCTATCCAAATTTATAAAGAATCCCAATAATTTTTTTATTTTTGTTCTAAATTTCAAATTTATAAAAATTGAGACAATCATAATTGGAATGTAAAATATTGAAAAAAATGACTTACTAATTAAAATTCCTATAAATAACGGAATAATAATATCTTCAAAAACAAGAAAGATTATGATTAGTGGAACTTCAATATTTGCTAATCTATTTGTTTTTTGGAGAATTCTTATAATTATTATTGATGAACTTGGAAATATAAGAAATGAAAAAATAAGACTATCAATGATATTTTTTGAAATATAGTATGAAAAGGTAAATCCAAAAGAAGCAATAACGAAAAGTGCTATTGTAAAGTTAAGAATCCCATACTTTATGTAATTTTTTATTTTACTATATGAGAATTCAAAACCAATAAAAAACAAAACTATTGATATTGCCAAATTGTTAATTATCTCAACAATTTCATTATGAAACTGAAAAAACTTGTAGGAAAAAGCACCTGCAAGAATATAAGCTAAAATTAAGGGAAGTTTTAAAAAATAAAAGGCTAAGCTTAAAGTTAAGAAAATAATAATTATAAGAATTAATTCCATTTTATAATTTTAAGGGCTTTATTTAAACAAATAACACTATAACTTCCTTTGCCTATTTTAAAAACTTCTCCATCGTAATGTCCGTAAATTTCTTTGTCTATTTCAAAGTAAATTTCACTAAATTGATTATAGATTACATATTTATCAAAAATGTGATTTCCTTTTAAGACTTTTGGAATTTTAATAAATGCTTGAAAATAAGGAACATTTTTAAAAATTACAAAATCTAATAAATTATCGTTATTTTGGGCATTTGGGAACATCTTAATACCATGTCCTTCAATTTTATTTATTCCAATATGAAAAGAAATTGCTTTTCCCTCATATATATCATTTACTCTTATTTTAAAAGTTTTGTAATCAAGAGCTAAACTTTTAATTGTTGAGATTTTGTAATTTTTGAAAAACTTAACATTTTTAGCAACATTTCCCGCTATTCCTATGCCAAAAGAATTGAAAAAATAAATATCTAACTCTTTAATATATCCTACATCAACAAAATCATAATATATTTTATTTTCCTTTAATGAAAAAATAAGTTTTTGAAATTCTATATCTTTCCAATTACTTTTTGAAAAATCATTACCACTTCCTCCAGGTATAACAACTAATCCCATATCTTTATATAGAATTCTTTTGGCAACACTATTAACTGTTCCATCCCCTCCAAAAACAATTAAGTGTTTTATATTGTTTTCTTCAAATTCATTTATAACCTTATCTAAATTTTCTTTTGTAAATACAAGGACATGCTCAAGTTTATTTTTTAATAATAATTTTTCAAACTTTGATAAAATCTCAATAGCTTTCCCATTTCCCGCTTTTGGATTCGCAATTAAACCAACCAAATTAAATAATTTTCTGTTTCATCTCTTGGAATTTCTCTTTCTATGGAAATAGCAATAATTCTTAAATTCATTATTTCTACCTCTAATCTTGAAACATATGAAAGAATTGGTCCAATATCTAAGAAATTTGAATTTTTTAGATGATAAGTATATTTATAAATATAGCTTTCTATTTTCCTTTCAATTTTTACTAAATCCTTTTCATCCTTTATAATTTCTCCATAAATTGTTCCTTTAAGGAAATTTAAAGCTTCTTCATAATTTTCAGAATTGGCTAATTTTTCTAAATCTTCTCTTTTTAAATTTCCACCCCCTATGAATTCAATTTTAGGAATTTTTACACCTTCACTTAATAATAACAATATGGAAATAATATTTCTTAAATCAATGTGAAAACCAATAATTTTTTTAAGAGGCTCAATGCCTTCCATATCTGAAAGTGATAATAAAACTTTTCTATAAAATTCTTTATATAGATAAAATTCTGCACTTCTTAAATCACCTTCCCTTAACAATTTATTTAATTGTGTGTTTATTTCAAATGGTAATTTTATTCCCATTGAAGCAAGTTTATCTAAAACTTCATAAGCTTCATTAACATTTAATAATTCATTTATTTCTAATTTTGTTATACTTCCAAATGGCATAATGCCTTCTAATATCTCTTCATTTTTAAATTTGCTAAATTTACCTCTTATAATTGTTAGTATATTATATAAATCCCACCTTGAAAGATAAGCTTTTAAAATTCTTCCAATTTCTTTTCCTGAAAATCTAACTACTTTTTCAATTTCATCAGAAAATGCCTCTTTAAGAACATCTAAAAAACTATCAAGATTTTCGTTTTTCATTCTTGAAATATATTCATTATACCATGTTCCCTTCAAATAATCAATTAAATTTTTTAATGATTTGTAGGTTAAAAGCTCATTAAATATATTCAAAGGGAGTAATTTTGAGCTTCTGCTGCTAACACGAGCATTAACATATTCATAAAGCATAGCTGAAAATTTTAAAGTGCGTTTTCTTGAAATTAATCCTTCGGCTTTAAAATATTCAGTTAAATAATTCTTAATCTTTTAAAACTTTAATGTCATTACTTAACTTTAAAGCTCTAAATAAGTGTCTTTTTATTTTCCTTGTCGTAGTTTTTGGAAATTCTTCATATCTTATAGCAAAATGTCTAATTCTTTTATATGCTTCAAGAGTTTCGTTAACTTTTTCAACTTCATATTTTATCAAATTCCAAACATTATTATCGTTGAATTCTTGTCCCATTTTTTCAAGTTTTATTCTGACTTCTTCAAGATTTGGATAAATTATTGCTTGAATATTTTCGTCATCGGGACTGAAAACAAGTGCCTCTTCTATGTATATGCTTTTTGTTAATTTCTCTTCAATCTCTTCAGGAAAAACATTTTTACCACCTTTTGTTACAATTACAAATTTTTTTCTTCCTGTTATGTATAAATAACCTTCTTCGTCAAAATAACCAATATCACCTGTCATTAGCCATCCATCAATTGTTAAAACCTCTTTTGTAGCACTTTCATTCTTATAGTATCCTTTCATAACATTTGGACCTTTTACAAAAATTTCACCATTTCCTTCACTATCAATATCTACAATTCTAACATCAACTGATGGAATAACCATTCCAACACTTTCATTTTTAGGTTTTGATGGAGGATTAACACTAACAAGAGGAGATGCTTCTGAAAGACCATATCCTTGAATAATGGGAAAACCATAAACACTCAAACCTTCACTTACCCACCTTGGAAGTGCCGCTCCTCCTGATACTATGTACTTTATCTTTTCAAGACCAAGCTGTTTTTTTATTTGACTACCAAGAATTTTTTTAGGTAATAGGTTTATAACAATTTTTTTTACACCTTTTTGCTCAGAAATTTGCTTATTTATTCTGATAAGTAATTTTTCTAATATGAGTGGAACATTCAGCCAATATGTAGGTTTAGCAATTCTTAAATCCTCTAACATTTCAGATGGTTTTAAACTCCTTGCATAAAATACACTTGCTCCATTAGAAAATGGTGTAATTGTTCCAACTGTACATTCATAAGAATGATGAATTGGCAAAATTGAAAATAATCTATCTTCTGGTGTAAAGTCAATAATTTGATAAATATCACAAACATTTGATATAATGTTTTTATGAGTTAGCATAACACCTTTTGGATCTCCTGTTGTCCCCGAAGTAAATAAAATTTCAAGTAAATCATCCAAATTAATGTTTTCATAATTAACACCACTTGAAAATTTTTTAGAAATGTCATTAAAGTCTTCCATAAGAATGATATTTCTTAATTTAGGAAGCTCGTCTTTAATATCCTTTATATCAGAATAAAAGTTTTTAGAGACAATAATACCGCTTGTATCGGAAAATGAAAGAATGAATTTAATTGCATTTATGTCAAGCCTTGCATCTAGGGGAACTACAACACCCCCAATCCAACTTATAGCAAAATAAGAAATAGGCCATTCAGGTCTATTTTCAGATAGAATTGCAATATGATCCCCCTTTCCATATCCAAGTTCCTTTAAAAATCTTGCTAACTTTTTTATCAATTCATAAACCTGTCCAAAAGTTAAACTATAAATTTTATTATCTCTTACGATACTATAAGCTATGTAATCTGAGAATTTAGTACAGGCTCTCTCAACCATTTGAGGAATTGTTATGTAATCAAATCCGGGTCTTATCGTTGGGATCTTCCTGATAGGTTTATCTAACTTTCTCATCTGAAAATTTTAAAGGGTAGAAAAGGGTAATCCTGCCTTGTCCAATAATTCTAAAATTACGATTATTACTTTATTTTCCCACCCACCCTAAAAATAAGGCTTCGCTTTAAAAACTTTGCCCCCTTAAATTTCCCCCGTAAAATAAATAATTCTCTAAAATTTTCATAAGTTATTGATAGTCAATCATTTAACACTATTTATTAGACAAAGCATTATTTATACACAACAAGGTAATTTTTTAATATCCATAAAAAACGATAAGGCACATAGTTTTATACTTTCAGAAAAACTTGGAAAAATCGGTAATGTTTCAATTATCTCTTGAACTTTCATTTTATTTTTCAAAATATAAATTCCTTGATTTATGACTTCGCTTGCATTTTCGGAAAGAATATGAATTCCAAGAATTTCGTAATTTTCATTTACAACCATCTTAATAGCACCCATGCTTTTTGTAATATATGATTTTGCCAAATTTTCAAAATCAATCATCCTACAATAACATTTACCATATTTTTCAATTACCTCCTTTTCAGTCAGTCCTATTGATGAAAATTCAGGGTTTGTAAAAATTGTCCAAGGAACTAATTTATAATCAATTGTTTTAAAAGAATTTAATAGAGCATTTTCAACCGCTATTGTGCCTTCATAACCAGCAGTCGTTTCAAGCCTTAATGGCTTATCTATAACATCTCCAACAGCAAAAATATGCTCTTTATTTGTTCTGAAATAATCATCCACAACAATAGCCATCTTTTCATTTAGTTTAATACCTATTTTCTCTAAATTTAAATTTTCTGTATTTGGAATTTTCCCTGTTGCTATCATGATTTCATCAACTTCAATTAACTGCTCATTATTATTTAAAATAAATGTTAAAACTTTTTTATTTTTCTTTTCAACTTTTAAAACTTTAACACTTGTTAAAATTTCAATTCCATCATTCTTTAAAAATTCAATTAGTTTTTTTACAATTGATTGCTCAGCAAATGGTAAAATTTTATCCATAGCTTCAAGAATATAAACCTTTGAACCCATTTTATTAAAAAATTGACCATATTCCAAACCAATATAACCACCACCAATTATTGCTATTGTTTTTGGAATTTCTTTGATTTTCAAAACACTTATATGGTCTAAATAATGAACATCTTTAATGCCATCTATATTTGGAATGGCGACTTTTGAGCCTGTTGAAATAATAAATTTTTTGCCATAAAAAGTTTCTCCATTAACTTCAATTTCATTTTCATTTAAAAATTTAGCAAATCCCTTAACATAATCAACATTTTCCAAAAGCTTAATAACATTAACATATTTTTTATTTCTTAAATTCTCAACAATCTCTTGCTGATAATTCATAATTTCCTCAAAATTATAATTTATTTGAAAATTAAATGTTTTTGCCTTTTTAATGATATTTGAAATATAAATTAGTGTTTTTGATGGAACACAACCAACATTAACACATGTCCCACCTATTTCAAGTCCATCATTTATAAGTAATGTTTTTGCTCCGATAGAATTTGATTTAATAGCAGCAGCAAATCCACCTGCTCCTCCTCCAATTATAATTAAATCATAGCTTTTCATGTATCCACCTCCTTATCGTTGAAAAAGGAATTTTTAAAATTCTTGAAATTTCCCTCATCTTATAACCTTTTAAATAAAGTTCAATAACGTTTTCCTTTAATTCATTTGGATATTTGTGCCAAGAGCCTTCATAAACAAATCTTATTTTTAATTTTTTACAATAATATGTTTGCTTTCCAAAAAATTTTTTCGTTTTCCCATACTTTATACAACATTTTTCATTTGGAGAGCAACAAGGTTCAAGTATCATTTCACCAAACCTTTATATTTATAACCTAAAATTTAAATCCCTCCTTTATTGAAATATAAAAAACATCTTTTTTAGCATCATAATGGACATCTTTAACTTCTTCAAGTTTCATTAAAGCATTCTTTATATGCTCAATACAATCAGCACAAGATATGCCTCCAACACTTATAGGATAACCATTTTCTTGCTGAACTTTTACAGACTTCGTTTGTGCATTTAAAGGTTTATAATCAATTATTGTAATATAAACAACAAATTAAGGTCTTAAAAATTCTAATTTTACTAAATAGGCACTAAAAACTGAAAGTGAAGGAATTCCTATACAACATATACTTCCTAAAATTCCACTAACAACAGCTAGGATTGTAGTTCTCATAGTAAATCCTCCTTATTTCATTTAATTTATTCTCATCAGGCAAGCCTTCACATATAATTTTGCCATCTATAACAAGTGTAGGAACACATTTAATATTATATTTTTCAGCTACTTTACAACAACTTCCATCTTTACATTCACTTGCTCTATGAATTTCAAGATTTACAAGAGGAAACTCGGATTTTATTATATTTTCCATCCTATCACATAATCTACAATCCGCTCTAAATAGTTCCCATCTCATCTTATCACCTCCTTATATATTTTATCTAAATAATGAATAAAATATACACCTCTGCTCAATTTCACGGATTTAGAACCTTTATAAATGAGCCTTCCTTGAACATCATAAACCTTAAAAATTTTAAAGGCTTGAACCTATAATATAACCATAATCTAAAATTACTTGACTATTAGCATATAAAAAAAGAGCATAATTATTTATATTTATTCCTCCTATGGGATATAACTCCGTCAGTCCTAAACAGCATATTTGAAAGCTATTATTTATTACAAAATTATAATAAGTTTTTAGATATTTCTTAAAATTCAAAGAAATTTGACTTTCTGTTAAATTCCTTATGAAAACTCTAACACTCATAACACCATATTTGCTCCACTTATAGATACATAGCTCTTGTATGGGGGAAAGCTATACTCTCCACTTCCACAGGTCAAACTTATCAAGGTTAAACTGAGCATATTCAAATTTTACACTATATAATTTTGAGCCAATTTGTTGGTAAATTACTCTGACTTTAAAATTTTGACTATGGAAGAAAAAAACCCCAGAAAAGAGGCTCTAAAACAATTCAATAAAGCTGCTGAAATTATGCATTTGGAAGATTGGATAAAGGAAATTTTAAGTTATCCTGAAAGGGTTGTTGAAGTTTATATACCTGTTAAAATGGATAATGGTGAAGTTAGAATTTTTGAAGGTTATAGATGTCAGTATAATAATGCACTTGGACCATATAAGGGTGGAATTAGATATTCGCCAGATGTTGATAAGGATGAGATTGTAGCATTAGCTCAATGGATGACTTTCAAATGCTCATTAGTAGATTTACCATTTGGTGGAGCAAAGGGAGGTGTTAAGGTTGATCCTACAAAATTATCAATAGGTGAGCTTGAAAGATTAACGAGAAGATATACATATGAAATTATAAATTTAATTGGTCCTTCTATGGATATTCCTGCACCTGATGTTTTAACTGATGAGCAAATTATGGCTTGGATTATGGATACTTATAGTATTATTAGAGGTTATAATGAGCCTGCTGTTGTAACAGGAAAACCTGTTTATCTTGGCGGTTCTAAGGGTAGAAAGGAGGCGACAGGTAGAGGTGTAGCAATAGTGACAAGAGAGTTTTTAAAATTGTTTGGAGATGATGTAAAAAATAAGAAAGTAGCTATTCAAGGATTTGGAAATGTTGGAAGTCATACAGCTCTCTTTTTAAGTGAAATGGGAGCTATTATTGTTGGAATTACCGATTCGCAGGGGGGTGTTTATAATCCAAAAGGTTTAGATATTAAGGATTTAATTAAATATGCCTATTATGAAAAAGATATAGAAGGTAAAATTAGAAGAACAGTTTCTGGATATCCAAATGCGGAAAGCATTACAAATGAGGATTTATTCAAACTTGATGTTGATATAATCATTCCAGCTGCAAAAGAAAACCAAATTACAAAAGAAATAGCAAAAGATATAAAAGCAAAGTACATTATTGAAGGAGCAAATGGTCCTACAACATTTGAAGCGGAAGAAATTCTACTAAATAGAGGAATTATTATTGTTCCTGATATATTGGCTAATTCTGGTGGAGTAATAGTTTCTTATCTTGAATGGATACAAGATAGAATGGGTTATTATTGGGATGAAATAGAAGTAAATAATGCTCTTGAAAAAAGACTTATTAGAGTTATAAATGAGGTTTATAGCACTTCCAAGAAGTACCTTGTAGATTTAAGAACTGCCTCTTATATTTTGGCTATTGAAAGAATAGCAAGTGTTTATAGAAAAAGAGGAATTTTCCCCTAAATTCTTTTTAAAATATCATTATATATCTTTTCAGTAGCACCAATATGATTTTTAAAAAATTCTTCGCAAACCAAACTTATATTATCTTTTAAACTTTTGTTATTTTTAATAATTTTGATTGTTTCAATCATTTCATTCTCATCTCTGACAATAAAAATGGCATTTCTACTTTTAAAGTAATCAACATGACTTTTAATGTTTTTATAATAAGGTCCTATAATCGTTGGTTTCTTAAAATATAAACTTTCAAGAGCATTATGCCCTCCATAATCTGCTAATGTTCCACCAATAAAGCATATATCTGAAATCCTATAAATACTCTTTAATTCTCCAAAACTATTTAAAATTATAACCCTTGAAGGCTTAAATGGAACTCTCAATGACCAATTTATGTTTCTTCTATTCAGTTCATAAGCTATTCTTTCAATATTTTCAAAATGCCTTGGTGCTATAACAAACTTAAAATTTTTAAAATAATCAATAACTTTAATAATTTTTTCAATTTCCTTACTTCTAATACTTCCAAATGTTATTATAAAATCATCCTCACTAAAACCCAATTCTTCTCTCGTTATATTTATAATGTTATGACTAACCGCATCAATTTTTAAGTCTCCAAAAAACACAACATCTCTTGCTTTTAATAACTTAAATTTTTCTTCATCACTTTCACTTCTCGCATAAATCCTATTAAATTTTTTAAAAATTTCTTTAAAGAAAAATAAAAATGTTTTATAAAACTTAAACGACCTATCTGAAACTCTACCATTAACTAAAAAAATTTTTATATTTCTTTTGTATGAATTTATAATTAAGTTTGGCCAAATTTCAGTTTCGGCAATTATTAAGATATTAGGGTTTTCTTTTAAAATTTTTTTAAGTGTAAAGGGATTATCAAGGAAATATCTATAAATTGGTATATATGAGAAATTCTTTTTAGCATATTCATAAGCTGATTTTGTAAAAACAGATATAATTTTATCATTAAACTTTTTTATCAAAGGCATTATTGCATTTAATTCACCAATTGATGAGCAATGAAACCAAACTTTCACTTGAAATGTTTATAAACCATTTTAGCAAGTTGTAATATCATCATTTCAGTAGTTCCAGCACCAATATCATTTAGCTTTGCATCTCTCATTAATCTTTCAACAGGATAATCTTTCGTATATCCATAACCTCCAAGAACTTGAATTGCTTCAAGTCCTGCTTCAACACCAAGCTTACCACATAAATACTTTAATGTACTTGCTTGAACTCTATTATCTTTCTTAGGGTCATAAAATTTTGCTGATAAATATAAATATGTTCTTAAAACTTCTAATTTTGCTGAAATTCTTGCTACTTTTTCTTGAATTAATTGAAATTCACTAATAGGTTTTGAAAATGCTACCCTTTCTCTGCTATACTTCACAATCCATTCAAGACATTTTAATGCTATTCCTGTTGAAATAGCAGAAATTGTAATTCTTTCAATTTCAAAACCTTTTACTACCATATAATATCCTTTATTTAAATCACCAAGTAATTTGCTTTTATGAACTTTGGCATTATCAAAATATAATAAAGCTGTAGGTGAGCCTCTCATTCCAAGCTTATCAAGTTTTTTTGAAATATAAAATCCTTCTGTTTTTGTATCAAAAATAAAAGCACTTATACCTTCTCTTCCTTGTCCGCCTGTTCTCGCATAAACAATTAAAACATCAGCAACAGAGCCATTCGTTATAAAATTCTTTGAGCCTGAAATATAAAAATAATCATCTTTTAAAATTGCTTTTGTTATTATATTTTCAGCATCGCTTCCAGCGTTAGGCTCTGTATAAGCAAGACCACCAATTATTTCAGCACTTGCCAACTTTGGAAGATAATAATCCTTCTGCTCTTCATTTCCGTACTTTACAATTGGATAAGCACACAATACACTATGTGCTAATAATGATAATGCTAAGGATGGACTTTCTTTTGATATTTCTTCTAATATAATAACTGCATTTAAAACATCCTCACCAATTCCTCCATATTTTTCAGGAATAAGCATTCCTGTAAGTCCAATTTTCCCCATCTCTTTAAATACATCAATAGGAAAATAATCCTCTTTATCAATTTTTGATGAAATAGGAGCTATTTTACTATTTACAAACTTTTTAACATTTTCCCTTAATAATTTATGCTCCTCTTCCTCTATTTTATCAATAAGTTCAAAGAGCATTTTAAATAAATCTATCTAAACTTCTATAAAATAATTCTTGACCCTTTTCAAACCCGTAATAAAACTCATTTTTATTAGCAAAGTTCTCATATATATATTGTCCAAAATTAATATGTTTTTCTTCTTTCATATGCTCATCAAAATAAATTAAATCATCTTCTTTAAAATTGTAGAATTTTATTAGACATTCTTTCTTAAATTTAGCAATTTCAGGTTGTTGAACTTCAAAAGAATGAATAGCACCAAGTAATTGAGAAGAATTCATATTATTCAGTTGTAAAATTAAATCATTTAAAGTTGGATATTTTTCAGGCTTTTCAAGGTTTTTTATCCATCTTTTCCAAAGTGAGATGTGTTCTCTTTCCTCATCAACAATCCAATTATCTGAAATTGAAAAATTGTTTAGAATTTGTTGCCAATAATAGGGTATATTTTCTATAAAATCAAGATAGGCATAAGCATATTCTGAAAGCTTTTGAATAGTAATTTCACCCTTTTCCCAAGCTTTATAAAACGGATGCTCTCTTAATCTAAATTTTATTTCAAGCATAATGAAAATTTTAAAGCTAATCTTTAAAATTTTAAATCTTAATGAGAAATTTTCTGTTGGAAATTGGAACGGAAGAAATGCCTCCTTTTGAAATTGAAGAAATAACAAATCAATTTTCAGAAAAACTTTTAAAATTATTAAAAGATGAAGGCTTTGAATTTGAAAATTATAAATTATTTTCAACACCAAGAAGATTTGCAATTATTATTTATCATTTGTCAGAAAAGGGACAAGATAAGTTTGTAGAAAGAATTGGACCACCTTATGATTTAGCTTTTAAGGAAGGGAAACCAACATCAAGTTTAATTGGATTTGCTAAATCTATAAATGTTTCAGTTGATGAATTATATAAAGTTGAAAAAAATGGTAAATTTTATATAGCAGGAAAGCAATTAGTAAAAGGCAAAACATTAAAAGAATTAATCTCTGAAAAATTTGAAGATATAATAAGAAGTATTAATGTTAAAAAAAGTATGTTTTGGCTTGAAGGAGCAAATTTTAAGTTTATAAGACCAATTAGGTGGATTTTATGTATTTATGGAAATGAAGTAATTGAATTTAATTTTTTAAATATAAAAAGCTCAAATTGGACTTATGGTCATAGAATTTTATCAAATAAAAGAATTGAAATAAATAATGTTGATGAATATGAATCAGTTTTAGAAAAGCACTTCGTTATTGCTGATGCTCAAAAAAGATTTAATAAAATCATTGAAGAAATAAAGAAAATTAATTATTCTCCATATTTTGATGAAAATTTATATAAAGAAATAAATGGGCTTGTTGAATATCCTTTTATAGCATTATGCGAATTTGATGAAAGTTATTTAAAACTTCCCGATAAAATTATAATTACCGCTATGAAATCTCATCAAAGATATATAGCCCTCTTTGAAAATGGAAAAATTACAAATAAATTTATTGCTATTGTTAATAATTTTGTAAATGATGAGATGAAAAAAAATTTATCAAAGGTCTTAAAAGCAAGACTTGAAGACGCTAAATTTTACTTTGAAAATGATTTAAAAAAGCCCCTTATATCATATCTTGAAGATTTAAAAGAAATTCAATTTTTAGAAGGATTGGGAAGCATTTATGAAAAAATTCAAAGAGTTCTAAAATTAAGTGATTATTTTATTAGCAAAATGAATTTAAATGAAAATAAACTCAAAAGAGCAATTATGTTATATAAAAATGATTTGGCAACGAGTATTTTAAGAGAGGGTAAGGAATTTGTAGAACTTGAAGGATATATATCAAGTATATATGCGAAATTAAGTGGAGAAGATGAAGAAGTAGTTCAAATTATATATGATAGCACATTATTAGAATCTCCTAAAACAAAGGAAGGTATAATTCTTTCAATTATTGATAGAATTGACATAATAGCATCAATTTTATCTACGGGATATAAAATAAAGGGAAATTATGACCCACTTGGACTTAAAAAGACAACTTATGAGCTATTTGAAATTATTTTAAATTTTCAAATTGACTTTGATTTCATTGAAGCTTTTGAGGTTTTATTAAATGAATTAAAATTCAATCTACAAGATATAAAAGATTTTATCTATTCAAGACTTGAAAATTATTTTATTGAGAAATTAAATTACGATTACGATGTTGTTCTCTCTGTTATTTCTACAAAACCTAACAATATATATGAAATTTTCAAAAGAATAGAATTTTTAAAGCATTATAAAGAAAAAAGACCGAAGGAACTTTCAGAAATAATTACAGCATACAAAAGACTTTACAACATTATTAAGGACAAAAAGTTATTAATAGACATTAAAACTGAGTTATTTGAAAGCGAATATGAAATTAAATTATATGACATTTTAAAAGAAAGCGATTTTATTGAAAATTCATTAAAAAACAGAAATTATGAAGAAATTTTTGAATTTTTCCTAAAAGCTAAAATTCATATTGACAATTTCTTTGATAATGTTTTTGTAATGGTTGATAATGAAGAAATAAGAAATAATAGATTAGCTTTAATTAGCTCAATTAAAAACCTTTTTGATTATTTCGCAGATTTTTCAAAAATTGTTTAATGAGTTTTTTATTGTTTTTGTTATTTGTCTGATTGTTTATGTGGTGAATTTTTTATTTCGTTTTATATTATTTGAATTTGCTATTGTTTATAATGATTCACTTGGTGGCTCAAATATGGATGCTTTATTTTGGACATATAAAGATATAAGTTTTTTAAAAGAACATCTTATTGGTTTTTCACCGACAGAATTAACTCCAATTTGGAATTTAGTGGTAATGATTTTTGATATGAATTTTAGGGCTTATTGGATAATGAATTTCTTAATAGGAATTTTAGATATAATTTTTATGTTCTTAATTTTAAAAGCATTTAATTTTTCAAATTGGACAAAAAGTATTATTCTTCTTTCAAGTGTTATTTCACCATATATGTTATTTTCAAGTCTTAAAATTCGCCCTGATAATTTAGCATTTTTATTTGCTTTAATTTCCCTTTATTTATCTTTAAGAAATAAGCCTATTTTAAGTGCTATATCTTTCTCATTTTCAATTTTTGGATTTAAAATTCAGTTTTTGTCTTGGTTTTTTATTGTATTGTTTTTCAATAGGAAACACTTAATAAAATTCTTAATTACATTTCTTGTATTTTCTTCTATTTATTACATTTTCTTTTTTGACTATCAAAAATTTTTATTTTTTGGAAAATTTGGAACGAATGCTTCAAGTCTTTTTGAATTTTATAAAAATATAACTTATCAAACGCCATTTTCATTTCTTGGTTTTTTTTCTCATATTGGACTATTATATATACTTGGCATTTTAATTCCAATTTTTTACAACTTTTCAATTCTCCCACCATTTCCTTTAAGAAGCTTATATTCAAATTTTATTTTAAATTTAAGTGCTGGTTTTTTGCTTGAAAAGAATAAATTTTTTAGAAAAATAGGAGTTTTACTTTTTAGCTTACAGCTTATTATTTTGATTTATAAATTTATATTGGATATTTGGGGATTAACTATTGAAGATAAAACTTACAAAATGGTTTATAATTTAAAGAATGTTTGCTCTCGTGAATTTCCAATTGAAGAATATGTTTATAGGAAAAGAATTGAAAGTTGTGAATTCTTCTTTATATCAAGAGGTGCTTTACATAATAGTGATATTTTAGATTTAAAGAGTTATAAAATTATTTATCAAGTTCCGGAAGGTTTTTCAATAAAAACGTTTTTAAAGGAGTTTAAATTTTAGGAGAAATTTAAGAATTGTTTAAGATCTGATTTAAAGGAGTTCCACAACTTTTAGGTAAAATTAAATAATTTCTATTTCTAAATTTTATTCTTTCATCAGTTAGTCTTCTACTCTCAATATTTCTCCACTTTTTAGCCAAAACAATAGGAAAAAAATCTATTTTATAGTTTCCACTATTACATGAATTTAAAATCTTTAAAGCCACTTGTGAGGCATTTTGGAGTTTTTCTACAACTTCATTAACATGAACAGTTCTGCTCTTTAACTCTACAATAACAACAATAATTTTTCCATTTCTTTCTATAAAAATAATACAATCACATATTTTGCGATTTCTACAAATTTTTTCTCCCTTCAATATAATATGATTTCTTATGTTTTCAAGATTTAAATTGCAACCTTTTTCTTTACAATGTTTTATTACACTATTTCCAAATCCTTCTCTTATACACTCTATAAAAGACATAAATTAGTTAAAATCCTGATTCTAAATCCTTGTGAATTTTGAATGTTTCTTCATACAAAGCTTCATGAACTTTAATAAATTCTTCTTCACTAATTCCATCCTCCTCAGTTATTTCAAGCTCTTTTATTATATAACCTTTACTTTTTTCATTATATTCAAACACATAAGCTGAAACTTCATCTATATTCAAATAATCTTCACTACGATATTTTTCTTTCCTTAAATTTTCAGGAATTTTACTTAAAGAAATGAAATTATTTATTTGCCCTAATAAATACTCACTATGAGTAGTGATTACTAAATAAAGACCACTTCTTACTAATTTTACTAATAATTTTGCTAATTTACTTTGATTTAAAGGATGTAAATGTGCTTCAGGCTCTTCTATTATCAAAACACTAGGTAGTCTAACTATATATTTTAAGTAAATAAATAATGGTGCTAATTCTGAGATAGTGGAGGAAGTCCTATGTAATGGAATTTGTGTATTTTCAAAGTTATAAACAATTTCTGGGAGGTAGAATTTCTCTAATTTAATTTCTCCACTGATTATTTCTTTTTCAAATTCAACGGCAATGTTGTAAGTAGGACTTTTTATTTCTTTATATGTGTCAATATAAATTAAAGGTAATAAAAAGTCATAAATGGTTTTTGAAATAAATTTTTCTCTTGAAGTTATTTCTTTTAAAATTGAGGCTAACAGTATCTTATATATCTGAATAATACCTGACCGAGAAGCGGGAAGGTAATAACTATTTATTATTATTAAGCTTTTTAATAACCTTTGAAGAAGGCTATCAACTATATCAAATATTAAGTATATAAGAGCTTCTTGAATTTCTGATTTTTTACTTAATCTAACTAATACTTTACCTCTACCAATAGGTTGTACATTAGGAGAAGAAGGAAAATTAGCTATTTCAAACTTAACAGTCAATTTTAAATTTTCATCAATTTTAGGAGATTTTTGAATTTTTAATTCATTATCTTTTAGTTTTAAAAATATATCATCACTTTCATAATTAATTTTCAAATCAAATGAATTTTCGCCAATTTTTACTAAATCCTTTAATGAGCAAGCATAATAATTTTGAATTTCTTTGCCTAAATTCTCCTCATATACTTTCTTATAAACTTCTTTTGCTAACTTTCTAATGAAGGTTTGGGGAATTTCCACTACCTTACCATTTTCTATGTTTCCAACTATGTTTTGTAGTTCTGAAAGATATTTGTGAATTATATCTATATTATTAAGACGAAATTCAAACCTTGACTCTTCAAGGTTTTTAATTATAGAATGGATAAGTGTAGAAATATAAGACTTACCCGAATTATTAGGTCCTATAAATATAGTGAGAGGTTTAATAATGACTTCTCCTTTACTTACAGGACCAAAATTTTTTACTTTAACTTTTAGATTTAATTTATTATTCACTTTGAAAATTTTAATCCCTCTTCAAACTTTAAAATTTTAAAACCTTATGAATGAAAATTACGATATTAGTAAAATTAGAAATATAGGTTTTGCTGCGCATATTGACGCAGGAAAAACAACCACTACTGAAAGAGTTTTATTTTACACGGGAAGAATTCATAAAATTGGAGAGGTTGATGAAGGAACAGCAACAACGGACTGGATGATTCAAGAAAAGGAAAGAGGTATAACGATAACATCAGCAGCAGTTACTACATATTACAAAGGTTATAGAATAAACATCATAGATACACCTGGACATGTTGATTTTACAATAGAGGTTGAAAGAAGTTTAAGAGTTCTTGATGGATTAATTGTTATATTTTCAGCAGTTGAAGGTGTTGAGCCACAAAGTGAGACAGTTTGGCATCAAGCTGATAAATATAAAGTTCCAAGAATAGCATTTATAAATAAACTTGATAGAATAGGAGCAAATCCATTTAGGGTAATTGAGCAAATGAAGAATAGATTAACAATAAAACCAATTTTAATTCAATATCCAATTGGAATTGAAAATGAATTTATTGGTGTTATTGATTTGATAGAAAAAAAGGCATATATTTGGGATATTGACGAAATTGGACAAAATTATAGAATTGAAGATATAGAATTTAATAAGGAGCAAATGAAACTTTATGAAGATATTATATTCAATTTATCTGAAATTGATGAAAGAATTATTGAAGAGTATGAGAAAAATTTATTTGTAAATCCTCAAATTATTAAAAATGCTTTAAGAAAAGCTGTTTTAGAACTAAAATTCGTTCCTGTTCTTTTGGGCGCTGCTTTTAGAAATAAAGGAATTCAACCTTTGCTTGATGCTATAATTGATTATTTACCTTCTCCAATTGACCTTCCTCCAATTGAGGGAATAGACTCCATAACAAACGAAAAAATTATTAGATATCCATCTGAAAATGAGCCTTTTTGTGGTCTTGTGTTTAAGGTTCAAGTAGATCCTGAAAGTCTTCAAGAATTATTTTATACAAGAATTTATTCAGGAGCTATAAAAGTTAATCAAAAAATTTTAAATGTAAATACAAATCAAGAGCAAAGAGCAACAAGAATTTATTTAATGCATTCAAATAGAAAAAATGCGATAAATTTGGCAAGAGCAGGTGAAATAATAGCAATTTCAGGTCTTAAAAACACATTAACAGGTCACACATTATCTGATATTCAAAAGCCTATTAAACTTGAAGGTCTTGAATATCCTGATCCCGTTGTTTCTATTGCTATTGAGCCAAAATCAAGTAAGGATTTAGAAAGACTTGAAGAAGTTTTAAAATTTTTATTAGATGAAGACCCAAGTTTAAGACTAAAAAAGGATAATGAAACAGGACAAATGATATTATCAGGAATGGGAGAATTACATCTTGAAATTATTATTGACAGAATAAATAGAAATTTTGGAATTCCTGTTAGGGCAGGAAAACCACAAGTCACTTATAGAGAAACAGTCTTAAATGAAGTTAAAATTATTTCTGAAGAAGAAAAAGAAATTGGTGGTAGTAAGCATTTTGGAAAAGTAAAAATAAGGATTATTCCAAAGGAAAGAGGAAGTGGAAATAGTTATAAAATTTTAGTTAATTTAAATGATGAATTTATCAAAGCTATTGAAAGTGGTATAAATGAAGCATTTGGATATGGTCCAATAGCAGGTTATCCTGTCGTAGATGTTGAAATTATTATAGAAGATGTTTTTTTAAATCAATGGACAACATCACTTGGATTAAGATTAGCTGTTTTAAAAGGTATTAAAGAAGGATTTAAGAAAGCTAATGGTATATTATTAGAGCCTGTTGTTGAAGTTGAAATTATAACACCTCCTGAATTTGTTGGAAATATAACATCTGATTTATCAAGTAGAGGTGCACATTTAAAATCCATAGAGCAATATAGTGAATTTTTACAAAAAGTTATAGCAATTATTCCACTTAGAAAAATTTTCGGTTATGCTACTCAATTAAGGTCAATAACACAAGGAAGAGCAAGTTTTTGGATGAAAATTTCTCACTTTGAGCCTGTTGAAGAAGGAGTTATTGTTTTATGAAAGTTGATCATATTGCTATTGCAGTTGAAAATTTTGATAAAGCTATTGAGTTTTATAAAGAATTATTACAAGTTGAGCCTGAAATTGAAAAAGATGAAAATAGAGGGATAATTGTTGGAATTTTTAAACTTGAAAATATTAAAATTGAAATTATTTCACCAATAAGTGAAAATTCTGAAATTAGTAATTTTATAAAAAAAAGAGGAGGTGGAATTCACCATTTTGCTTTAAGAGTTAATAATATTGAAAAATATAAGGAAAAATTCAAATGTATAACTGATATTCAGCAAGGAATAACTGCTAAAAAAGTTCTATTTTTAGACCCCAAAGAATACTTTAAAACATTAATTGAGCTTACAGAAGAATGAATTTTTCATATCCTTTTTTCTTATTTCTTTTACCTTTGGCACTTGCTCCAATTATTATTCATTTGATTTTTAACATTATAAGAAGACAAAAGCCTTTTCCAAATATATTTATTTTAAAAGTTATAAAAGAGGAAGAGAGAGGATTTAAAAAAATTTCTGATTTAATTTTGATAATTTTAAGAGTTTTAATAATTCTTTTAATCATTCTTTTGCTTTCAAGACCATATATTAGCTTTGAAAAAATGCCTTCTTTAATAATTGTAGATGTATCAGCAAGTGTAAAACCATTTAAAGAAAAAATTGAAAAAATTTTAAACAATTATCCAAATATCAAGAAGTTATATATTTCTGATAAAATTTATGAGAAAATGCCAAATCAAATGCTTTCTACATTAAATTATGAAGTTTTCAAAAAATTAAATTTAGATAATTCAATTGTTATTAGTGATTTTCAAAAAAGCAACTTTTTATCCCTTGAAAATTATAGAAAATATAAAATTGGTGAAGTTTCAAAAAATAGAGCAATTATTGATGTTAAACAAATTTCAGACACATTAATAGTAAAAACAAAACTAAGTGGAAATCTTGAAATTTATGAAGATGAAAAACTTATTTATTTAAAGCCAATTTTTGATACCATTACAAAAATTACAAATTTAAATGTAAAAAAAGGATTTTTAAAATTAAAGTTATTACCATTAGATAGTTTAGATTATGATAATTATTATTATGCTTTCTTTGAGCCATCAAAAACAATAAAGGCAAGAATTTTCGCAGATAAAACAGATTATAAAATGCTTTTTTTATTCCTAAATTCTATTTTTAGATTTTATGAGGGTGATGAATTTATATTTATTGCTCAAAGAAATTTTCCAATTAAAAGTGTTTTAAATCCAAATTCAAAAGTTATTGTTTTTTTTGATAATTTTGATGTTCCATTTGAAATAAAAAGAAACTATGTTTTTAATGGTATTGTTCTTGATAGTGTAATGCTTTACTTTTCAAAGGACATTATTTATAAAAAGGATAATTTAATCTTAATTGGTATGGATGTTAAAGAGTTGTTATTAAATCCAAAACTTGCGCTTTGGTTTGAGAATTTTTTGAGCAATTTAATCGGAAATTATAAAATTTATTATTCAAGTCCTTCTGAAAGAATTAATTTTGATAAACCTATAAGAATTAGAACACCTGATGGAGCAATTTTTCAAACTAATAGTATTTTAATAAATGATGTTGGATTTTATGTTTCAGATGAGGATAAAATTGTTATTTGCTCAAATGTTGATAGAAAGGAAAGCTTAAATGATTATTATGAAATTCAAAATGATAAACTTCCAAAAGTAAAAGATATTAGTAATTTATTGGCAGTTTTACTAATTATTGTTATTTTATTTGAAATTATTTATTCAAGACATTCTTAAAAAACCATTCTTTTTACTCTACTGCCAATTGAAGTTAAAATTACATAAGGAATTTTATTTAGTTTCTTTGCTATTTCTAAAACATTTATATTTTCTCCAAAAATTTCAACTAAATCCCCCTCTTGTAAATCATCCCCTTCAATAACTGAGCTATCCATGGAAATCCTTCCAAGAACTTTTCTAAATTTATTTTTAGCAAATACATATAAAACATTACTACCTTCAATAGGAAATCCATCCGCATAACCGAATGATATAACAGCAATTTTCATATCTTTTTCTGCTTTAAATGTCCTTGAATAACCAATAGTCTCACCTTTTTTTACTAATTTTACTTGAATAACATCACATTTTAAACTCATTACAGGTTTTAAATCTAAAAATTTCTTTAAGAATTCAGAAGGGTATATTCCATATAATCCTAATCCAATTCTTACAAAATCAAGATAGTAATTATATCTTAATGTTGCTGATGTGTTTGAAATATGTTTTTTAACATTTAAGTTTTTTACAACACTAATGAATTTTTCATATTGAATTTGGCTAAAATTATCAATTTCATTATCAGCATTAGAGAAATGAGAATAAACACCTTCAATTCTAACAAAATTTTTAACATCATTATAAAATTTTTCAAATTCTTCATACCATATTCCCGTTCTATTCATCCCTGTATCTATTTCAATTTCAACTCTTGGTCTTATTTTCAATTTCTTTATAATTTCAAGTTGTCTATAAGAGCATAAGTTAAAAATGAAATTATTTTTATATGCTAAGTAAATTTCATCTTCATCGTAAATTGGTTTTAATATAAGCGTGTTTTTAAAATTTAATGTTAATGCTTCATCCAAATCAAAAACCGCAATTTTTTTAACCTTATCTTTTAGAATTTTAAAAATTTCATTTATTCCATGACCATAAGCATTAGATTTAAGAACAGGAATAATATCAGTTTTCGCTTTTTGCTTAAATTTTTCAAAGTTATGGATTAAGTTCTTGGAGTTTATTTGGGCAATTATCATTTATGAAATTTTAAGGTTGTTTAATTTCATATACCTTATAGCTTTGTCCAATAAATATTGATTTAATTTGGATGATTTAAGGGGAAATGATTAGACAACGCAATTAATTTCAGAACAACGCACTTTAAAATTTTCAATATGAATCTTTTAGATTATCTTTTTGAGCTTGAAAGTCTTCAACAAATTCATCCCATTATTATTGAAATGGAAAACTATGGAAAGAAAATGAATTTTCCTATATTAAATAGGCTATCAGCAAGGTTCTTATCTCTAATATCAATAGCTAATAAGTCAAAATATGTTTTTGAAATTGGTTCAGGTTTTGGTTATTCTGCTATGTGGATAGCATTATATAATCAATATCTTGAAAAAATATATCTTACTGATTATAGGTCTCAAAATCTTGAATTAGCAAGGCAATTTTTTAGGGTTGTTGGTCTTGAAAATAAAATAGAAATATATGTTGGAGATGGATTAAATTTATTAAGTGAAATAAAAATGGAATTTGATTTAATTTTCAACGATGCTGACAAAAAACAGTATCCAAAAATAGTAAAATTAGCCAAAGAAAAGTTAAGAATTGGAGGTATTTTAATTTCTGATAATACTTTATGGCATAATAGAATTTTAGATAATAATGATAATTCAGAAGAAACGAAAGCCATAAGAGAATTTAATAGGTTAATTTTTTCAGATAATGATTTTATAAGCTCATTTCTTCCAATTGGTGATGGTTTAATTATTAGTATAAAAACTTTATGAAGGTTTTAGCATTTGAAACATCTTGTGATGAAACATCTGTTGCAATTGTTAATGATTTTGATGTCATTATTCAATTAACAAGACAGCAATTAGTTCATAGTGAATTTGGTGGTGTTGTTCCTGAAATTGCTGCAAGAGAACATATTTTATATATTGACAAGCTTACCAAAAAAGCTCTAAATAAAGTTAGTTTAAATGAAATTGAAGGAATTGCTTTTACTTATGGACCAGGTTTAGCAAGCTCACTTTTAATTGGTATCGTATTTGGTAAGACATTAGCACAAGCTCTTAAAAAGCCATTTATTGGTATAAATCATCTTGAAGGTCATATATTTTCAATTTTTATAAATAATAGAGAATTAAAGCCTCCATTTTTATGTTTAATTGTTTCAGGTGGTCATACTGAGCTTTTAATAGTTGAAGATTTCTTAAAATATAAACTTATAGGTCAAACCTTAGATGATGCTGTTGGAGAAGCATTTGATAAAGGAGCAAAAATGTTAAACTTACCTTATCCTGGTGGTCCGTATATTGATAAATTAGCAAAAGGAGGAAACAGAAATTTCATAAAATTTAAAATTCCAAAAATTAAATATGGTAAATATAACTTTTCATTTAGTGGTATTAAAACTGCCTTAAAATTATATTTAAGTGATAAAGATGAAAACTTTATAAATTCTCATTTGCCTGATATTTGCGCAAGTTATCAAGAAGCACTTATTGATATATTATTAAATACAACATTAAAAGCTATTGAAGATTTTAAAATTGAAAAGCTTGCTGTTGTGGCGGGTGTATCTTTAAATAGTAGATTAAGAGAAAAATTTAAAGAATATATAAATGAAGTTTATTTTCCTCTCCCCGAGTTTTGTACTGATAATGCGGGAATGATAGGAGTAGCTGGCGCTTATAGATTAAAAAAAGGATATAGAAGTGATTTTAGTATAACTGCTGAACCAAATTTGTCAATATAAAATTTTCAAAAATCAATAAAATAAATTTTGCTTTGTCCAATAAATGATGTTAAGTTCTTGATAATCAATAACTTATGAAAATTTTAAGAAATTATAGATTTTTGGAGGGAATTTAAAGGGGGCAAAGCCCCCCAAGTCAAAAAATGGGTTTTTTAAAGCCGAAGGCTTGATTTCAGGGTGGGTGGGAGAAATATAATAAAATAAATAATTCCAGAATTATTAGACAATCCAAATAAATTTTGCTTTGTCCAATAAATAGTGTTAAGTTCTTAATTACCAATAACTTATGAAAATTTCAGGAAATTATAGATTTTATCGGAGGTTTATTGAAGGGAGCGAAGCCCCCTTGCCGAAAAATGAGCATTTTTAAGCCGTAGGCTTATTTTTAGGGCAGGTGGGAAAATAAAGTAATAATCGTAATTTCAGAATTATTGGACAAGGCAAATAAATTTCTTATCCATCCCTTAAAATTATCAAACTATGATAGAAAAATTAAATAGAGTTCTTGAAAAATTACCACCTGAACATAAAGACATAATGAGAGAGGCATTTACTATTCTTATTGAAGAAGTTATAAATGCTGTTGTAAAGGATAATGAAAGAATATGGCAGTCAATTGAAAAAATTTGGCAAGCTATGAAAGAAGGATTTGAGAGACAGGAAAAGGAAAATGAAAGGATATGGCAAGCAATAAAAGAAGGATTTGAAAGACAAGCACAAGAAAATGAAAGAATGTGGCAAGCAATAAAAGAGGGTTTTGAAAGACAAGAAAAAGAAAACCAAAGGATTTGGCAGGCAATTGAAGAATTAAGAAAGGATATGAAGGAAGGATTTGAAAGACAGGCACAAGAGAATGAGAAAATTTGGCAAAATATAGAAAGAATTTGGCAGTCTATTGAAAAATTGGAAAATACTATGAAGGAAGGATTTGAAAAACAAGCAAAAGAAAATGAAAAAATATGGCAAGCTATTGAAAAGACAAATGAAAGACTTGATAAACTCATTTTAGCATTTGAAAAAGCTGAAAAGAGGAATGAGCAAACGAGAAAGCAAGTTGGAGTTTTAACTGACAATTTTGGATATTTACTTGAAGATAGAGCAATAAGAACATTATCAAAACTATTAAAAGAAAAATATGGCTTTGAAATAACAGAGCCTTTAAGAAGAGATTTTATAAAAATAAATGGAAAATATATTGAGGTTAATATATATGGTAAAGCAAGGAAAAATAATGATAGGGTATTTAATAACACCAAAAATTAAACAAATTCTTGAAAATAACAACATCATTTTTATAAATTCTTATGAGCTTGAATTGTAAAAAACTTACTTTCTTTAACTATCCTTTAAAATTTTCAGAAATTGGATGCTATTCTAATTAAGTCAGGGATAGTTAATTATAAAGAAGCACTTGAAATTCAAAAAATTATTCACAATTTAAGAAAAAATGAAGAAATTCCAAATACTTTATGGTTATTAGAGCATGAGCCTGTGATAACATTTGGCAGAAGAGGTAAATTAGAAAATTTAATTGTTCCAGAAAATTATTTAAAGCAAATAGGTATTAATATCTATTATGTTGAAAGAGGAGGTGATGTAACTTATCATGGACCCGGACAATTGATAGGATATTTATTTTTTAAAATCAATGGATTGAGCGAGATTAGAAACTTTGTAAGAAATTTAGAAAAAGCCATTATTCTTGGACTTAAAGAATTAAATATAAATGCTAAACAAATTGAAAATTATACAGGTGTTTGGGTTGGTAATAATAAAATTTGTGCTATTGGAATAGCAGTTAAGGATTGGATTACTTTTCATGGATTTGCTCTTTATATTGATCCAATATATGAGCATTTTAACTTAATTGTCCCTTGTGGTATAAAGGATAAGGGTATTACAAGCATTTATAAAGAAGTTGGTATAAAAGATAGGAAATTAGTTGAAAATTCAATTATCAGTGGATTTGAGAGAGTTTTTAACCTGAAATTTAAAGAGATTGAGCTTTCTGAAATTTTAAAAAAGGAGGTTGAAATATATGGAAATAAAGGAGCTTGATATTTTCGGATGGGAAAAAGTTTATATTAAAGAGATATACGGAAATTTTATAGCTATTATTGCTATTCATAGTACGAAAAAAGGTCCAGCACTTGGAGGATGTAGATTTTATCATTATGAAAATCATAGGGCAAAGTCTGCATTAGCTCTTGAAGATGTTTTAAGGCTTTCAAGGGGTATGACCTATAAAGCAGTTGCTGGAAATCTTCCACTTGGAGGAGGAAAAGCGGTAATTATATCTGAATTTTATGAGCTATTACCTGATGTTAGAAGAAGTCTTTTTGAAAGTTTTGGAGATTTTGTTGAGCAATTAAAAGGAAGTTATATAACAGCAGAGGATGTAGGAACTCGTGTTGAAGACATGAAAATTGTAAGTGAAAGAACAAAACATGTTGTAGGATTGCCTGAATCTATGGGAGGACTTGGAGACCCTTCACCTGTAACAGCCATTGGTGTCTTTACCGCTATAAATTACATTACTGAAAAAATTTTAAATAAAGAGCCTTCAAAAACTACAATTTTACTTCAAGGCATAGGAAAAGTTGGAAGTTATCTTTTAGAGCATTTATATAATGAAGGTTATCAAATTTATATTTCTGATGTTAGTCCAAAAGCTGTTGAAAATGCCTTAAACAAATATAAAAATTTAAAATATGTTCCACCTGATGAGATATTTGATAAGGAATTTGATATTTTTTCTCCGAATGCCCTTGGTAAAGTAATAAATAGTAAAAATGTTGAAAAAATTAAGCATAAAGCAATTGTAGGTGCTGCTAATAATCAAATTGAAAATTATGAAGTTGCTCAAAAATTACAAGATAGAGGAATAGTATATGCACCTGATTATGCTATAAATCTTGGAGGTTTAACGCTTGTTTATTATGAGTACGAATTAAGAATTGGAAAGCAAACTGATCAGGAAACTGCTAAGAAAATTGCTATTGAAAAAACAAAAGAAAATGTTATAAAAAATTTAAATGAAATTTTTGAAATTGTAAATAGAACAAATAAAAGTCCTGCTATTGTAGCAGATGAAATTTTTGAAAATAGGCTTAAATGAAAAAACTTGGTATTGTATATGGGGGAGGACCAGCACCTGGAATAAATTCAGTAATTAGGGCAGTTGTAATAGAAGCAAGAAATAGAAATTTAGAAGTTATTGGTTTTTTAGATGGGTTTTCTCATCTAAGTAAAAAAGAAATTGTTTATAAAAATTTGGAAATTGATGATGTTAGTAGAATTCATCATTATGGTGGCTCAATAATAGGAACATCAAGAGGAAATTCAAGCGATGAAGAAGTTTTTAATACATATTTAAGTTTAATAAATAAGGATAAAAAAATAAAATTTGCTCACATTCCAAAAACCATAGATAATGACTTTCCTCTTCCACCAAGTAGTAGAACATTTGGTTTTGAAACCGCAAGAAATCTTGGTATGGAGCTTGTTTTAAATTTAATAGAGGATGCTAAAATTTTAAAAAGATGGTTTTTTGTTCAAGTTATGGGAAGAAGTTCAGGAGCAACTTTAACAATTATTCCAGAGGAATTTCAAAATTATGAAAAAAATCCTTTAAGACTTTTATTAGATATTTTAGAAGGCTCAATTATTAAACTTTTAGCATATAATAAGTCTTATGGTGTTGCTATTTTAGCAGAAGGTTTGTCTTTAAAATTGGAAAATTTAAATTTACAAAATTATCATTCAATCTCTGAATTTCCTCTTGCTGAATTATTAGCGAATGAAATTGAAAATAGACTTAAAAAAAGAAATATAAATATAAGAATTATTTCTCAAAATATTGGGTGTGTTTTAAGAAATGCTCATCCTACTATAACACTTGGATATGGCGCTGTGAAATTTTTACTATCTGATAATAATATCCACTTTATAGAGAATAATAAAGTTAAAATAAGATCTGCTTACCATTATATAATTAGACTTAAAAAGGAAGATTTTGAGAACGAAGAATTTCTCTTAAAGCTCTGTGATGTTGCTAAAATGGAAAAAGAAGAATTTATAAAGAATTTTAAATGGACAACAGAATTTCCGCCAATATGATAATTTTATTTATATCTTGTTCTGATAGTTTAATGGAAAGATTATGGAAAACTGCAAGTTTATGGAGAGCAGGTGAAAATGTTAAAAAAGTTGATATTGCAAGGGATAGTTTGAAAAAATGCCCACAAGTTGTCCCTTGGCTATTTAATAATAAAATTGGTAAAAGGGATAGATTTGCTCTTAGAGCTATTAGAGATATGTTTATGGATAATTATCAGAGGACAATCCCATATTTAAAATTTGTTTTACTTTCAAATGACACTTTAAAGGTTAAAGATGCTTTGTATTTGGTAAATGAATGGAAGGTTAAAGAAATTACAGATGTTTTATGGCAATTATTAAGTAGGTATGATAATAAACCTCACATTTTATCATCTATTATAAGAGCAATAGGAAATTCAAATGATAGTAATTATGGAAAATATCTTCTTGAATATATTGATAATGAAGATGAACTTGTCCGATTTAGAGCTATACAATCACTTGGAAAATTACGATATTATCCTTCAATTCCTCACATAATTCCACATCTTAAAGATAGTTTATTTTCAATAAGATATATTTCTTGTTATGCCTTAAACGAAATGAGAGACAGCTCTCTAAAAGAAATTGAAAAATTTTTAAAAGTTTCAAATGATGAGCTTTTTAACTACTTTGCTTATTTGACAATAAATGGAAATTGTCTTTTTAAGTAGTTTTTTAATTAGATTTTTGGTTTGTCTAGTAATAATTTATAAAATTTTTAAATAATTTGTAGATTTTATGGGGGGTTTAATGGGGGGCGAAGCCCCCAAACAAAAATTGGGATATTTATAAGCCGAAGGCTTATTTTCAGGGTGGGTGGGAAAAATAAAGAAATAATCGTAATTTTAAAATTATTGAACAAAGCATTTTATTTTGAACTTTAAACTTTTCACTATGATTAATATAAAAATTTTAAAAGAAAAGGAAGATATTGAATATAATGCTATATTTGAGCCTGCTGATATTGAAAATGATTTCT
>Ga0081478_144941_pt1 | contig 30024 bp, 31 predicted proteins | sample OctSprmetagenome_FD_70983 | JGI IMG/M metagenome (GOLD analysis project Ga0081478, IMG submission 70983) | Hot spring and microbial mat streamer communities from Octopus Spring Streamers, Yellowstone National Park, USA - T=80-84 v2 (version 2) | ecosystem: Environmental > Aquatic > Thermal... | reverse complement strand
AAAGTTTGTTAAAGTTCATTTAAATGAAGAAGAAAAGAAAAAACTTATATTTGAAAATCTATTTAATACAAAAGCTTTAAGCATTCAATTTGAAACATATAAAAAACTTATAAAAATTCCATCTTATTATGTCATTTATAGTGATTGTAATGAATTAATAAGCACCTTTTCCTGAAATAACAACAGGAATTGTTCTAATAATTATAAATAAATCAAGCCATAAATTCCAATTTAAAACGTACCATGTTTCAATTTTTAGTTTTGCCTGAAAACTCAAATCACTTCTTCCTGATATTTGCCATAAACCTGTCAATCCAGGTCTAACTGACAAGACAATATCCTTATATTCACCCATATGCTCAATTTCATCAATCTGATAAGGTCTTGGACCTACAATTGACATATCCCCTTTAAGAACATTAAATAGTTGCGGGATTTCATCAATTGAAAATCTTCTTAAAAATCTCCCAAGTGGTGTTATTCTTGGGTCATTTTTTAGTTTTCTATATTTCATAAACTCTTCTCTTAATTCTTCATTATTTTTCAAAATTTCTTCTAATTTTTTATCTGCGTCTAAGTACATTGTCCTAAATTTATAGATTTTAATCATCCTACCAAATCTACCAGGTCTTTCTTGAACATAAAATATAGGACCTTTACTTGTCAGTTTTATTAAAATTGCTGTAATAACAATAATCGGTGAAAATAAGAAAATTAAAAATATAGAAAAAACAATATCAAAAATTCTTTTCGTTATTAACATATTTTTTGACAAGAGATTGTTTCTAACTGATACAAAGGATAATGGTTGTGTAAAAATGTTTTCAATTTGAACATTTAAGAGGGGTATTCCACTTTCTGCGAAGGCAAATTTTACATTTTTATATTTTTTAAATAACTTTGAAATTTCTTTCAAATCCATAGCAGGATTTAATAAAATTACATCATCAGCCAAATTTTCATCATTAACAATTTTATACCCAAGATAAATATTATCAATAATTATTCTTTTTACAAAATCGCAATCTTGATGACTATTTATAATATAAACTTTTCTTAAAAAATATCCCTTTTTAAAAATCAGCCTTTTGAATATATATTTTTGTAAAGTTAAAAATAAGCTACCAAAAATCCAAAATACTAAAATCATATATCTTGAAATTGCATAAACATTATATATTAGAGCAAATGCTAAAATTGATAATAATCCAATTGTCAAAACTCTAAAAATTCTATAACTTTCCTCAAAAAATGAAAATCTATTTGTATAAATACCTTGAAAGTATAATAAAATTACTACAAAAATTGGAAGCCAATAAAGATTAGTAATATAAAATTCAAATGAAAATTGAACACCAATTTTGAAAAAAACTTTAATAAGATAGGACAGAAAAAATAGAAGATAAAGGGTTAAAAGATCTAAAATTACTAAAATTATGAAAAGCAAACACTCAACTACTTCCTAAAAGCTGAAATACCTGTTAAGTACTCTCCAAGAATTAAAGTATGAATTTCATAAGTTCCTTCATAAGTTTCAACTGCTTCAAGGTTTGCCATATGTCTCATTATGTGATAATCAAGCATTATTCCATTAGCACCAAAAATTCCCCTTGCCAATTCACAAGCTATTTTCGCAGCTCTAACATTATATCTTTTAGCATAAGAAATATGATAATGAGTTAATTTATTTTCCATATCAAGTTTTGCTATTCTATATGCTACAAGGTTAGCATTTTGAGTTAATGTTAATAAATCTGCTAATTTCATTTGTGTAATTTGATAACTTGCTATTGGATTTGAAAACATTATTCTTTCTTTTGAATAACTTATTGCTTTTTCAAGACAGAATTGTGCTATTCCAACAGCCCCCCAAGCAATTCCAAATCTTGCTTGATTTAAACACATTAATGCGGATTTCAAACCTTCTGTGAATGGCAATCTATTTTCATCAGGAACTTCAACATCATTAAGAATGATTTCTCCTGTATCAGATGCTCTTAAAGAAATTTTTCCTTTCATTTCTCTTGTCTCATAACCCATTTCCCTTTCAACAATAAAACCTCTAATAATGCCTTCATCATCTTTTGCCCAAATTATAGCAATATCTGATAAATTAGCATTTGTAATCCACATCTTTGTTCCTCTTATTATCCAACTTGAGCCTTTTTTGTAAGCTCTTGTTTTCATAGAAGATGGGTCACTTCCAGCATCTGGTTCAGTTAATCCAAAACAACCAATTATTTCACAGTTTGCTAATTTTGGAAGATATTTTCTTTTTTGTGCTTCACTACCGAACTTTAAAATTGGATACATTACAAGTGATGTTTGAACACTAACAAAACTCCTAATACCTGAATCTCCTCTTTCAAGTTCTCTTGTAATTATTCCATAAGCTAATTTGTCAAAACCTCCTCCTCCATATTCAACTGGCATATAGCTACCAACAAGACCAAGTTCCGCAATTTTTTTAATTAAATGTTTTGGAAATTCACCTTTTTCCCAATAATTTCCAATAATTGGTATAACTTCATCATTCACGAATTTCCTTACATTATCTCTTAAAACTTTATATTCCTCACTTAACTCCTCATCCAAAAGGAAGAAATCTTCAAATTTTATTTTCATAAGATTTCAAATTTTAAAGGTCAAAAAATTCTTTTATTTTAGCTAATAATGAAGAAAAAGAACCGACACCATTTAACTTATGTAAATTATTTAAAACATAAATTCCACCACTAATATAATAATCATCGTTTATTAAATAAACTTCCATTTGCTTAGTGCCTTTTCTCTTTTTTTCAATTCTTCCTTCATCCTCATCAGAGAAATCCTTATTTTTCGCTAAATCAAAACAAACGAAAGCATATTTAAAATTTAGCCTTTCATATATATATATCTATTTCCGTACTTTACATTCAAAACTTTATCATCAAAAATAAATAGATGACTTAAAAATTGACCTATTCTCTCTCTTGCTGTTCCTTTAACAGAAATTAAAAAAACTCTATCATTTAAATTTCTTGAATAAACGATTAAATCTCTATCTATGCTCTTTTTGGCATTTGTATTTACTCTCTTAATAACTATTTTTTTAACTAATTTTTTTATTTCATTATTTTCAATTTCTTTTAATGTTTTAGCACACTTTATATGATTATAGCCGCTCTTGTAAAATTTTCTCTCTTATTATGCCAAAGAGCGATTATTGTATATTACTTAAAAATAACAGAAAAAATTTAGAGGAGGTTTTATACAAATGCTTTGAATAAAATGAGCAATCATCTAACATTATTTATTTTGACAAAGCATTTTCCTTTAAAATTTCAAGTTCTATGATAAATCCAATTGAAATTGTAAAAAATTACTTAAATTCAGCTTATAGATTAAATTTAAAATATCCTAATGCTGCTGTTCTTTGTACAAGTAGAAATGATGAGCCTGATGGAAGATTCATCTTAATAAAAGAAGTAAGGGATAATGGTTTTGTTTTTTATACGAATTATAATTCAAAAAAAGGTAAGGATTTAGAATTAAATCCAAAAGCTTGTCTTGTTTTATATTGGGAGGAACTTGGAATTCAAATTAGAATAAGGGGTAAAGTAGAAAAGATAAGTGAAGAAGATTCAACAAATTACTTTAAAACAAGACCAAAATTATCCCAAATATCTGCTTATATTTCAAGGCAGTCAGAGGAACTTGAAAGTTATGAAGAACTATTAAAATTATTTGAAGAATATAAAAAAATTTTTGAAAATAAAGAAGTTGAAAAACCAAAACATTGGGGTGGATACATTTTAATTCCAAAAGAAATTGAAATATGGAAAGAAGGGGAATATAGATTACATCAAAGAACTTTATATTACTTGGAAAATGGAGAATGGAAATGGAAAAATCTTTACCCATAGTTTTTTCTTTTAGTGGGGGGAAGGATAGTTGTCTTAGTATTTATAGATTAAAAAAACAAAAATTTAAAATTGTCTCACTTATAACAACAATAACAGAAGGTTATAATAGAGTTTCTATTCATGGAACTAGAGAAGAGTTAATTATGGAACAAGCAAATGCTCTATCTATTCCTTTACATCTAATTTACATTCCAAAGGATTGTGTAAATGAAACTTATGAAAAATTAATGGAAGAAAACATGCTATTTTATAAAAATTTAGGCATTGAATATGTTGGATTTGGAGATATATTTTTAGAAGATATAAGAAATTATAGAGAGAAAAATTTAAGTAAAATTGGGATGAATTGTTATTTTCCATTATGGAAAGAAAAAACGGAAAATTTAATAAATGAATTTATTGAACTTGGATTTAAAGCAATTATTGTTTGTGTTGATTTAAGAGTTTTAGATATTTCATTCTTATCAAGGGAAATTGATAAAAATTTTATAAAAGAGCTTCCTAAGAATGTTGATATTTGTGGAGAGAATGGTGAATTTCATACATTTGTTTATGATGGTCCAATTTTTAAGCATAAAGTAAATTTTAAAAAGGGTGATGTTGTAATTATTGGAAACTATGGATACCTTGATTTATATCCCATTTAGTTTATGGGGATTAAATCCCTTTATTTCAAAAAATTTAAATTACATATTTCAAAGACCTGTTATTAAAGATATTGAGATTATCAAAAGCTTAGATTATGGACTTATTTTAAGAAAAGAAACAATAAAAGCTGATAGTCTTCCAATTTCAACAATTTATTCAATCCAATATCCAAAAAGTAATTATTCTCAATATGGAGTGGGTTTTTCAAGATTCATAAAAAATTTTCTCATATCTTCAAATTACGATTATAATGATAATTTTAAACAAGCAAGTTTAAGTTTTGATTATAAAAAATTGAATTTAAGTTATTTTGAAACATTTAAATTAAGTGAGCATTTACAATTTTTATATTTTGGGATTTCAAATTTCTTAAAAATTAATTATCAAGTTTTTAATGATACAAGTTTATATTATTTTCAAATTTTTTATTCCAAGTTTATTTATTCTGATTTTCAAAAGGAAGGTTATTTCAATTTGGGATTTAGTAAAAATTTACTAAAAATAAGTAGTGGAATTTATTACAATTTTAGAAAAGATTTTTATAAGTTAAATTATGAATTGAATTTAGATTTAAACATTATAAAAATTGGCTCAAGATATTTTCCTTTTGAATTCAACGATACAATTTATAATTCTCAAAAGCATTTTATTGAATTTTCATATAAATTTTTTTCATTTTCTTATACATATCACAAAAATTTAGTGCCATTTGACACATTTAAATTTTCGTTTTCAAAGGTTCAAACACTAAATGCTAATTTAAAATTTAAATTCTTCAATTTTTCTATTTTTAGAAACTTTGGCTCTCCAATTGAATGGATTTCAAATTTAAAAGCATTTTATGAATTTTATCCAAGGAAAGATATTCTTATTAAACCTTATTTGGATGTTTTATATATTGAAAATCAGTTTAGTAATCCTATTGAAGATATTTTTAATTTAAAAATTGGTATAAGTTTTGAGCTATTTGGTGGATTGTATCTTGATTTTCAATATAATTCCAATTTATTTTTTGAAAGTTTATGGGAAAATAGTACTTATGGTTTAATTTTGAGAATTAGTCTTGAGGATTAAGCACATGCTTTATATTCCTTTTAAATCTTTTATAGTTTGCTCTTTTTATTGGCATTCCTTTAAATAATTCATTATATTCACTTTCATTTAAATTTAATAATTCTTCTAAGGAATAATTTAAAACATCTAACAATTTAAACTCTTTCCAATCTGTTTCAACTGCCTTATTATTCCAAGGACAAACAATTTGACAAATATCACAACCAAAAATCCAATCCTTAAATTTTATTTTTATTTCATCACCTTTATATTCAATTGTCCAATATGAAATACACTTATTCGCATCAATTATTCTATTATTTAAAATAGCATTTGTAGGACAAGCATTTATACATCTATTACACTTTCCACAAAAATCATAAATAAATGGTTTATCAGGCTCTAAATCAATATCTAATAAAATAACACCTAAGAATATATAAGAGCCAAGTTTTGGATTTATTAAAATTGAATTCTTACCTTGCCAACCAAGTCCTGCTTTTTGAGCGAAAACCTTTTCTAAAATTGGTCCTGTATCAACATATATTTTAAAATTAAATTTAAATTCTTTTGAAAGTTCTTTAAAAACTTTTAGTAGTTTTTTCTTTATTACTTTGTGATAATCTTTTGATAGGGCATAAATTGAAATTTTGTAATTTTTATAATGGACATTTTTATAATAATTTTTTCCTACTACAATAACACTTTTAGCATCCTTCCAAACTTTTTTAATATCTAAACGCTTATCTATTGTTTCTTTCATATAATTCATATCCCCATAATAATTATTTTCAATCCAATAAATAAAATTTTTTTTAGCATATTCAGGGACTTCAATATCCGTAAATCCTACTAAATCAAAACCAACTTCAAGAATTTTTTTCTTAATTTCTTCTTTAATTAATGCTTTCATAAAATTCAAGGAATTTAAATCTATATACTTCTAAGTTTAGATTGATGTTTTTTTTAAATTCATTTTTCAAAAACTGAAAGAATTCATAACCAATATATTGTCCTTTTCTTGAAATTAAAAACCAATCTGAAAATTGACCGAATGATTCATCATTTAATTCAATTAAAAATCTAAACGAATAATATTTTAAATGTTTTTTTAAATCAAGAAGCCAAATTTTGTAAATTGACCTTTGACTTAACCAAATTGAAATTATTGGATTTTCATTTAAGCATATATTAACAATAAAATTGCCAAAACCATACAAAATCAAATTTCTTAAATTATTATAAAAACTTATATTTAGTAAGTTTTTGTTTGAACTTAAAATATAACTAATAGCATAATTCTTATAGATAATGGCAATAAGAGATTTTATAGAATTTATGTTTTCAAGTGGTAAAAAATTATAAATTTCGTTATTGTAAATTTCAGTCCATTCATTACAAGAACCAAGTCCTACAAAAGGTAAAACTTTAAATTCAAAAATATCCAAATTTGTTTTTTCATAAAAAATTTTTACTAAATTATAAAAGTTAATTTTTAAAAACTCATAATTTCTTCTTATTTTCATTAAGAAGTTCTTATCTTCCCATTTTACTAATGTTTGTCTATCTAAACTAACCTTAAATCTTTCCCTATACATATTTAAAATTTTTGAAAATTTAAAAATATATTCGTTTCTGCTATTTAAAAATGTTTCTATTGCTTCAAAATTTAGCATTTTTTAGAAATTCTAAAATTTTTTTAGAAGAGAAATTATATTTTTCATTTATTCTTTCAGGATGCCATTGAACGCCAAAAATAGGAAGTTTTTTATGAAAAATGCCTTCAATTACATTATCTTCTGAAAGGGCAAATATATAAAAATTTTTTGAAAGCTCTTTTATTGCTTGATGATGTCTGCTATTTACAATAAATTCAGAAATTTCAAATATAGGATTTTCTGATATAATTTTTACTTTATGATAAGTATCTTTATTAAAAACTTCAAATCCATCTGGTGTTTTATCAGGATAAAATTTATGAATATATGTTCCAAGTTGAGATGGTAAATCTTGATATAATGAGCCACCAAAAAACACATTTATAATTTGAATTCCTCTACAAATCCCAAAAATTAATTTTTCTTCATTTAAAAACTCATTTATCATTTCAAATTCAAATAAATCTCTCTCATTATTTATTTCATTTAGTTCCTTAAATAAATTTTCTTCATTATAAAACTTTGGATTAACATCTTCCCCTCCAATTAAAATTAATCCTTTATAGTTTTTAGGATTTATCTTTTCATGAATAAATTTAAGCTCTACTAAATCGTTTAAAAAATTTAAATAATTTTCAAAGGGATAGTTTCTTGGGCTTAATAGCAAATACTTCATTTTACTTTACTTCCTTCTTCAACATCTTTTTCTGTTGTTAATATAACAGGTTTTTCACCTGCTGCTAATAACATTCCTTGACTTTCAATTCCCATAATTTTTTTTGGTTCTAAATTTGAAACAATAATTACATTTTTATTTATTAAGTCTTCGGGATTATATTCATTTCCAATTCCTGCGACAATTTGTCGTTTTTCATTTCCAAGTGAAACAATAATTTTTAATAATTTTTTTGATTTTTCAATTCTTTCAGCAGAAATAACTTTTCCAACTCTTAAATCAATTTTTGAAAATTCCTCATAAGTTATATAATTTTTAACAACTCTATTATTTAAAATACTTAAAATTTCTTCAATTTCACTATTTTCAATTTTCTTGTAAATACTTCCAATCTCGGAAATTTTATGATTTTTTATTGAATCTAAGATAATTTTAGAAGTTTCCCAATTGTAATTTTCAATTCCTATGGAATTTAAAATTTTTTTAGAAGAGAATGGAATAAATGGCTCAAATGCTATTGTTATTGATTTTATAAATTGAATAATTAGATATATTTTTCTTTTTGTTGAATTTTCATCGTACTTTATTAAGTTCCAAGGTTTTATTTTATCAATATAAGCATTTATAAAATCAACTGCTGAAATAATAGTAAATAGTGCTTTTCTAAACTCAAAGTTTTCAAGATAATTTTCAATTTCAATTATATATTTTTTGAAGTTTTCAAATTCTTTTATTTCTTCATCAGTTAGATAAACATTTGGAATGTAGCCATCAAGAAATCTATTTATAAATCCCATAACTCTGCTAATTAAATTTCCAAACTTATTTATAAGCTCATTATTTACCCTATCTTTAAATTCATATAAATTAAAATCACTATCTTTATTTTCAGGCATTATATAAGCAATAAAAAATCTTATATAATCAGGCTCAAATCTATCAAGTAATTCATCAACCCACAATGCCCAATTTCTACTCGTTGAAATTTTATCTCCCATTAAATTTAAAAATTCATTTGCAGGAATATCATCAGGTAAATTATATGAGCCTTCTGCCATTAACATAGCAGGCCAAACAATTGCATGAAATACAATATTATCTTTTCCTATAAAATGAACAATTCTTGTTTCCTTATCTTTCCAATATAATTCCCACTTTTCATTATTCCATTCAATAGTAGAAGAAATATAACCTATTGGAGCATCAAACCAAACATATAAAACCTTATTTTTAGCTTCTTCAAGAGGAACAGGAACCCCCCATTCCAAATCTCTTGTTATAGCTCTTGGTTTTAAACCTTCTTTAATCCAATTATTAACGAAGTTTAAAACATTATCTTTCCATTTATTTTTTTTACTTTCAATATAATCCCTTAATGGTTTTTCAAATTCATTTAATTTAAAGAAATACTGAAAACTATCTTTTAAAGTTGGCTCTTTTAAACAAATTGAGCATTTAGGCTCTTTTAAATCAGTTGGCTCAAGCCATCTACCACACTTTTCACATTGGTCTCCTCTTGCTTTTTCATAACTACAATAGGGACATATTCCAAATATATATCTATCAGGCAAAAACATTTTATCGTTTTCACAATAAAATTGCTTAACTTCTCTTTTTTCAATAAATCCTTTATTGTAAATTTTTAAAAAAAATTCCTGAGATAGTTTATAATGGATTTCTCTTGTTGTTCTTGAAAAATTATCAAATTGAATTCCAATTCTTTCAAATGTTCTCTTTATATTCTCATGATAAAAATCAACAAGTTCTTTTGGTGTTTTATTTTCTTTTCTTGCGGAAAGTGTAATTGCTACTCCATGCTCATCTGTTCCACATATATGAATAATATCTTCATTTTTAAGTTTTTTAAATCTCGTCCATATATCAGCAGGCAAATATGCACCCGCTAAGTGTCCAATGTGTAAAGGACCATTAGCATAAGGTAATGCGCTTGTAACTAAAATTCTTTTAGACATAATGAAAATTTTAAGGCAAGCTTTAAAATTTCAAACATGGAAACGCTCATTTTAAATAAAGTTGAAAATCTTCTTGTTATTAAATTGAACCGACCTGAAAGTTTAAATGCTCTTACTAGTAAAATGCTTAAAGAATTAAATAATGTTTTTTCAGAAGCTCAAAAAGATAATTCAGTTAGGGCAATTTTATTAACAGGTGAAGGAAAAGGTTTTTGCTCAGGTCAGGATTTAAAAGATATTGAAAATTTAGAAAGTTTTTCATTTTATGAACATCTTGTAAATAACTATAACCCTTTAATTTTAAAAATGAGGACAATTGAAAAGCCTATAATTGTTGGAATAAATGGAACATGTGCGGGAGCAGGTTTATCATTAGCACTTGCTGGTGATATTAGAATTGCTAAGAGAAGTGCTAAATTTACACTTGCTTTTGGTAAAATTGGCTTAATTACGGATTCTGGAAGCTCTTATTTTCTTGTTAGAATGATTGGAATTTCAAAAACGCTTGAATTATTATGGACTAATGAGATATTTGATAGTCAAAAAGCATTAGAGCTTGGAATTATAAATAAAATTTTTGAGGATGATGAATTTGATAATAAAATTATAGAATTTTCATTAGATATAGCAAATGGTCCAACAAAAGCTTATGCCATATCAAAAAGATTTTTCAATAAAATTTATGAATTGAATTTAAATGAAGTTTTAGAGCTTGAAGCACAATATCAAGAGGTTCTTGGAAAAACGGAAGATTTTAAAGAAGGTGTAAAAGCATTTATTGAAAAGAGAAAACCTAACTTTAAGGGATGTTAAATTTTAAAATAGTGATAAATTCTTTTCAATCAATAACTTAAACTATTAGGAAACGAAAGCCCCCTGCCAAAAAATAAGCCGAAGGCTTAAATATAGGGTGGGTGGGGAAAATGAAGAAAAATAAATAGTTTTAGAATTATCGGAGAAGGCGAAAATACCTTAAATTTTAGCTTTAAAATTTTAATATGCTTAAAATTACTGCTATTGAAAATGGACCTTATATGATAGAAACTGATGCTCAAAGCTTAGAAATTGAGAGAGAAGGAAATAAAGAAGAGATAAAGAAGAATGTTATATATTTATGTAGATGTGGTCATTCAAATAACAAACCTTTTTGTGATGGCTCTCATTCAAGAGTAGGATTTCAAGCAAAGGCTGTGAAAATTCAAAAATTAACTTGATATGGATTGATTTAGCAAATTCACCACATGTTTTATTTTTCAAGCCAATTATAGAAAAATTAAGTAATGTTATTATTACTATTAGAGATTTTGGGCAAACAATTGAGCTTGCCAAAAAATTTAATTTAGAATTTGAAATTATTGGAAAGCATGATGGTAAAAGTAAAATTAAAAAATTATTTGGACTATTTAAAAGAGCAAATCAATTAAAAAACTTTATTAAAGATAAAAATGTCATTTTAGCACTATCTCACAATTCCTACCATCAGATAATGGCTTGTAAGATGCTTAAAATAAAAAATATAACATTTATGGACTTTGAAGGTCAAATTGCTAATCATTTAGCATTTAGATTATCAGATTTAGTAGTTGTTCCAAAGTTTTTTAAAAAACATTATTTAAAACTTTATGGGGCTAAAAATGTTAGATTTTATAGTGGATTGAAGGAAGAAGTTTATCTTTGGGATTTTAACGATGATAAAGATTACATATTAGAACTTGGCATTAAAAGAGATTTGCCTGTTTGTGTAATGAGACCACCTGCAACAAGCTCACTATATTATAAGAAAAATGATTTATTCTTTGAGGTTTTAAATTATATTTCAAAGGAATGTAAAGTTATTTTAATTCTAAGAAACAAAGAGCAAATAAATGAGTTAAAGCTAAATAAAATAATTAATGAAAATATAATAATTCCAAATGAAGTTTTAGATGGTCCAAGGTTGCTGTATTGGGCAGATTTTACAATATCAGCAGGGGGAACAATGAATAGAGAAAGCGCATTACTTGGAACGCCAACTTATAGTATATTTAAGGGTATAAAAAGTGGTGTTGATGAATATCTTGAAAGTTTAGGAATTTTGAAATTTATTAAAAGTCCAAAAGAGATAAAAATTGAGAAAAAAAACATTTATAAAAAACTCATTAATAAACCAAATGTTTTAAATGAAATTTTAGATATTATTGAGCAAAATCTAAAATTAGCTTCTTAAATTCTTTTATGACTTTAACAACCTTAACATTTATTTTTTGACCTAACTTATAAGTTTTCCCATTTACATAAGCAATGTATCTGTTTTCATCAATTCTTATATTATCAAGCTTAATTATCCCTTCTACTAAATGCTCTTTTATTTCAACAAATATCCCTTCATCAGAAAATCCAGAAATAACACCTTCAAAAATTTCACCTATTTTATTTTTCATAAATTCAAGTTTTTTATATTCCCATAAATCCCATTCAGCATTATCAGCCTTTTCTTCCATATTTGAGCAATGATTAGCTATATCTTCAAGCATTTCTAAAAATTCATCACTTCTATCTATTTTATTTTTTAAAGCAGAATAAAGAATTCTATGAACCATTAAATCAGGATATCTTCTTATGGGGGATGTAAAATGAGTATAGTTTTTAAGTGCTAATCCGAAATGTCCTATATTTTTTATTGAATATCTTGCTCTTGCCATGCTTCTTAATAGCAAATAAGTTAGTAAATCTTCATTATCTGAATTTTTTACCATTTTTAAAATTTTTGAAATTTCAAGTGATGTAATTTTTTCAGGAATTGAAATTGGAATATTTAATAAATTTTGAGCAATTATTATGAAATTTTTAATTTTTTTAGGGTCTGGTCTATCATGAATTCTGTAAATAGCAGGGATATTGTTTTTTGAGAAAAAGTTAGCAACACTAACATTTGCGCTTATCATAAAATCTTCAATAATTCTATGAGTTTTTAATCTAATTTTTGGAATTATGTTTATTATATTCTTATTTTCATCAAAAATAAAATATGGCTCAGGTAAATCAAAATCTAAACTTCCCTCACTTTCCCTTTTTTCTCTTATTATTTCAGAAAGTTCTTCTGCCAATTTTAAATTTTCTCTAATTATTTTAATATAACCTTCATCAGCAAATTTGCTAATGCCCGTCCATGGCTCTTTATTTTCTAAAAGTGCTTGTGCATCTTCATAAGTTAATCTTGCCTTTGAATTTATAATGCTCTTGAAGAATGTTGTTTCTACTATTTCACCTTTTTTATTTATTTTCATAATAACTGAAAATGCATATCTATTTTTTAATGGTTGAAGTGATGCTAAATAATTTGATAATTTATGCGGAAGCATAGGAATTACAAAATTCAATAAATAAACACTTGTTCCCCTTTTCCTTGCTTCAAGATCAATAACACTATTAAATTTTACATAATGTGAAACATCTGCTATATGAACACCAAGAATATAATAATTTCCTTCTTTCTTAACACTTATTGCATCATCATAATCTTTCGCATCAATAGGGTCAATTGTATAAATAAGCTCATTTGTTAAATCTAATCTATTTTTAAAATTTATGTTTTCAGGAATTTTATCAACTTCACTTTCAACCTCTTTGCTAAAATTCATCGGCAAATCATAAGTTTTAATTACAACTTTTAAATCAACATCAGGCTCATCAATTTTCCCAATCACTTCAACAATACTTGCTTTAAGTTTTTTGCCTCTTATAAGTCTAAATAAAACTTTGCTGTTCTCTTCAATTTTCAATTTTTTTGATTTTTTTGTTATTTCAATGGATATTCCAAGGGATTTGTCATCAGGATAAACTTTCTTATTTCTATATGTTCCTATAAATAAATGCTTTTTCTTAACAATTTTTATAATTTTTCCAACAATTTTTCCATTTTCTTTCTTTATAGGTTTGACAATTACCAAATCTCCACTAATTGCTAAATTTGACCATTTTGGTGGAATGAAAATATCATTTACAAAACCATAATTTTTTTTCTTTTCAAATTCTCCAAAAATTAAATTTAGTTTTTTTATTGAATAAGCTTTTGAATTTCTTATTAAAATTTTACCTTCCAATTCAAGCTCTTTTAAAATTTTTTTTATTGCTCTTTGTGATATATTTTCTCCTATTTCCTTTTGAATTTGTTTAATTGATTTTCCTTTTTTAGAAGCATTAATAATTTTTAAAATTTTTACTTTATCCACTACTTCCAAAACCTCTCTCTCCTCTTCTTGTTTTTCCAAGTTCTTCTAAGCTATCAACTTCAATTATATTATTAGGCTCTATAACATTAACAATTAAAAGTTGTGCTATAAATTCCCCTTCTTTAATTTCTACATATTCATCTTTATTGGAATTATATAAAACAACAATAATCTCTCCTCTATAAGAGTTATCAATAATTCCTGCAAGTGTAAATAATCCTTTCTTTAATGCTATTGAGCTTCTTTCTTTTATAAATCCAAATGTTCCTTTTGGTAGGGCAATATGGATTCCTGTTCTAATTGATTTTCTACTTAATGGCTCAATTAAAACATTTTCTATACTTGCCAAATCTATTCCTTGACTTTCTCCATAAGCAACTCTATATTTAGCATTTTTTGAGCTTTTATAAATTTTAATCATTTTTTTACTTTACTTAGTATTTCAGAAATAATGTTTGATAATTCCAAAGGAAAGATAATTTTTGTTGAAGAGGAATTTGATATATTTTCAAGTGCTTTTAAGTATTCAAGGGCAATTGTATTAGGGTCTATATTTTTAGCAACTTCATAAATTTTTGATAAGGCTAATGCATAACCTTCTGCTCTTAAAATTTGAGCTTGTCTTTCACCTTCTGCTTTTAAAATTTGCGATTGTTTTTCACCTTCCGCTTTTAATATCAGAGATTGTTTTATACCTTCTGCTTCCGTTATCATGGCTCTTCTATTTCTTTCTGCTGCCATTTGTTTTGTCATAGCTTCTTGTATTTCTCTTGGAGGAATAATTTCTCTAATTTCAACAGTTGTTACTTTTACTCCCCATCTTTGTGTCACCTCATCTATCCTCATTTGTAATTTTTGATTTATTTCTTCCCTTTTTGATAAAACATCATCAAGTATAATATCACCAATTATTGCTCTTAATGTCGTGGTGGCAAGTCCTTGTGTTGCTACATATAAATTTTCAACACTTACAACTGAAAGAACAGGGTCAATTATTCTTAAATATATTAAAAAATCAACTTTAATAAGAGCATTATCTTTTGTAATACAAGATTGTTCTGCTATTTCAAAAACTCTTTCTCTTAAATCAACCCTTATAGGATAATCAATTATAGGAATTACTAAGACAAGTCCAGGTCCTTTTGCTTCTTTTAAAGCTCTTCCAAGTCTCAAAATAACAATCCTTTCATATTCAGGAACAATTTTTATTGCTGTTAGCAAAAGAATCAAAAGAAATAATAATAAAATAATAATTAACCAAGACAAAGTTTTAAAATTTTAAGGCTTATAGTGTTCAAGTGTTAAACACTTAACGCCACCACCTACTAAATGAAATTCTGATAGATTAAAAAATTCAACTTTATAACCAAGTTTTATAAATAATTCTGCTAATTGCTCTTCAATTTTTGACCTATTACAAAAAACAACATTTTCAAAATAAGTATTATTTAAGGCAAAATCAAATGACCATTCATTTGGAACTTTTATTAAGTGAAATTTATTTTCTTTTAAAATTTCTATTGAGTTTTCACTTATTGTTCCTTCTGCGTAAATAACAATATCATTTATTGGGAATATACAAATATCAAGATGAAATTTATAAGTCTCTATTGGTATAACCTTAATTCCTAAAATTTTTTCAATGAAGTTTTTCATTTCATAACTTGTTCTTTTACCATAAGCCATAATTATAACATTTTTTGAATGAGAATATATTGCTTCTGCATTTCCTTCAAATGTTAAATTTTTAGGAAGTTCTATAACTTCAAAATTTTTTTTATATGCCCATTCTTTAACATATTCTGCTTCTTTTTGTCGTTCTTTATGCTTGAAATTGCTTATTATTGCTTTATTGTTGAATAGAAAAATTGAATCACCAATAAATGTTAGCTCTGGTAAGTTTTCTTTTGAAGGAATAAGCTCTACATTAATGCCATATTTCAAATATGTTAAATAAACATTAAACCACTGCTTATAAGCATTTTTTTGATTAACAACTTTTCCCTTATGAAAAACATAGTATTCATTATCATCAGAAAAATCGTATTTTACTTCATAGTAACAAGGAGGACATAAAAGGAATTTTCTTTTCAATTTGAAAATTTTAAGGCTTTAAAATTTTAAAACTTTGCAGTTACAGACAATCTCTTACTTTAAATTAAAAGAGTTAAATATAAAGAGGGTTTTTTTACCTGTTGGGACAATAGAAGCACATGGACCTGCCCCCTTAGGAACAGATAACTTTATACCTTTTAAACTTTCAGAGGAATTGGCAAGTGATTTTTCAGCTGTTGTTCTTCCAATTGTAAGCTATGGAATAAATAAAACAATTGATTATTATCGTGGCTCTATGGGTATATCAGAAAAAGCCTTTAAATTATTAATTTATGATATTTTATCTTCATGCTATAAAAATGGATTTGAAGAGATCTTTATATTTAATGGTCATTCTGGAAATACAAATGCTTTAAAAGAAGTGTCTTTTAAGGCTCATAAAAAATTTAATTTAAAAATTGCTATTATTGATTGGTGGGAAATAGCAAAGGAAATTGATTATTTTAAAGAAAGTAAAGGTCATGCGGGAATTGATGAATTATCTATGCTAATTTATGCTTATCCAAAAGCATTAAATGAAATAAAAGGAATTTATAAGAGTTATAAGCCGAATTCATTAATCGTTTATCCAAATCCAAGAAGCATTTTAATTGATAACAATCAAATTGATTATTCAGTTTTGGACCTTGAAAAAGCAAAGGAATTTTTTAAAATGGTAAAAGAAAGGATAAAGCATTATATAAATGAGGTTTTAGAAGGATGGAGAGAAATATAAAAACCTTAGATGTTTCAGTAATTGGCTCTGAAATTCCAGAAAGTTATTTCCATCCAAAACTTGATAATTTTAAACTTGGTGAATTCCTTTGGGTAAAATTAGAAAATGAAAATTATGAAAAACTTGTAAAAGTAAGAGGCATAAATCAAAAAGTTTCAAAAGAAATAAGAAAAATTGTGTCTTATAGAAGAGCATATAAGGATAATATTATAAAGGTTATGAAAAATATGATAAAAGGTATATTGTGGGAAATGGGATATGAAAATGTTAAACTTGCTAATTTTGAGATTGATGTTGATAAAGGTATATTAAAAGTTGATTATATTTCAGATAAAAAATTAAATTTACATCTTCTTGGCTCTAAATTTGCTAAATTATTACATGTTAGAGTTGAGCTAAATCAGATTGGGGCGAGGGATTTAGCAGGTCAAATTGGATGGCTTGAGCCTTGTGGATTAATAGCTTGTTGTAAAACATTTTTAAAAGGTAAATTACCATCAATAAGTATAGATATGGCAAGAAGGCAATATCTATTTACTGCTCCTGAAAGGCTAACAGGAGCTTGTGGAAGATTATTTTGCTGTCTTGCTTATGAATTTGAATTTTATGATGAAATATACAATAAACTTCCAAAAATGGGAGCAAAAGTTAAAACACCTACGGGGATTGGAGAAATTGTTGAAGTAAATCCTTTAAAAGGTTATTTTAGAGTAAAGTATGATAGCATAAAATATGAGGTTATAAATATAGAAGAAAATAAAGAATGGTATATCATTTCAGAGCCTGAAATTGGAAAGGATATTTCTGAGAATAAAAGCTCTGTAAATGATAATGGGATTGAAGATAAAATCAATTAACCAATTATTTAAATTGAAAAATTTGTAAGCATTATAAAAGTTTTCAAAATTTTGATTAATAATTGTCCTTATTTGGGAGCTTGTAATTATTCTGTTTTCAAAATCTAAATTAAAACTTTTTTTATAAATGTTTTCAATTTGATATAGTGAGAAAATTCCTATTGGTAGTTTTTCTAATGATTTTAGATTCTCAAAAATTATAAAATCTTCAATAGGAAAATAATAATAAAATTTCTCAATTTTTGGAATTTTTTTAAATTTTTTAAAAATTTTTTTTCTACTTAGCCTATCCAAAAAACTAAATTCTAAATTTCTTTCCTTTAAATCAAAAATTAAAAGCCTATTTTCCATTTCAATAATATTGCTTTTGTATTCTCTTATAAAGTCAATAGCGGATTTTTCATTTATTGTCCATTCTGAAAGTTTATAAAATAAATCAAAATCAGTCCATATAAAATACCTTTCCCTGTATTTTTCCTTAAAAAAGTAAAAATTTCCAAAAATTATAAGTTTTCTTTCAGTAATATCAAGAATAATGCCAAAATAAGTTTTATTTAACTTTTCTAAATTGTTCTGAAAATATGATTTTATAACTTCTTCCTTTTCGTAATTTCCCCTATAAATTATAATTAAGTTATTGTGCTTTTTAATTTCCATTTTTGTGAAAATAATGCCAAAAAATTCATCAAATGCTAATGAAGGGACATTATTTAAAATAGTAAATTTATCACCAAATAAAATAATGTTGTAATTTTTTATTGTAGTTTTTAAATTTAAATTTTCAAAATCAAGAAGAATTAGAAAGGATTTTTCCAATTTCCTTTGCTATATTTTCCAAAAATTCCTTATCACTTTCATTAAAAGCATTTAGATAATCACTATCAATATCAATTTCTCCAAGAACATTTCCGTTTTCATCTCTTATTGGAACTACAATTTCAGATTTTGTATATATTGAACATGCTAAATATCTTTCATCTTTGCTAACATCATTTACAATTAATGTTTTGTTTTCCCTAAATGCAGCACCACAGATTCCTTTATCTATTGGAATTTTAGTGTGGGGTGTTGGTCTTCCTATATAGTAAGGAAATAGCTCTAATACCCCATCTTTATATAAGTAAATCCCTACCCAGTGGTACTTTTCGGAGTGAGATTTAATTTTGTCTATGTAATTTTTAAGAATCTCTTCCATATTATTCTTTAAGCTCTTCAACAATTTCAATATCAAGACTTTTAGCAATCTCAATAGCTTTACTATTGGCAAATGGTGTTAAAATAATTTTCTTGTCAATTTTTATATTAAATTTCCTTTCATATAATTTAACCTTCCTTTCAAATGTGGAAACATCTCCTTCATCATCAAAGAATACAACATTTTCAACAACATAACCCAAATCTTCAATTATCGTTTTTAATCCTGCTCTGAATGTTTCTTCTGCCATTAGTCCCCATCTTGCTCCTAATCCTTCAATTTTCCTATTCATTCTATCAAAGCCTTCTTTCATATCTTTTCTTACTTCTTCAATAGCATGCCAAATTCTTTGGTTTTCCTTTTCTTGCCTTTCAAAACCTTCTTTTATTGCTTGCCATATTTTTTCATTCTCTTGTGCTTGTCTTTCAAAACCTTCTTTCATATCTTTTCTTACTTCTTCAATAGCATGCCAAATTCTTTCTATATTTTGCCATATCCTTTCATTTTCTTTTTCTTGCCTTTCAAATCTTTCATTAAATGTCTTTTCCATTTTTTCAATAGCATTAGTTAATCTGTCAATAGCCTGCCAAATTTTTTCAATTGACTGCCATATTCTTTCATTATCCTTTACAACAGCATTTATAACTTCTTCAATAAGAATAGTAAATGCCTCTCTCATTATGTCTCTATGTTCAGGTGGTAATTTTTCAAAAACCTTGTTTAATTTTTCTATCATAGTTTGATAATTTTAAAGGTTAAGTTAAAATTGTCTTGTCCAATAATTCTGAAATTACAATTATTACTTTATCTTACCCACCCACCATAAAAATAAGCCTTCGGTTTAAAAATGCCCATTTTTATTCCTTGGGGGTTTTAAATAAATAATTTCCTGAAATCTTCATAAGTCTTTGATAATCAATTATTTAACACTATTTATTGGACAAAGCATAATTTTTTGTGCCTTAAATAAGCCTTCAGTTTATAAATACCCATTTTTTGGCAGTGAGCTTTATCTCTACTATTCCCTATCTTTTTTTCCTAAAATTGCTCTTTTACTTTTTTCAATTATCTCTATTACCAAATCCAATAATGAAATTTCTTTTTTTTCTAAATAATTTATCATTTTGTAAAAGATGTAAATACCCAATCCAAAGACAATCCCATAAAAAATAACAGAAAACATAAAACTTAGAATTGCTTGAACTAAATAAAGAGCAAACCCTATAACTAAAATTACTATAATTATCCACAAAATAACAGGCATAATTAAATTTTAAAGCTTTTAACTATTTACCTTGTCCAATAATTCTAAAATTACGATTATTTCTTATTTTTCCCACCCACCCTTAAATTAAGCCTTCGGCTTATGAACTTCGCCTCCCTATATTCCCCCGTAAAATAAACAATTTCCTAAAATTTTCATAAGTTATTGATTACCAAGGACTTAACATTATTTATTGGACAAAGCACTATAAAGTTTTTGATATTTAAAATTTCTTTATGCTTAAAATTCCTGAACATGGATATTGTTTTGTATGTGGAAATTCAAGTAAGAAAGGGCTAAATGCAACATTATTGTGAGTATGAATTTGATATAAATTTTCAAGGACACCCTGGGTTTGTTCATGGAGCTTCAAGTTTCAGTTTGCTTGATGAAGTCATTAGAGCAAGAGGACTTTATATTTTAGTTGAAAATGAATTACTTGGAAATGTTAAAAAGGTTTTCATAGATATTTAAAAGAACATTTTGATAATTTTCAGTTCCTTCTTCAACATTATCCATCATTTTTTCAAGTTCCCTTGTAAATTCTTCCTTTATAAAAAATTCCTTTTCTTCAAGCGAATTTAAGAAATTATAAACTAAAATACCAAGTTTTGTTGGAATTAAAAATCCATTTTTTTCATAAACATAATTTCTTTCAAGAAGTTTTTCAATAATTGTTGAATAAGTTGATGGCCTACCAATTCCTCTTTCTTTCATCATAGCTACAATAGTTGAATATGTATGAGGATATTTTGATGGAATGAGTTTAAAAACTTTTTGATTTTCATTAATTTCATATATTCCATCAGATAAATTATAAGTTTTTATTGGCATTATTAAATTAAAGCCATTTTCAATAATTTCGCTATTTAACTCTAATTCCTTTTCATAACCTATTGCCTTAATTCTATATTTAATAATTTTAACTTTTACACTTTTCATTTGACTTGCTATGAATCTCTTGAAAATTAAATCATATAGTTTTACATGGTCAAAATTTAAATTTGTAATTTCACCTATGGATATTAGTGATTTTAAATCATCAACAATTAAACTTCTTGTAGGTCTTATACATTCATGAGCACCACCTTCACCCCATGTTCTTCCTGAAAATAAATTTTGGTCCTTATAGTTTTCAATTATGAATTCTTTTGCTAAGTTTATTCCTACATCTGAAACCCTTATTGAATCAGTTCTATGATATGTTATTAAACCAAATTCAAATAAATCTTGTGCTAATGACATTGTTTTTTGTGGTGAAAATTTGAATTTTTCTCCTGCTTCTTTTAATAAGGTATCAGTTCTAAAAGGTGGTAAAGGGTTTATTTCTTTTATTTCTTCACTAATTTTTTCAATTTTAATACTTTCTAATAGTTTGTAAAATTCCTGTGCTATATTTTTATTTTCAAATTCAAAGTCAATTTTAAAATTATTTAAGTAAATACTAACAATTGGAATTTTCTTTTTGCTTTCATTGTATCTTTCAATAATCCAACCTAAGACAGGTGTTTGAACTCTACCTGCTGATAATTTATTATTTTTAAATTTCTTTTGAACTAATTGTGAAAGCTCAAATCCTACCCATCTATCTGCTATTCTACGAACAATTTGTGCTTTTGTTAAATTTTCATTTATCCCTCTTGGCTCATTTAACGCTTTCATTATTGCTCTTTTCGTAATTTCATGAAATTCCATTCTATTTATATTTTTGTTTGAAAAATTAATTAAGTTATATAAGTCCCAAGCAATTTTTTCACCTTCGGTATCAGGGTCAGTAGCTATAAAAATGTTATCATATTCTAAACTTACAAGTCTTAAACTCTTTATTAAATTTTCTTTTCCTTCAATAGGCTCATATATTGGAATAAAATGAGAATTTTTAATAACACCATGAATTCCTTCCTCTTTCACTAAGTCTAAAATATGTCCAAAACTTGCTGTAATTGAAATATAATATTCTCCAATTGGAATTTCATAGATTTCACAATTTAAAACTTTTCTTCTAATTGGCTTTCCAAAGAAATTTGCAATTGTTCTTGCTTTATTTGGACTTTCAACAATTATAAAAATTGGCTTTAAAACATCTTTAATCTCACCAAATCCCCTTTTTTCAATAATATCTTTAATAATTTTTCTATCTTTATCAATTTCCTCAAAAACTTTATTATAATCTACTTCTTGCTCTTTGAAAAAATTAATATCATTAACGAACCATCTTGCTTTCCTAAAAAGATTATTTAATGCTTTTTGGTCATCTACTAAAATTAATGATAAACCTTTACTTATTCCACCCGCATATAACCTTGAAGTTCTGCCACTTGCCTGTAAATATCCAACAATATCAGCAACTATTAAATTCTCCCCATCAAATGAAATTTCATCACTTTCCTTTATAATTTTTTGAATTTCTTCACTTAATAAAAATTCAAGAATTTCTTTTTTTAAATTTTCATCTTCACTCTTCATTTTTTTTAATTTTTTTAGCCATTTGTCAATTCTTTTATCTTCAACTTTTGTTCTAATACTTGCTAATGCCCAAATTAAATGACTTTGATTTTCTGATATATCAAGTTTAATAATGATTTTAGGAACTCCATAAAATATCGCATATCTTATAGCAGATGGAATATCTATTCCTCTTGCAAGTGGATTTCTATATGAGCTAATTCCAACAAGAACCTCAATTTTACCCTTTTCAAATTGTTTTAATAGTTTTTCATCTAAATTTTCATAGCTTTCTGCTTTAATGCCATTTCTTCTTAAAATTTCAACAATTCTATTAACTTCTTCTTTTCCTTTATCAGAACTTATAAAAATTAAACCACCTTTTTTAAATTTTTTTACATATTCAATTAAAACTTCATCAGAATGCTTATTTGTCCATACATCTACAACATTTCTTAAATAAAAAACAGGTTTTCCAATTTCAAAATCTAATAATTCTCTAAATAATTTAACTCTTTGACTTTTTGGGCTTGCTGTTGCTGATGAAACAACAAGAACACTATTTATTTCTTTTTTCTTATTTTGAATTAGTTGGTTTATTTCTTCAATTTTCTTAAAATCTTCATCCGTTTTATTTTTCTTTGATTTTAATTTAATAACTTCAAATGCTTTATTTATTACTTCTTCATCAAATCCCATTAAATAGAGAATTTTGTCTATGTTTTTAGCAGTTTTTAAAAAAGCATCAACATCATCTACAAAGAAGAATTTTATATCTCTTGGAATAATGTTAAAATTTTTATAAAGGAACATGGAAGTTGTAATAAGAATTTTGAAATTACCATTTTTTATTTTTTCTTTAATTTCTTCATCACTTTCTATAACTGCTAAAATTTCTTTTTTATAACCCCATTCTTTAATTCTTTGTGATACTTGTCTTACAAGTAATTTTGTTGGAAGGATAATATAACTTTTTTCTTTTATAAAGGTTGATATTGAAAGTCCAAATGTTGTTTTTCCAATACCTGTTGGAGCAATAATTGTAAATGAACGATTTAAGAAAATTCTTCTTGCCCACATTTCTTGAAGGCTCCACGGATTAAAACCAATTAAATTTTTAAAATGCTCCTTCCACTCTTTTAAATTTTCAAATAAATTTTCATATTTTACTTCTTCTATGTTTTTAAATTTTGCTAAAATCATAGGGCTTTTAAAAAGATATTATAAGTTTCATCATCATATAAACAAACCCTTATTTTTTCTATTGTTGTTTTTCCATCAAATTCATTTATAAAATCCTTTATTGCTTTTAAAATAATTGAGCTTGCTCTTTCTTTTGGAAAACCAAATATACCTGTGCTTATTGCAGGAATACTAATACTTCTTAAATTTTTTTCATGTGCTAATAGTAATGCACTTCTTACAGCACTATATAAAATCTCATCTTCATTATATTTTCCACCTTTCCAAACAGGTCCAACTGCATGAATAACGAACTTAGCTTTTAAGTTTCCACCACTTGTAATTACCGCTTTACCAGGAGGACAATAGCCTATTTTATCTGATTCCTCTTGAATAATTTTACCACCTTTTTTTACAATAGCAAGCGCCAAACCACCTGCATGAATTAAATTTTCATTAGCAGCATTTACAATAGCATCAACCTCTTCTTCTGTAATATCACCTCTTACAATTTCAAGTTTAATCATTTTGAAAAGTTTAAAGCTTTTATTTTAATTTGTTAATTTGAAGGATTTTAAAACTTATGCTTTATAATTTTCAATATGTCTGTTTGGCTCATAATATCTGCTACCCATAGATTAGTTTGGATGAGCTACAATACTCAGGATTGTGTAACTTGTCATAAAGTCCCTTCAATAAAATTAAAAGATAGTTTAGTAATTGTTGGTGGATTTCATTGGGATGGCTCTTCTAGAAGACCATTTATTATTGCTTTTGATACTTCATTTTCCACCAGGTTTTATAGAGCTTGGAATTGGGGTTCTATACCTAATGCTACTAATTTTGCTATTGTAGATATGGTAAAAATTTCAGATACGGATTTTGTAGCTGTTGGAGGAGCCTCAAATTCATTAAACAATAATAGTTATGGATATATCGTTAGATATAAATACGATGGGAGTATTATATGGTCTAAATATATTTCAAATATTAATCTTTTAACAGGCGTGGATTTTGATGGAAGTTATATTATTGCAACAGGTATGCAGGGTGATAGGAATGGAAATGGATCAAGACTTATAAAGTTAGATTTAGATGGAAATTTAATATATCATAAATCTTATTCTAATCGCTCTGCGATGGATATTGTATATGATAGATTTTCAAATAGCTATGTAATATTACAAAGGCAAAGAAATTTACTTATTAAAACAGATATAAATGGAAATGTAATTTGGTCATATGAGTACCGCGCTAATTTAAAGGAGCAACCACAGGCTTTAATTGTAGATAATGATGGAAATTATGTTTTTGTTGGACATTTAGGTCCTGATAATGGACCTGCTAATATAGAGCTTCTTAAAATTAATCCTTCTAATGGCTCTATAATTTATCAAAGATTCTATACTTCCAATATTGGCAATTCTGATGAAAGAGCTTATAATATAACACTTGATTATGATGGTAATTATTTAATTGCTGGATTTGTGAGAGAAAGTAATACTTCTTCTATGCCATTTGCTATGAAGATAAATAAAGATGATGGTTCTATAATTTGGGTAAGGGCTTGGATTTTAGCGCCTGATGGATTTTCTAGTAATAAGGGTATGGGTATTTTGAGCGTAAATCCAGGGGTTTATCTTTTGAGTGGATACATTGGCAGTGGAGCAGATGCTTCTTCTGGAATGTTCTTCTTATTTTTCAGAGATACTGTTGCTAATTGTATAAGAGATATAACTAATAGGTTTTTAGTTGGAAATTTAAATTTAAATAGGACAAGTGTTAGTTTAACTCCTTCTGATATAACTTCAACTACAACTATTTCAAATCTAACTTTAAATCCTTATGCTCCTCTTGTTAATGAAAATGATGTAGGTGGCTCTTGTGCTACGCCTGTTTCAGAAAATGAATATATTAGTTCTTGTCAAAGGGGATATATTGAGATAGATTTAATTAAAAAGAGAAGAGTATTTATTTACGATATTGCTGGTAATTTGGTTTATAAGAATGATTTTGAAGGAAGGAAGAGAATTAAACTAAAAGCAGGCATTTATATTGTCAAAATAGATAATAAGAAGTTTAAAATTATTGTTCAATAGAGTTTTTAGACATAAATTATTGGACAGAGTATGAAATTTTGCTTTGCCCAATAAATAGTGTTAAAGATTTCAGGAAATTTTTTTTTTGGGGGGAATTTAATGGGGGCGAAAGTAAGCCGAAGGCTTGATTTCAGGGTGGGTAAAATGAGAAATAATCTACATTTTAGAATTATTAGACAGGACGCAAGATTTTATTTAAATACTTTAAAATTATCGCCAAATATATGAATACAAGAGAGCTTATTGAAAGATTTAAAAATAAAGATAGATTAGCATTATCAAAAATTATTACAAAAGTTGAAAATAATATGGATATTGAAATTATATTTTCGGAAATTTATAAATTCACTGGAAAGGCTCATAGAATTGGAATAACGGGACCACCAGGTGCAGGAAAATCAACACTTTTAAATAAAATTGCAATATATTTCAAAAGACAAAATTATAATCCATCTATTATAGCAGTTGATCCATCTTCTCCGTTTTCAGGTGGAGCATTACTTGGGGATAGATTTAGAATGATGGAAGCTTTAAATGAAGGAATATATATAAGAAGTATGGCAAGTAGAGGGAGTCTTGGAGGTATAGCAAAAACTACAATTTTTGTGGCAGATGTTATGGATGCTTTCGGCTTTGACCCTATATTTATAGAAACTGTGGGTGTAGGGCAAATAGAACTTGACATTATTAAGGCATCTGATACAGTTGTTGTTGTTTTAGTTCCAGAATCTGGTGATAGTATTCAAGCTATGAAAGCAGGTTTAATGGAAATAGGAGATATTTTTGTTATAAATAAATCAGATAGAGAAGGAGCAGATAAATTATATATGGAGATTAAATCTGTTCTTGATATGGGCTTTAATACAAAAGATAAAAATTGGAAAGTTCCTATTATTAAAGTTTCTGCTCTTAAAGATATTGGCATAAAAGAACTTTTTGAAGCGATAATTAACCATAAAAATTATATCAAGGAAAGCGAAAAAATTATTCAAATGAGAAAAAAAAGATATTATGAGGAAATTGAAGAGTTAATAAAAGAAGAATTATGGCAAGAATTTAAGAAAAAAAATCAACTAGAAAAATTAGTTGAAGAGGGATTTAAAAATAAAAAAAGCCCATATGAGCTTGTAAGAGAAATTATATAATGATTAAAGTTATTTTAGAAAATAAGAAAGCTAAAACAAATTACGAAATTATAGAAACTTACGAAGCAGGAATAGAGTTAAAAGGTTCGGAAGTTAAATCAATAAAAATGGGTAAAGTTTCATTTAAGGATAGTTTTATAATTGCTAAAAGAGGAGAGCTTTATATTATAAATATGTTTATTGCTCCTTATGAATTTTCAACTTATGATAGATTAGACCCTGAAAGACCAAGGAAATTATTACTTCATAGAAGAGAAATTGACAGAATTATTGGTAAATCAAAAGAAAGAGGATTAACAATTATTCCACTAAAAATTTATCAAAAAAATCATTTAATAAAATTAGAAATAGCACTTGCAAAAGGTTTAAAGAAATATGAAAAGAAAGAGAAAATAAAAGAAAGAATAATTGAAAGGGAAATGAAGAGAGAATTAAAAAGGATAAAGTAAAATTCAAGCTTATAAGTTTCTTATCCTTTAAAATTTTCAAACTTAGAAAGGGGCCGTAGCTCAGTTGGGAGAGCGCCTGGTTTGCACCCAGGAGGTCGCCGGTTCAAGTCCGGTCGGCTCCATATAGCATTTGAGAGAAATTAAAATTCTTAGTGGAAATGCCTCAAAAAATTTATTAAATGAAATATGTGATTACTTATCAGTTGAAAGTGTTAGTTGTATTGTTGATAAATTCTCAGATGGTGAAATTAGGGTTCAAATTCTTGAAAGTATAAGAGGAGATAATGTATTTATAATTCAATCTACAAATCCACCTTCTGACAATTTAATGGAGCTTTTATTAATAATAGATGCAGTTAAAAGAGCTTCTGCTAATGAAGTAATAGCAGTAATACCATATTTTGGATATGCGAGACAGGATAGAAAAGATGCACCAAGAGTTCCAATAAGTGCTAAACTTGTTAGTGATTTAATACAAACTGCTGGTGCTACAAGGATTTTAACAGTTGATTTGCATGCAGAACAAATTCAAGGTTTTTTTAATATACCAGTTGATAATCTATATGCTATACCGATATTTAGAGAGTATATTATTAAAAAATTTGGTCAGTTAAATAGTGATGAATTTGTTATTGTTTCACCTGATGCTGGTGGAACAAGGAGGGCAAGATTATTTGCTAAAAAATTCGGAGAACTACCAATAGCTTTAATAGATAAAAGAAGACCCTCACCTAATCAAGCAGAAATAATGAATGTAATAGGAGATGTTAAAGATAAAATTGCAATTATTGTAGATGATATTATAGATACAGGAAAAACAATAGCTTATGCTAGCAAAGCACTATTAGAAAAAGGAGCGAAAAAAGTAATTGTATGTGCTACGCATGGATTATTTTCTTCAAATTCCAAAGAATTATTAGAAAATTCTGATATTGAAGAAATAATAATTACAAATACGATTGAAGGAAATCATTCAAAAATTCCTAAAAATTCAAAAATTATAAGTATAGCTCCTTTACTTGGGGAAGCAATAAAAAGAATACACAATTCACAATCTGTCAGTAGCTTGTTTATATGAAAATTGCTATAATTGGAATAAATGGAAAAATGGGCAAAGAATTAGCTAATATCTTAAAGGAAAAAAATTATGATTTTTTTGGAATTACAAAAGAGGATAATTTTGAAATTTACAAAAAAGCAGATATTTTAATAGAATTTACGAATAGAGAAGCAAATATTGAGCATATTAAAATTGTTTTAAATGAGCCAAGAAAATATATTATTGGAACAACAGGATTTAATGAGGAGGATTTAGAAATCATAAAAAAACTTTCAGAGAAAACAGCGGTTTTCTTATCATATAATTTTTCCTATGGTTTAAATTCAATTCTTAAATTATTGCCAGACTTATATAAACATTTAATTGACTATGATTTAGCAATATATGAAATACACCATAAATTTAAGAAAGATAAGCCAAGTGGAACATCTAAAATGATATTAAATAAATTAAAAGAAGTTAATGAAAATTTGGATTTGACAATTGAAAGTTTTAGATTGGGTGGGATTTTTGGTGAGCATGTTATTATTTTTGCAAATGAAGGTGAAGTAATAGAAATTAAGCACAAAGCATTAAATAGAAAAGTGTTTGCAATTGGTGTTATTAAAGCAATAGAATTTATAAAGGATAAATCCGTTGGTTTGTATAGTATGGAAGATTTATATAGATAACGCAATTTAATGCTTTGTACAATAAATAATGTTAAGTAATTGATAATCAATAACTTATAAAAATTTTGAGAAATTACTGAATTTATCGGGGGTTTTGTTAGGGGGCGAAAGCCCTCTGCCGAAAAATGGGCATTTTTAAGCCGAAGGCTTATTTTTAGGTGGGTGGGTGGGCAAAATATAGAAAAATAAATAGTTTTAGAATTATTGGACAAAGCACAATTTAATAACTTTAAACTTTAAATACTTTGGAAAGATATAAACAACTTGGTCAAGTTTGGACACCAAGGGAAATAGTTGATTTTATTCTTGATAAAATTGCTTTATTTGACAACATGAAAATTCTTGAACCTGTATCATTGAAAAATTAAAAAATTACTTGAAAGAGCTGCTTTATCCAATAAATAGTATTAAGTAATTGAAAACTAATAACTTATAAAAACTTTATAAAAACTTTAATGAAATTATAGGTTTTTGGAGAGGATTTAATGGGTGCGAAGCCTTATTATCAGGGTAGTAAAATAAATAGTGTTAGAATTGTTGGATAAAGCAGTTAATAAAAAAAATTTCTGAAATTTATATAGCGGTTGATGTTCCTATTCTATTAGCACCTGCTAAAATCATTTTTATTGCTGTTTCTCTATCTCTTATTCCACCAGAAGCCTTAACGCCAAAATTTTCCCCAACAACTCCCCTTAATAATGCA
>Ga0081478_137606_pt1 | contig 30239 bp, 27 predicted proteins | sample OctSprmetagenome_FD_70983 | JGI IMG/M metagenome (GOLD analysis project Ga0081478, IMG submission 70983) | Hot spring and microbial mat streamer communities from Octopus Spring Streamers, Yellowstone National Park, USA - T=80-84 v2 (version 2) | ecosystem: Environmental > Aquatic > Thermal... | reverse complement strand
GATTGCTCTGGCGAAATCGTTGGCGAAATCCGAAGTGCCGGTCATTCTCGTTGCCGACCTTCAAGCCTTTTCGTGGCTAATGAAGTGCAAAGCCTTTCTCGTCGGTGCTGACGCTTGGTGTGAGGACGGTCTGGTGCATAAAGTCGGAACGAAACATTTGGCAGTCGCTGCAAAACAATCGGGTGTGCCAATCTGGAGCGTCGGAACTTCAGAGAAGCGTTTGCCTTTTGGTTGGAACGAGCGGATGAGGGGAGATGCTCCACTTGTCTCCCGCTTGCCAATCGCTCAAGACCGAACTCTTTACGACTTGACTGAATGGTCGTTCGTGACCGGCATCATCGATGAAAACGGAGTTCATTGCTTGGAGAGCGGGCATGTTTAGGACTCAGCGCTTTAAGCCTTCACCAATCGCAAAAGCGGCGTTATACCCTAAAACTGATGTCACCCGCAGAGGTCAGAATTGGTGAACCTTGACTTCGTGGATGTAACTCCGAGTCAGGAAGGGTGGAGCGAAAAAATGGGACAAAAGTTTGATGCCGTTGTGATTGGCGCAGGGCATAACGGGTTAGTTGCGGCAGCGTATTTGGCAAAGGCAGGTTTGAAGGTTTGCGTTCTGGAGCGGTGCTCGGTCATTGGCGGTTGTTGCGTGACCGAGAACCTTTGGGGCGGATACAAAGTTTCAACAGCGGCTTATGTTTGCGGTTTGCTTCATCCCAAAATTGTCAGCGATTTGCAGTTGCACCGTCACGGCTTTGAGATTTTGAAACGCGACCCATCGTCCTTCACACCTTTGCCTGACGACCGATACCTGCTTCTCGGGAGCGATGAAAAATTCAACGCCGAGCAAATCGCTAAGTTCTCCCGAAAAGACGCCGAAGCCTTTGCTCGCTACGAAGCGGCGATGGACAAGTTGGCAGTTTTCTTTGAGCCTCTGCTCGTTCAAATCCCGCCCCGCTTCCCCGAAATCTCGTTTCCGGACTTACCCACCTATTGGCGTTTGCTGAAAAGTTTCATGCGATTGCCAACTTCAGAACGGCTTTTGTTCTCCCAATTGCTGACTGCAAGTGCGTGGGATGTGCTCAGCGAGTGGTTTGAGAGCGAGCCCCTGAAAATCACTTTAGCGACGGACGGGGTCATTGGGACTGCATTGCCACCAACTGCTCCGACAACAGCGCTCGTGCTCTTCCACCATGTCATGGGAAGCATCACGGGCAAACGGGGCGTTTGGGGATATGTTCGCGGTGGAATGGGGGCGTTGAGCGAAGCAATTGCCAGCGCTGCTCGCCAACATGGGGCAGTGGTTTGGACAAATGCTGAAGTGAAGCAAATTCTCGTTCGCAATGACGCTGTTGCGGGTGTCGTTCTGGCTGATGGCACGGAAATTGAAAGTTGCATCGTCCTCTCCAATGCTGACCCGAAACGAACTTTCCTGCAGTTGCTGCCTGCCGATGTTTTGCCTGATGAATTTGTTCGCAAAGTCCAGCACATCAAGATGAGTGCAGCATCTTTCAAAGTCAACCTCGTCGTTGACGGTCTGCCTGAGTTTCGGTGCGTGAAGTCAAGGGATGAGCAAGCCCACCTGCGGGGGACTATCCACCTTTGTCCGTCTTTGGAGTTCATGGAGCGCGCTTACACCGATTACACCCACAATGAGCCCTCGGAGCAACCGATGGTGGAGATGTGCATCCCGACGGTGCTGGACGAAACTTTGTCGCCCGATGGCAAGCACATCGTCTCGCTTTTCGTCCAATACGCACCCTATGAGCCTGTTGGAGGCTGGGAGCGATGGAAGGACGAATTTGTCAAGCGCATTTTAGCGGTCGTTGACGAATTTGCTCCGGGCTTCTCTTCTCGGGTGGTGCATTTGCAAGCGCTGTCTCCGAAGGATTTTGAGGCTGAATTTGCGCTCACCGGCGGCAACATCTTTCACGGAGACATGACCCCTGACCAAATCTTCTTCTTCCGACCCGTGGCAGGTTGGGCTCAATACCGAACACCTTTGCGCGGTCTGTATCTTTGCGGTGCAGGAACCCACCCCGGCGGCGGAGTTATCGGCGCTGCAGGTCACAACGCAGCGATGGTTGTGTTGAGGGATTTTAAGCGCCTTCGTTCATAACCCTGCCCACTTAACCCAAACGAGGACTGTGAGGAAGGTCAAGACAGCGATACAAGCGATTGAAGCGTGCCATGCCCATCGTTGCGGGACGAAGCGGAAGAACCCGACCGCAAACAGATAAGCCATCGCTGAGTGGGCTGGGTAGAAGTATCGGGCTTGAGCCTGAAAGAAGTGGCGGTTGAATTGAACGAACTCAAGGAAGACAAGCAACAGGACGAGAAAGGGCAAAGCATGGGCGAAAGCGAGGTTGAACTTTCGTTCCTTCAGTGCTTTAATGCACGAACGGCACGAAACGACGCAACCGACACCGATGGCGGCAGCGGCGACGATGCCAATGAATGTCGCTGCGAGAACCCAACCCCAGTCAGGTTCAGTTCCCTCAAACAACCTCGCCAAACCTTTAACTGCCTCGTTTGGTTCGCCGTAAATTCCGAGCCAAGTGAACAGCGTGATTTGAGTGACCCACATGATGTAAGTTGTCAACGAGAGCGTCCCATAACTGGCATAACGACCGCCGGGTTCAAGGAAATCGCTGGGCTTGGGCGAATCTTTGAAGCCTTCCAAAAAGGCTTTCACTGCTAACGGGTCACCGTAAAGGAAGATGTTTCGCCAAAGCCACCAACCTGCAGTGATGGCAAAAACGAGAAGGACAACCAACGGGGCAAGCAGAGAAATTGGCTTGAAGGCGAAAGTTTGTGTTTGCGCCGATTGCTTCGCAATTTTCCGCTTTTGGGGCGTGGCTTCGGGTTTTGAAGTCTGTTCGCTCGCTTGAAATGAGAGGAAAAATGCGGCGAAGAAGGATAGCGGCAAGAAGATGATGTTGCTGCTTTTCGCCAAAAGTGCCATCCCGCTCAAAAGCCCAGCGATGCCCGCATCCAGCAATTTTCGCTTGTTTTGGTTGGCAGAAACGCAAATGTGGCAGAGCCAAAGCAATGTCAGCGCAGATGTAGCACCAGCAGTCGCATCGTTGCCTGCAGAAGCACAAACGAGAAGGTGAACGGGAAGCAGTGCTGCGAAAGCGCCCGACAAAAGCGCGACAGGCAAAGGCGGAAACTCGTCAATTCTCAACCTGAGAGCCAACATGAAAGCGACAATAACAACGAACGCCCCCCACAAGGTTGAGACAAACCTTGCAGCCAACAAAGCCGTCAAGGTCGGTTCGTTCGGTTTCAGGAACGGAGCGGTGAACGGAAGAGCGGTCAAGTAATAAAGCGGAGGTTGGTGAGCCTCATAAGTGCCCTTCTCCTTGCCGTAGAAAATGGGCAAATTGCCCGTTTGGTGCAGGTGTTGGATGTAAGCGAAATGAGCGCCTTCGTCGGGAGCGCGCCAAGCAGGGAAGCGAAGCAAATATGCAGTAGCGGCAACGAAGTGGCAAACCAGCAGAATTGTCAATGCAACGATAGTTTTCCGACGCATGGCTTTGGTCTCATCGCTTCAATGTCAGCGCTGCTAAGGTCAAAGCGAAAATCGCCACCATCAAGAGCAAACTCACTAACAGACCTCGCCAGACCCAAGTAAAGTGCTTAGTGACTGGGCGATGGTGAACGACTGGTCTCAAGAGGTTGAACTTGGTGAAAGTCCACTTTCCGCTCGCCAACATCCAATTCGCCCCTTGCCAATTGAGCGCTCGCTCAAGCCTCGGTCTCAGCCAGTAACTCCACACAAGTGCCGATGCCATGTTTTTGCTTCCGAAAGTCGCTGCAAAGAACCCATAGACCCAAAGCACAATCGCCAGCGACCAATGTTCGGCGTTATCTGTGGGCATGGTTGCCACCGTTGTCGAAAGTCCGAGCAAGCCGAAAAGCACTAAGCACTCCAGCAAAACGAACCCGCCTTCCATCAAGCCGAGATAAACGGTGTAGCGTCGGATGGTGGGCGCGTTGCATCTTTTGCCCGCAAAAATGCTGACAAAGGCTTGAGGCGAATTGTGGACTATTTGAAGGAGGCTGAGGAACTTGAGGAGGGTGAGACCGACACCGAGGACTACCGCCGCCAGTGCCAATCGCCCCGAAACGAAGACCCATCCACGAGCGGCAACTATTGCGGCGGATAAGCCGATAAGCCCCGCAATGAGCCACAAAGTTCCGTGAACCCATTGGTCATAAAAGCGTCGTTCCATCGTTTCCCAGCATTGATGCAAAATTCGCTCCTTGACCCAATTGCGTTCGGTCATTGCCGTCTCCTCCTTGCCACCTCAAGGATTTCCTTCGTCCCTTCCTGCCATAGTTGCTCCAACAGCCCCCGCTTAATGCCCTCCGAAACCCACCGCCCAAAATCACTTTCGCGCGGAACGAACTTCCAGTCAATGACGACATGCGTGACCCCAAGCCGATGCCATTCGCGAACCAAGTCATCAACACCTCGTAGTTCTTCGTAGCGGATCAGGCGGTTGTGCCCCCCGTCCGCCCAGAAGTATCGCCGATCAAAATAATAGCCCAAAGGAAAGCCGTATGTCGCTATGACGGCACGCCTCGGCAACGCTCGGTTGACGAATTCGGCGACCCGATAAGTCGGCTCGACGGTCCGCAGAAAATCTTCGTTGGACACCAACCCGATAGCAACGGGTAAGGGCGTTAGCACAACTGATTGCCAAAGAGCGACAATTAGGGCATAAACCAGTCCGACAGAAATCGTGACACGGGCAAAGAATCCAGTCAACACCCCCATCCCCATCAACCTGCTCATTCCCCATCCAGTCAAGACCGCGAGGCAACTTAAGGCTGGCAGCAAATAGCGCAGATACTGAGCCTCCATGAACCACCAGACAAACCAGCCTAACATTGCCAAAATCGGGATGCTGACACTGAAGGGCAAGCCCTCAAGGGTGCAAACGAGAAGTGCTATCGGTGCAAGTGCTAAAGGCATCGGTCCTACCCCAAGCACTGGCAAATCCTGATTGTCAAACTTCCCGCACTTCCATTGCATCCCACATTCGCCCCGTTGTTTGCAGACGCCAAGCCATTGGCGGGAGCAACGACCGAAACGAATTTCGTTTAGCGTCAGGTTGAAGGGCATGGCAAGGAAAGTCAAGATGTCCCTACTTCCGCCGAACTCTCGGTTTGAAGTCGTGTAAGTTTGCGCCATCTCCTTTGACCAGTTTTTCCCACCGAACACGCTATAAGCGAACGGGAAAACTGGGTTGCCGGTCCAAAGCCAGTTTTTGACATACCAAGGCGCAGCGAAAAGCAAGGCAAGGAAAATCCCAAGTGCTAAGTAAGACCATCTCGGTTCTCTCGTCCGCCAAATTGCCCAAGCCCCGAAAGGGAAAAGCAAACCGACAAGCAGCAAACCAGTGTATTTCGTCCCTGCGGCTGCACCAGCGAATATCCCTGCGATGATTAGCCATTTGCCGTCAGGTTGAGAGTGAAACCGGGAGATGGCAAAAAGGCAGAGCAAACCGTAAGCGGTCAGCGCCAAGTCAACATATGCGGTAGTGGCTTCAAAGAAAGCAATGGGCAAAGATGCGAAAAAGGCGGCAGCAAAAAGACCGTGCCTTAGACTTCGCTGTTTCGTCGCCGTCCCCCAACAAAGCAAAGTCAATTGGCACAGGACGAAGAAGAGCCAATGGAACAACTTCGCCACTGCAGTGCTTTTCAAGTTTGTCAAGCCCAAACCGAGCAGGTAGAGCATTTGAGCCGTCATGGGAAATTGGGCGTGGTGGGAGAAGGCGATGTAGTGAATACGACCTTCCATCCAGTAGAGTTTCGGGACTGCAAGGTGGTAGGAAAGGCTGTCCCACTCGGTTTGAAGGGTTGGCGGGACGAAACACAAAAGCATCGCCAAAAAGTTCAGCAAAACAAGCAGCCAAACCCAAACCCTTTCAGTCAACGCCAAGTCTGACCAAGTCTCCGAAAAAGGAGCGACGAAGCGTTCTGACTTGCGAAGCCTAACTAACTCGGCGATACCGACAGCGTAGCAAAATCCGAGCCAGAGATAGAAAGCGGTTCGGTGGAGCAATCCCAAAAGCCCAAGCGCTAAGACGCCGTATGCGACGATGACTGTCCCCAGCCCGAGACTGAGCGTCAACGCCTCAACTTGCGAAATTCCGAAAGACAACATCCGCGCGACCAACGCCGCGCCTGCACTCAAAATCGCCAACACGCATAAGGCAAAAAGCAAAAGGTCAAGGAGTCGCTCCACGATTTCCATCCCGTTCACCGCCCGGTCTGATGACCTCTTCCGGCGTGACAATTAGGTGAGCCCTCACATCTTCTTCAACGACCCACTTGATCAGGTCATCGGCGAATTGAAGTGGATGGGCAATGGTAGCGATTTTCGTCCCCTCGTGGACGAAACCGTTGTCAACGAGCATTTGCCACTCTCGGTCACCAAACTCCCGCCTCGGCGTGAGTCTGTTCCCCCACCGGTCAACGACGACGCTTGAAAGGACTGCAAGGTCAACGGGCGATGAAAGTGGTTGACCGTAGCGAAGGAAGTTGTCAATATCTGCTGCAGCCTTGATTGCCCTTCGTTCCGTTATCTGAAGCAAAGCAGGTTTGTTCTGTCTAATCAAGCGCTGTGGGAGCGATACTGCCAACACTTTCCCGCGTTCCAAAACCAATTCCCTGACCCGGCGAAGCACATGGTCTGGCGAGACGAAGATAACTTTCGCCTGCTCAAACTCAGGTTGCTCAGCCAGAAGTTCTGCTGCCTTCTCCGCGCCGATGAAGTTCGGAACTCGCCCGAAAACATCAAGGGGGAAAGTAAGCACGCCGGCATCTTCCATCAAATGCCAAATCCTTCGGCGCAGCCTTTCACGACGGGTGAGAAGGCGAGGCAGAAAAATCCGCTCACGCATAAACTGCTCACCCGCAAAAATTTTAATCGCCTTCTCCCCGCCTCAAATCAGCAGGTGGCTCAGTTTCAAGGAAGCGGATAAGTTTTCTGGCGTGTTCCCTGAGCAGCGCGGATTTGCTGGTTCGAACAACTTCGTTCAACACTCGCTTCGCTTCCGCATCTTGCCCCAAAGCGAGGTGGGTAACGGCGAGATAAAATCGTGCCTCCTCAGCCTCCCTCGTGTTCGGGAACCGCTTGATCAGTTCGCGGAACTCGTCAATCGCTTTGTGAGCCAATCTGGTGCGATGGGTTGCGTAGAAGAGCCCAACATGGAGTTTCATGGGAGCGTGATAACCTTTGCGGTTATCGGGGTCTAACTGCAGGACTTTTTCAGCCAATGGTAACCCTCTCGTGCCGTCGCCCCGTTCAAGGAACCAAACTGCCGCTTCGTAGAGGGTTGGTAAGTCGTTCGGTTTTGCCTTCAACTGCTTCTCAACGGTGTCCGTTCGCTTGCCGCTCAGAAAGGCTTTCAAGAAAGCGGCAAAGGCATCCGAATTCAAATGCCCGACAATCAAGTCAACGAGTTTGCCGTTGCTGTCGGTGATGACAACCACTGGGAGCGGGATTTCGTCCCATTGAGGCAGAAATCCCTTCAACCTTTTCTGCTCCTTCGCAGCATCCATTTTGACCACGACGAAGCGTCGCAAAAGCGGTGACAACTGGGGATTGTCAACTGTTTGAGCCATGTAGCGCTGGCAAGTAAAACATTCAGGGTCAGCGAAATAAGCGAGGACATATTTGCGCTCGCTTTTCGCCCGTTTCAAGGCATTTGCCCAATCGTTTTGAGCGGCAATTTCCGCTACTGCTACGCTCAACAAGATAGCGCACAAAATTGCCTTCATCGCACTTTGACCTCCTTCGGGCTCAAATTCCCTAATTCATTGTGGCATGGGCAAGATGGAAGTGCGACGAGTGGCAGAAACCCTTATTCTGCCTGAACAAATTTCCCTTCACCTCCGGCGAAACTGCTGCCAACCTATAATGCAGTGCAAAGATTTTGAGCAACGAGAAGCGCTTGGGGGCGAAAAGGGATGGCGGATGTTTGGACATTCGTGCGGTTGAGTATCTGGTGGTTGCCCTTCAACTGTTTGTGGACGGCTCTTTTGACACAAGGGTTGCAAGTTCGGGCTGAGCACCTTGCACCGCCTGAAGCGAAAGGAGGGGCATTGGCGACTTTGACGGCAATAGGTGCTGCCTTGTCACTTGCCAGCCAAGTTTTCGCTGGTCCGCTCAGTGACCGCTGTTCTCACCCTTTGGGACGAAGACGACCTTTACTGCTTGTGGGAACGCTTGCATCGTTGCCTTTCCTTTTTGCCTTTGCTTGGCTTGAAAACTTTTGGTTCGTCGTCATAAGTTTCGCCTTGCTTCAGTGGTTTCTCAATCTCGCCGCTGCACCCACAAGGGCTTTGTTGCCCGATTTGGTGCCCTCAGAGAAACATGGCTTCGCTTCGGCTCAAATTGGCTTGTGGTCTCTTTTCGGTCAAGTCTTAGGGATGGTTTCCGTCGGGATTTTGCTCAGCCCAAGTTACTGGCAAAAGTGGGGTTTCACTTTGGACAAAACGACTGCCGAAACTTTGGGGCTTCGTTGGTTCGTCGTTTCCGTTGCAGTTTTGCTCTTGGTTGCTTCCGCATTGACAGCGACTTTGCCCGACCGACCTGCAGCAAAAAGTTCATCTTCGGTTTTGCAGAATCTCCTCTCAGCCTATCGCTTCCCATTCAGGGAGCATTCCGATTTTCTTTGGCTTCTGGCATCCCGCTTTTTGCTCAACTTGGGATTTTACACAGCAGTTGCCTTCATGCGTTGGTTTCTCGCTGACACCCTCAAAGTCGGTGACCCAGCAAAGGCGACAATGGAGTTAGGGTTGCTCGTGACAATTGTCAGCGTGCCCAGTGTGCTTATCGGTGGAAAGTTGGCTGACAGGATGAGCAAACGGAAACTTTGCATTATCGCTGCAATTGTTGCTGGAGTTGGTGGTTTGTTGTTCGTTGCCGCCACAAGTTTCGCGATGACGAAGTTGCCCGCAATTTTGTTCGGGGCAGGTTCGGGTGTTTTCGCTGTTGCCAACTGGGCTTTGGCTGTCAACTTGATGCCGAAAGGCGAAGGTGGCAAGTTCTTCGCCCTTTGGCAGTTCGCTTTCACGCTCCCGCAAGTCTTTGGTCCAGCAACAAGTGGGAAGTTGGGCGATTTCCTCAACGCTGCTTTGGGCAGTGGTGTGGGTTGGCGGGCTGTGCTTCTACTTTGCGTGGTTGAAATGCTGGTTGGGGCAATTTTGCTGCTTAAAGTTCAGGAAGATGCCAAAACGAAGTGAGCAGTTGCGGGAAACTCGCTCCCGCTTTGTCGCTTCCTCAAAAGTTTTCGCCCCTCAACTTTCGCTCCAACTCTGCAACTCGCTTCTCCAATTCCTCCCGCTTTCTCCGTTCCTGCTCCAGTGCCTCCATGAGCCGCTGCTCAGTTTTCTTCCACTGCTGGCGTTCCTGCTCTCTTTGCTGACGCTCCCATTCCAGTGCTTCCCTTAGTGGCATGATTTCTTTGCCATCACGGTCAAACATCCGAACCTTTTGACCCTGAGCCAAAACCTTCACGCCCAGAGTCTCCAAAACCGCCTCGCCTACAGGACTGGGCAGTTCACCAAAATTAGGACGGCAAAACCAAAGCCTGACAGGCTTTTCAGGAAAGGCTTGGATGACCAAGTAGTCCTTGACGCCCATGTCAGCATAGAAGTAAACCTTCTCGCCCAACGCCTCTCCCAAAGCCCTTGAACTGACCGCAACTTCAATGATGGCATCAGGTGCAGGACCGTCTTCAGGGACACGGTAAACAAAGCCGATGCTTTCCAAAGGCGGTGAGCCTTGAAGGACGACTGCAAGGTCAGGAGCATATCGCCTGCCTTTGAACTGGAAGAAAAGGTCACGGAAGACAACGGCTGTCGGCAAAGACTTCACTGCCTCACGCAACATGTCCTCGCATTCTCTGACCTTTTCGTTGTGCCAAGGGCTTTCGGGCATTTTTTCTTCAAGCACCTCCAATTCAACGGCGGTGTTGACCATCGCGAAAGCACCTCCTGAACGAAGGCAATTTGTCTATGCTAGCAACAATTTTAACAGCGTTAGCGGTTTAGCGGGGAAATTTGTGGGGGCGCAATATGCAGATAGCATTTCGGATTTTCAACCCAGCGACCTTCTGATTTGCCCCGCTTCAACGATGTATCGACGCAATCGTTCTTTGTCCCTTCCGCGCCTCCATAAGTGGTAGATGCTTGAGACCAAGTTGCGGTGCAAGAAGTGGTCAGTCTCTGTGGGTCCGAATTCCATGCCCAAAAAGCGCTGGCACAACTCAATATCCTCGCGGACTTTGCTCCACAGCGGTGACTCTCGCTCCAACAAGGTTAAGTTCTCCCAGCAAAGGAAACCACCTGCTCGTTGAAGGTCAAGTTTGATGTTTCGGTAGTATCGGAACAAAGTGTCAAGCAGCCCTTCCTTTTCCGCTTGAACCAGCCCTCGCCCGACACCCAAAAACTCTGGCGGGATGCCCAAAGAATAGAAAGCAGCCGTGAAGGGAATGGCTCGCGGCAGAACTTTCCCGCGAAGCCCTCTCGGGTAACCGAAAAGCCCTATGTGAAGCATTCGCTCTCTTCGGCGTGGAACCAAAGCAGCCAACTCGTTCACCAACTCCGCCAAGCCTTCAACGACTTCTTGGTAGTGGTGCGTGAAAATAGCAATCAGCCGCTTCAACTTTTCCTTGTCACCTTCCTGCCACCTCGGCTTTTTGCCCCACCGAAATCTCAGTGACAAGTTCAAGTCTCGTATCGCCCGCTCAACGCTTTCCTTCGGATGGTCGTAACGGAATGCGGATTGAATTGTGACTGTCCTCACCCCTTCATACTCGCTCAGGAATTGTTCAACCGTGAAAGGCGAAAGTCCGCCGCGGAAGGGCAAGCACCCGACACCAATGATGGGATAGACAGGGATGCCACTTTCCTCTTCAAAGTCAGCAAATTCGCACAAAGCGCCTTTAGCCGCTAAGACCGCTGTGACGATGCCGCTGTTCAAGGCGGGGTCAGAACGAGCGATGAAGGCTCTGATGTAAGGTAGGTCATCGCCGAATTTTTCCCGATGAAGTTTCAAGTAGTCGTCAAGCAGTTTTTTCGCGTCCACAAGCAATTCAGGCGTTTCGATGAGTGGGATGACCTGAAGCCTGTAAAGAGGTCTACCGTTGCCGAACATCTGTCGCTCCAAGTTAGCCGCTTGCTCAAAACTCTCCTGCAAGTAAATCAACTTCCAAGCCTCATCGCACATGGGCAGGATGACTTCAAACAACGGTGGCGAAAACATGTTCAAGTCGCGGGCGAGTTCTTCAGCGGTCAAAATGCTCATGTATGCTCGAGCCAGCCGGTAGCCCCTCTCGAGCCATATGTTGGGCAGGCGAAAAGTCAAAAAGACATCGCGCCCTAACTGGCGTTGAAGGAAAAAATTGAAATGCTCACTGTAAAGCCTGTCAACGACTGCCTCGTCAACGAACTTCCCCTCCCAGTCCCACATGTATTCCTCGCAGCCCAACTCAGCAAAATCAAGGTAGCACTCAAAGACTTCGTCGTAAGAACTGATGAAAGCGTCGCCGTTGGTCTTCCAATATGGCGGCGACGCATTGTCGGGATGCTGAGTCGCCATCGTGGCAGAAATCCGCCTCTCCGCAATGTATACGCTCATGTCGCACCTCCTTCTAACACCTCAAGCGCGACTCCTGCGAGTTCCCATAGCGTCTCGATGTTCCGCTCGTTCAATTCACGGGCGGTACGGGAAAATGTCCGTATCCTCTGGCTTGCCTTGCAGTGCCCTCAAGAAGCGTTCGTCAGTCACGCGGAGTTGGAAACGCCCTTCACTTATTTCGCGCAACGCTCGGGTAACAGGATTTTCGTCAGAGCGCTCACGCTCCGGGCTTTCAACGAGTTGGCGCGCTCGTTCCGATACTGCCAGAACAAGCAAAAACTTGTTCCTCATCCCCTCAGGCAACCGACTAAGTTGATACTGTAGGTCGTTCAAAAGCACCGATTCAGGCACAGACAACTCCCTTTCCTGCTCCATGCCTTTGGAGCACCTCCGAGACGGTAGGAAGTTTCAGCGCAAAATGATAGCGCACGGTTTTCGAAAAATCAAGCGGTGTGGCGAGCGGGAAAGCTCACCACACCGCTTTGGTTTTCTGTCAATTTTCAGGGTCACTCTTTCTTCTCCTCGGGCTTCTCTACAACGAGTGCCTCAGTTGTCAGGAACAGGGTGGCGATGCTGACGGCGTTCTCCAAAGCGGTGCGGACAACCTTGAGAGGGTCAACAATTCCAGCCTTGACCAAGTCCTCAATCTCGCCGGTAAGGGCGTTGAACCCAAACCGCTCGTTTTGGGTCTCTTGCTGCTTCGCTCGGACTTGCTCGACGATGATGGAACCATCGACACCAGAGTTCTCAGCAATTTGCCTCATGGGCTCCTCCAGAGCCCGTTTGACAATCCTGAAACCAATCCTCTCATCCGGATGGCTGTCCTTTGGTTCCTCCAACTTGCTAGCGACATAGACGAGCGCTGCACCGCCGCCTGGCAGGATACCTTCCTCAACAGCAGCCTTGGTGGCGTTGAGAGCATCCTCAAAGCGATGCTTTCGTTCTTTCAATTCGGTTTCGGTCGGCGCACCGACTTTGATGACAGCGACGCCGCCGGCGAGTTTAGCGAGTCGCTCTTCAAGTTTCTCGCGGTCGTAGTCGCTTTCGGTCTCCTCAATTTGCTTGCGGATTTGCTGGATGCGAGCAGCGATTTCTTCCTTCCGACCTCCGCCTTCAACGATGGTTGTCTTCTCTTTCTCAACGATCACTCGGCGAGCAGTTCCGAGGTCTTCAAGTTGAACATTCTCGATCTTGACGCCCAAGTCTTCGCTGAAGAACTTGCCACCGGTCAGGATAGCGATGTCCTGCAGGATAGCCTTCCTGCGTTCGCCGAAGGCTGGAGCCTTCACGGCGCAGCATTGCAAAACTCCCCTCAACTTGTTGACGACAAGGGTTGCAAGGGCATCGCCCTCAACATTTTCAGCGATGATGAGCAGAGGGCGACCTGCACGGGCAACCTTCTCAAGCAGGGGCACCAGTTCGAGGGCAGAAGTCAGTTTCTTTTCGTGGATGAAGATGAGCGGGTCTTCAAGCACACACCTCATCGTCTCAGGATCAGTGATGAAGTAGGGGGAAATGTAACCTCGGTCAAACTGCATGCCTTCGACGACTTCGACGGTTGTCTTGGTGCCTTTGCCTTCCTCAATCGTGATGACGCCATCCTTACCGACCTTATCCATAGCCTCAGCGATGATCTCACCAATTTCAGGGTCGTTGCCAGCGATGGTGGCGACATGCTGAACCTCTTCTTTGCTGGTTACAGGGATAGCAAGTTTGCGCAGGTGTTCCACTGCTTGCTTCAATGCCTTCTCCATCCCGCGCTTGAGGAAGACTGGATTAACTCCAGCAGCGACGACTTTCAAACCTTCCTTCAGCATCGCCGCAGCCAAGACAACGGCTGTTGTTGTCCCGTCACCAGCGACATCGTTTGTCTTGCTGGCTACTTCCCTCATCAACCGAGCGCCCAAATCTTCAAATTTGTCTGTCAAGTCAATCTCCTTAGCAACTGTCACGCCGTCCTTAGTTACTAACGGCGAACCCCACTTTCGATCCAAGACGACGAGGCGTCCTTTTGGACCGAGGGTAGCAGCCACTGCTTGGGCAACCTTGAATGCCCCACGAGCCAAGGCTTGGCGTGCGTGTTCGTGGAATATCAGTTGCTTTGCAGCCATCCCGCTTCACCTCCTCAGGCATCAAGTTTGCAAGTTGTGCGAGAGGTTTCACTCCTCAATGACGGCGTAGATGTCGTCGACGCTGAGCAAGATGTGCTTTTCGCCGTTGAGTTTGATCTCGGTTCCGGCGTATTTGCTGAAGATGACGGTATCGCCGGGCTTAACGCCCAACTCTTCAAAAGGCACGACCCTCCCATCCTTCAACTGCTTGCCAGAACCAACAGCGATAACCTTCCCCTTGAAGGGCTTTTCCTTTGCCGTGTCTGGCAGGTAAATCCCTCCGGGTGTCTTCTCCTCTTCCTCCATGACCTTGACGAGCACCTTGTCAGCGAGAGGCTTGACCACTACTGCCATCCTGCAGTCACCTCCTCATGAGCGTTCGCAGATTTCTTCAAGGGCAAACCGAGATGGAGTCAAACGAGGACGCGACGAAGCCATAAAGAATTTTAAACGCCGCCGCCCGTTCTGTAAAGACAAACGAAAAGTGCTCAAGCAAACCACATTGACTTTGGCAGCGATTGATAGAGAACTCTTGGGCAACAAATTCGCCGTTTTCCTCGCATCTCGTTTCGAGGCGTGTAAAACCGTAACTCGCAAAGTGTCTTGTGGCTCGTTCAATTTGCGCAGCCCTTTACTTAGCCTTTTTCTCGAGCAGGCTGAGCACTTCTTTGATTCGTTCTGCTCGTCGCTTTGCCCACTCCGCAGCAGGTGACTTAGGGTCAACTTTCACAACGAGCGAAAGCGGGTTGAAATTGCGCATTTGTGACGGGTCAAATCGCGGACCGCCACCCGGTCCACCAGGTCCTCCTGGACCTGCGCCGAAACCGCCGCCTGGTCCGCCCTGTCCGCCGGGTCCTCCGGGACCTCCGCCGGGACGACCAAATCGTGGAAGTTGAATTCGCTGCAGGGCATTGAGTTGGTCAGGCTTCAAAACGGCTTTGACTTTTCTGAGGGCTTCCTTTGCCTCGTCAGCCGTCAGTTTCTCCTTCTTCGTCAGCGGTTGGAAGATTTCAAGCAACTTTTTGGCTTGGTCTTTAGTCAACGCCGTTGGACCACCCTTTTTCTCCAACTCGCCCAACTTGAGGAAGGTCTCCCGCAACTGGAAGTGATACTTGTGCTCCTCACGGAACTTCTGCCATTGAGCCGCCATCTGAGGTGGCGGCTGGGCAATCGCTGCCGCTGCAAGCAACGCCGTCACGCTAAAAGCGATAACCCATCGCAACATCTCAACGCACCTCCTTGACAAAATTTTTGCTCACTCATACCTCAACGCCTCTACAGGCTCCAACTTGGCGGCTTTGCGGGCTGGGTAGTAGCCGAAGAAGATTCCGACAGCAGCCGCAAAGCCGAAAGCCAAGATGACAGAAATTGGCGAAACGATAACTGTCCAGCCTGCAATTTTGCCAATTGCGTAAGACGCAGCGATGCCGAAAAAGATGCCCAACCCGCCGCCGACCAAACTCAAAACCACAGCCTCAAGCAGGAATTGAAGTTGGATGTCGCTGGGCTTTGCGCCGATGGCTTTCCTGATGCCAATCTCTCTGGTTCGTTCCGCAACGGAAACGAGCATGATGTTCATGATACCGATTCCGCCGACAATCAGAGAGACGCTGGCGATGCTCAAGAGCAAGATGATGAAGAGCCGAGAAGTTTGCTCCGCAAGTTGTTCCCATTCTGCTTGTGTTCGCATTGTAAAGTCGCTGGGCTTATTGGGCGGGAGACGGTGGCTGCGCCGTAAAATCCTCTCAATCTCCTCCATCGCTGCGGTGACGAATTCGTTGCGAACGATTTGGACGCTGATGGTGTTCAGGTATTCCGTCCCGAAAAGCCGATACATTGCCGTCCGAAGAGGAATAAGGATTTGGTCGTCCAAGTCCATCGGTCCCAAAGCGCCTTTCTTTGCGAGGACGCCGATGACTTTGAACGGGATGCCGTTTATTCGGATTGTTTTCCCGACAGGGTTTGAGTTTTCGCCGAAGAGGTTGGCAACCACCGTCTGTCCCAGAACCGCCACCCTTGCATTTGCCAAATCCTCGTGCTCAGTGAAGAAGCGTCCCTTTTCAACTTTGTAGGCTCGGACAACTGGATAGTTGGCGGTCACGCCAACGACGCTGGTGCTGGTGTTTTTTTGCCGATAGACAACTTGAGCAACCCTGCGAACTTCAGCGGCAACTTGAACTATCAGAGCGTTGCCTTTGCTCAGGGCTTCAATGTCACGCATGGTCAGAGTCTGAACCGAACCCATGCCGAAGCCTACAGCGCCGCGCCGGAACTGCCCCGGAAAAACGAGGACGACATTTGCACCCATTTGCTGGATGAGTTGAAGTTGTTGCTCACGAGCGCCTTGCCCAATTGCCAACATCGTAATGACTGCAGCAACGCCGATGAGGACGCCGAGGGTCGTCAGGACAGAGCGAAGTTTATTCGCCATCAGGCTGTCCCATGCAACCTGAAGCATTTCCCAAAGCATTAACGGTCACCACCTTTCGCTGAAGACTTTCCACTTGCCTCAGTTCACTTCGCTACGGCAAACTTGCCAATGTGGCTTATGCGCTTTCGCGCGCCGTCAAAAACTTTGACGCATTGGAGGTGCAAGGATGCAAATTTCTTGGCGAACCCAATTTTGGGAGCCGGTTTTGGTTTTGGTCTGGCGCGAGTTGCGAATCCGCTACAAGCGGACAGTTTTCGGTTTCTTCTGGTCGCTCGTTCCTCCCATTGCTCAGGCTTTCATCTGGCTGATCGTGATTGAAAAGTTTTTCCGCTACGACATCCCCAACTACTCCGCCTACTTGCTTTGCAGCGCCTTCACTTGGCAGTTCATCCAGAACGCATTGCTGGACGGCTGTTCGGTGATGTTGTTTCACATGCCCCTCATCAAAGCCTTCCCGATGCGTCGCGAGATTTTGCCCGTTGCTTCCGTCGCCAGCAACCTCGTCCACTTCCTGCTTGCCCTGTTGGTTTTGTTCGTTTACCTGCAAGTCCTCAGAGTCCCGATTCGCCCGCAATGGCTTCTCTTGCCCCTCGTCCTTGCCGGGCTGATTGCTCTGGTTTTGGGGCTTGTTCTCGCGCTTTCGTGCCTGACCGTCTTCTACCTTGACCTGAAATTCATCCTTGACAGTTTCATCCTGAGGCTGCTGTTTTTTGCCTGCCCCGTTTTCTACTTCGTTGAGATGGTGCCGAGCCACTGGTATCACGCCTACATGCTCAACCCGTTTGCCGTTTACTTGACAGTCCTTCGGCAAATTTTGCTGCCGCCAGTTCAGTTGCCTGACGGGCGACCTGCATTGCCCTTTGATTGGCTACACTTTGGAATTGCACTGGCTGTTTCAGCCTTGACTTTGCTTGTCGGTTGGACAATTTTCCGCCGCTATCGGCATCAGTTGGCGGAGTGGCTTTGAAGAGCATCAGCGTTCCTTCCATGCACGAACAACGAACTGGACTGTCATCGTCGGTTGGTCGCTCTTTGCGGTCATGTCCGTTGAACCCGTTGATTGGACGATTTGGCGCTCAACAATTGCGTCAATCAAGTGAACGACCCTTTGATTGCCGATGATGCCGGCGGCTCGGATGCGGAAAGTCCCGCTTTTGACGCAAACCCGTGAAACCAGCCTTTGCAACTCCTGTTGGCTCAATGAAGCGATATTGAGCAGTTCGCCGACCGAGACGAAGCCACCGTTTTGCTCGCGGTAAGCGAGAATTTCCTCAACGGCTGCTGGGTTATCTGGGAGCAATGTCGCTAAAACTTCTGGCGGTGCAGTGTTGATGTTGACCAACCCGTAAAGCACGAGCGCATCCGTCGTTGTTATTCGCTCCCAAATGGCGATAAGTTTCTCTGTCGGCAAGACCCTGCGCAAGTCCAACGGTGAGCGGATTTGCCTTCGTTGTTGTTGACCTGTTTGTCCTCCTGCCGGTCGCTGTCCGGTCCCGCTTCCGGGAGTTGACGGCTGTGAACCCGAAAAATCTGGGCGCGTTCCAGAACCTGGTTGAGGTTGGAAACCTTGTTGAGGCTGAAAGCCTTGCTGAGGTTGAACCGCTTCGGCTGGAACTCCCCGCGACGGTCTCACACCTCCCCCCGAACCCGTTGTCGGAAATTGAGGGCGTGTTTGTGGTTGCTGTGGACTTGGTTGAGCAGGACTAGTTTGTGAAGGTTGCTGGAGTCGTTGGAAGCCGGGTTGCTGAGCGCCCGGTTGAGTGGGACGAGGTTGAGATGGCTGAGACGGTTGTTGTGGTCGCTGAAAACCGGGTTGCTGAGGTCGCTCAAATCCCGGCTGTTGACCACCAGGTTGAGGGCGAACGAAAGGTGGCTGAGGTTGAACCACTGTCGGTGGAGTCGGTTGAACTGGTTGTTGCTCCGTTGCAGGTTGTTGTTGCTGCTGTGTTCCGTCCCGATACCCCAAAATTGCGTCAATCTCCTGCTCCGTCAAAATGTCGCCCAGTGCCTCCAGAAGTTGCTCCCGCGTGGCAGTGTTGATGTTCACTCGCGGCAAGCCCCGTTCGTCAATGTTTGGAGTGGCTGAGTAGGCAGTGACCAATTCTGTCAATGGCGGGATGCCTAAATCAGGGTTGCCGTAAAAGATGTCCCTCGTGATGCCCTTCACCAGCAGCAACTCAAAGGGGCTAACGAATGGTGCATTTTTTGCCCGGTAAGGCTGCTCCAAACTCAGGTAGTAGTCGCTTTCCGCTCCCAAAAGTTCGGGCTCATCGTCAGCGTCACGCCAGTCAATAATCGCATCGGCAATCTCTTCCGCTTGAACGCTGTCGCCGGTGATTTGCGTGAAGAAAGCAACGAGTGTATCTCGGTCAGCGGTGTTGATGTTCAGTTTGCCCGTTTCGTCGGTGACGCGGACGATGAAAATCCCGTCTTCAAATTCCCAACCTTCGTCATCCGACCGCAACTCTGCCCATGTTTCCAAGTAGCCGTCAACTCCTGGATTGTCCGTTGAGAGTTCAGCCAAAGCCCTTTGAAGCCCGGCATAGGCGAGATAGCGAGCCCGAGTTCGGTCGGAAAATTCCGCAGCGACATTTATCTCCCCTCGCACTGAAAAAGCGATGCCAGCAGCCAAAATCGCCAACAGAACCATAATGCCGAGCACGAGGACTAAAGCGAAGCCTTTCCGTGATGCGTGGAGCGTGATGCGTGAGTTGAATTGAGTTTTGGCAGGCATACTCACTTCCCACCTCCTTGTTGAGGGCGAGTGCCGAAGGTTGGGCGTTGCTGCTGAGATGGTTGAGTTTGGAAAGAAGGGGCAGACGGTCGCTGAATTGGAGCACCTGTTTGAGCACCTGAGGGTCGCTGAATTTGGGACGGAATTTGGGCAGGTGGAAGTTGAGGGATTGTCGGAGCAGGTTGAGTTGTCGGAGCAGTCGGTTGTTGCTGGGTCGGTGGCGCTTGTTGTGCCCCAGTCGGAAAAGTTGGTTGACCTGCTTGCTGTTGTTGCTGAAGTTGGACAGAAGGGTCAGGATACGAACGGACGCGGATGGGAACTGTCGTCGTCAGCCACTCAACGAAAGCAAGCGCACTTTTGTCGCGGTCTAACCGAGCCAAAAATTCATCGCACGGTTCAGGCGCTATGCCGATGGTGATTTCCACAAGGGCTGGAAGGACATCGGTGTAATCCCAAGTGTCAAGCCACTCGCCAGCGTCGGCATTGTAGAAGCGGAAGTTGAGAGAGACCACTCGCTCGGATAAGACCTCTACCGGTGCCAAAGCAATGGTCGCATCTTCCGGCAGCAGCCCAGGGAGCGTGCCGACGGAGCGAACCAAACCCTGTTCCGGTTTTTGCGGGTCGGTGTCAATGTAGTAGGCAACTTCTACGGTGTCCGCTTGCGGTGAGTTGCTCCTGCGCGGGTCGGAGTTCGCAGTCGTGAACCTCAAAGTGTCAAGGTCAAGACCCGTTTGGGTGTCCAGAGCGTCCTCGTGGTAAAAAGTCAAAACCGAAGGCAAAGTTGAAACCTTTGCGCCCATAGCACCCAGTTCGCTAAAATCCGTCGCTGACATCAGAGTCCCTTGCGTCTCGTCCGTGATTACGGGCAATGGCATTGCGCTTGAAAGTTCGGAAGCAATTCGCTGCAAGACGATTCGTCCTGTCTGGTTCATCTCGGTCGTTCGGTTAATGCTTTGTTCGGTATCGCGGACTACTCGGACGAGACCGCCGACTGAGAGCCCGATGAAGAGCAGCAAGACCATCACGACGACGAGTTCAACGAGAGTCAAGCCTCGCCGCCTTTTCATTGACCCGCACCTCCCTGCATGGTGAAACCGCTCATGTCAGGGAGACCCGAAAAACTGCCCATCGGTTGTTGGAGCGTCGCCTCTTGTGGGTGCAGGACAGTCACGGGTGCTTGCAGCGTTTCAAGTTGGACGCTCCTAAGTTGCCCCCTGTCTTGCCACTCCACAGTGACGACAATGTGAAGCAAACCTGTCCCACTTTCGGTTGAAATCGTGCTATCGCCGACTTCGCTAACTTGAGCCCGCCAACGGAACTGAGGGTAAGCGTCGCCGAAATCACCTTCCGTCTCGCCGGGCGCTAAGTCTGGCTGAGCCAGCAACTCTTCAAGTTTCTGCTGAGCCAGAACCGTTGCGGTCGTCTTGTCTTTCGCATAGCGGGCATTAAGTGCGCTTTGGCTGACCAGTTCCAAAATAGCAGTGACGCCGATGACCAAAATCAGGAAAGCGACCACAAGTTCAACGAGGGTGAAGCCTTTCCTGATGCGTGAAGCGTGAAGCGTGAACCGTAATGCGTAATGCGTAGTGCGTAATTGAAGGAAGGGCATGTTTTTCACCTCTGTCGGCTTCCGAGTTCATCGGGCGAAAGTTCCTGTAACTGGATGCTTCCTGTCAACGGCGCAATTTCGAGCACGACGGCGAGTTTCTCGTTCGCCACAATGATTTCCGCTCCCGAAGATGTCCCGTCAGGGTAGAAGGCAATCAGGTTCAGTTCCTCGCCGGTATCAATGTCGCGGATGGACTCAATTTCAACGCCTTCGGGCAAAGTCCGTTCTCGCCCCATTGGCGACGGGTCAACCGCAAATTGTTCCGGGTCAAGGGTCTCCAACCGCTCGCCGGAAAGTTTCCACCAATCTTCGTCGGTCAACTCAATTTCGCTGCCCAACAAAGTTGTCTGCCCGCTAATCGCTGAGCGACGCTGAATGACATCGGTCGGCAACAGAACGCTCACAGTCCTTTGCTCGCGGTCAAAAGAAACGAGAACAGGACGACCGAGCGACAAGGCTTTGGCACGGGCATAACGCAAAACCGCCACAATCTCCCGGGCGGTAGTTCGCACCTGTGCACTTTTGGTCACCGAAACGAACGACGGTGCCGCAACGAAAGCAAGCAGCACCAAAAGCGTCATAACCACGACCAACTCAATTAAGGTCAAGCCGTTAGAGCGTGCGAGCGTGTAAGCGTGCAGGCGTGTAGGTGTGTAAGGGTGCGTGCGTGCATGCGTGAGAACAAACCGCCGCCCGCTTTCACTCTGCCACAACATCGTCTTCCGTATTCGGTTGTCCGTCCTTGCCCGCAGAGAACAGCACAAAGTCCTCACCGTCGCTTTCGTAGATGTAAGGGTTGCCCCAAGGGTCAAGGGGCACTTGCCGTTGCTTGAGGTAAGGACCGTTCCACTTGGTGACGCCGGCAGGTGGCGAAATCAAGGCTTCCAGACCTTGCTCCGTTGTCGGGTAAGAACCTGTGTCCGATTTGTAGAGTTCAAGGGCGTTTTCAATGGCTTTGATGTCCATGATGGCTTTGGTGCGCCGACCGTCCTCAATCCGCTTGATCACGACCGTTGTGGCGATGGACGCCAGCAGCACCAAAATCACCATCACGACAACCAACTCAACGAGCGTCAAACCTTTGCTTCGTCGTCTTCTGGTTTGCATCGCTTTTGCACCTCCGTTTGTCGTTTCTGCCAAAAAGTTTGGACGCAGAGAAAGGAATGCAGGCACAGTTCAGTCGCTGCGAAGTTCCTCGGGAGCGGTGAAAACCTCAACCCCTGTTTTCTGGGCGAATTCCAAAGCGTCATCGTCAACGAAGGGCGATATTATCGCCTTTCGGTCTATTTTGCGGTTCAACAGTCGCTCCAAAAACTCCACCTTCCGCAAAAAGACCCAAACATCTGCCTTGCTCACAGACGAACGGATTTCGGCGGCGATGGTTGTCTCATTGCGGACGAGGAGGTCAATCTCTATCTGTTCGGGTCGCCCGAAAACGAAGCCTTCCTCATCCCTCGCCCAAAACCGCTCCACCCGAAAGCCGTAGGGTGTCAAAAGTTCATACATGCCCTCACGAAAGGCTGCCTCACTCAGCAATCCCCAACGACGACCCAATGCACCAATCTTCGCGTCAAGACGGCGCAAAAGTTCGCTGTGCTTTACTTGCTCCTCTTGAAGGGAACGGATTGCCTCGGAATGCTCAGCAAGTTGCTTTTGCATGTCCCTAATAGCCTGAGCGTGTTCACGCAAAATAGAAGCGTGCTCTCTCAGGATGCGAGTGTGTTCTAACTGATGCTCCTGCAAAGCCTTCAAGGCTTCTGTGTGCTCTCGCAAGATGGCAGTGTGCTCCTGAAGGATTTGAGTTTGCTCTTGCAAAATGCGGGTATGTTCTTGCAAGGTTCGCAAGTGTTCTGCCTGCTGCTCCTGCAATGCTCTCAAGGCTTGGGAGTGTTCTGCTTGTTGGCGCAGAACCTCTTGAAGCGTTCGCTGAAGTTCTTGCTGCCCTTCAGCCAACTTTTCAAGCGCTCTCATTAAGTTCTGCCACTCGTCTCGTCGGACAAAAGTTTCAGCCAGCACTCCTTCAAGGGTGTAGCGGAGTTCTGGGTGCTCCCTAAGCCATTTGGGCAGTTCAGAGACCAACCATTGCCGCAACTCTTCAAGGGTCATTGGCATCATGGGCATCACCAACGAAATTGTGCCACATCCCTGCTTTTTCACCGAACCAAAGTGTTGAGTTGGAAGACAGCCATCAGCAAGGAGATGATGACGAAGCCGACAACCAAACCGAGCATCAAGATGAGGGCTGGCTCAAGGAGCGACACAAGGGCTTTCAAACTGCTGTCAACTTCAAGGTCAAGGGTGTCTGCGACGGTGGTAAGTGACTGGGGCAAATTCCCTGCCTCTTCTCCGACGGCGACGAGTCGGGTGAAGAGTGGCGGGAAGACGCCAACTCGCCTCAAGTGGTCTGCAACCCTTTCGCCCTCACGAACCCTTTGCCTGACCTCATCCAAAGCCCTCGCCAAAACTTCATTGCCGACTACATCCCTTGCCACTTCTAACGCTTCCAGAACGGGCACGCCGCCCATCAGCAACACTGATAGCGCTCTCGCTAAGCGCCCAATTGCTGCTTTCAAGTGCAACTTACCGAAAATCGGTAGCCTCAACTTCCAAGCATCGGTGACGAACCGTCCTTTGGGTGTTCTTCGGGCGAGTCGGTAGGCGTAAATTAGGGCTGCAATCAACCCAACGATTGCCCACCACCACTTGACGATGAAGCCCGAAACGGCAAGGAGAATTTGCGTGGGCAAAGGAAGGGATTGTCCCATCTCGGCGAACAACGCTGCGTATCTCGGAACGAGAAAGACCAATAGGAAAGTTAGCGCCGCAATCATCACGAGCGTCAGCAGGATGGGATATGCCAACGCCGACCGAATTTGCGTTCTTCGGTTTTGTTCCCGTTCCATGTAATCGGCGAGCCAGTTGAGCACCGTTGAGAGTTCACCGCTGGCTTCTCCTGCCCGAACGATGCTGACATAGAGCGGCGAGAAGATGCGAGGGTGCTTCTCCAAAGCCTCAGCGAAAGTCCCGCCACCGCGCAATTCCTCGCGAATTTGCTGGAGCGTGGCGACAAGGGTTTCGTTTTCGGTGTGCTCAATGAGTGCTTCAATTGACTGCATCAAAGTCAACCCACCGCCAACCAAACTGGCAAGTTGGCGGGTCATGATTGTCAGGTCTTGGAAACTGACCCACCGCTTCAACCTTCGCCGCTGTGGCTGTTGAACTGCCACGACCGTTTGCTGCTCCGTTCGGGAAACTGGCAACATGCGCCAACACCTCTCGCAGGTTGTGCGTTGGGTGTTGCAATTTGAACATTGAAATCGGCGATATCATGGGAGGGCGAGGCTCCTGCCGAGCCAAAACGACAGCGAATGGCGAATAGCAATTGGCGAATGGTTTTTGAAGGGCAGTGTTCCAACACTGCCGAGAAATTTCAGCGCTTAATTACCGCACTCCGAACTCAGCACATCGCACCTGATTTTGGCTCACCTTAGGTTCGCCCTCCCAATGCCGAATAAATTTGGCGCTCAGAAAATTCGTTATCAACCACTGGCTAAAGCCAATGGCGTGAGTGACTTTAGAATGCGCTCACCGAACACTGAGAGCATCTGCCCTTTTGCCCTTGCCTGCCCGATGCGCTATACTTGTCATCAACCTAAGCGGTTTTTCGGCACCTTGAAAGCCGAATAGAGTTGAGGTGGCAATTTCCCCAAATGACGCAATTTTTAAGGCTCGGTTGCCGCCACCGTTGGGCTTTTCAGACAACTAAGTCGCAATCGCACCATTGTGGGATTGAAAGTGGGTGACGCGCTCAACTTCCTCAACGGTTGTGATGCCCAAAGCGACTTTTAGCATGCCGTCCTGATAAAGGGTTCGCATCCCTTTTTCCATCGCCAGTTGCCGAATTTCGTGGGACGACGCTTTCCGAAGCACCAAATCGCGCACATCGTCGTCCATCACGAGAACCTCAAAAATGCCGGTCCGACCACTATAGCCTGTGAAGCGGCAGTCTTGGCATCCCTTACCACGCCAGAGTTGTGGTTCGCCATCCTCAACGAAACCTTGCTCAACGAGATATTCCCAAACAGCATCTAATGGGCGATAAGGTTCTTTGCAACGGGGACAAATTTTCCTGACCAACCGCTGAGCCAAAACGCCTTCAATAGAAGATGCGACCAAGAAAGGCTCAATGCCCATCTCAATGAGGCGGGTTATCGCTCCGGGTGCATCGTTGGTGTGCAATGTGCTGAAAACCAAGTGACCTGTGAGGGCTGAGTGGATGGCTATTTCAGCCGTCTCGTAGTCGCGAATTTCGCCCACCATGATGACATCAGGGTCGTGCCTTAAGATTGACCTTAGCCCTGTAGCGAAAGTCAAGCCAACGGCTGGGTTGACTTGGATTTGGGTGACGCCCTCAAGTTGATACTCAACGGGGTCTTCAATGGTGATGATTTTCCGTTCGGGCGAGTAAATCCGTTTCAATGCTGCGTGCAAAGTCGTGGTCTTACCGCTGCCCGTCGGTCCAGTCGCCAAGATGATGCCGTAAGGGATGCGGATGAGTTGCTCAAATTTTTGCAGGTCATCGTCCAGCATTCCCAAGTCGGTCAAAGTGAACTGCATCGCCGATTTGTCAAGCAAGCGCATGACGACGCTCTCTCCAAAAACTGTCGGGATTATGGAAACGCGGATGTCAACTTCGCGCCCCAAGATGCGGACTTTGATGCGACCGTCTTGCGGCTTCCGCCTTTCAGTGATGTCCAAGTTAGCCATGATTTTGATGCGGCTAACGATTGCTGGGTGCAGCCGTTTCGCTGGTGCTGGGACTTCGTGCAGGACACCATCAATGCGGTAGCGAACCCTCAACTCCCGCTCCAACGGCTCAATGTGGATGTCACTTGCCCGCTCGCGGACAGCGTTTCGGATGAGCATGTTGACCAACCGAATGACCAAAGCCTCACGGGCAAGTCTCGTTGGGTCTCCGATTTCCTCCTCCGCTTCCCTGATGACCTCAATGTCTTCTGCCTCAGCCTCAGCGATGACTCGGCGCATGTAATGCTGTTCAAGGTGCGTCCTTATGTCGGAAGGTTTCGCCAAGACGATACGGATTGGCATGTTGGTGATGAACCTGAGAGTGCTCTCAACTTCAACATTGAGCGGGTCAGCCAGTGCGACAACCAATGTCCCGTTTTCTTTCCGCAAGGGCAAAACTTGGTGGCGGAAGGCTGTCTCCGCTGGAACTGCAGCCAAAGCATCAGGGTCAACGGAAACCTCCCTTAGGTTGACGACGGGCAACCCCAAAACGGCGCTCATGGCAGCGAGCAAATCATCCTCGGTGCAATATCCCAACTCAACCAGCGCATCGGAAAGTTGCTTGTTGCCGCTGCCTCGCGCGATGCTTGAGATGGCTTCCTTCACCTGCTCTGGGGTCACTCGTCCTTGCTCAATGAGCCAATCGGCGATTGCCTTGCTGATAGGGTCAAGGGCGAGGGTCTCGGTCACCATTTCAATCACCTCGCAGCCGCTGTCGGCATCATGCTATTTGCCATTCGTTCCAGCCACTCCCTTGCGACTTCCGAGACTAAAACTACCCTCAAGTTGCCGATGTCCCGTATGACCGCTCTTTGCGGGAACATTCTTTGGATGGGAAACGCACCAAAAGGTCTCTCTTGATGGTGAGGTCGCTCCGTCGGTTGTCTCCGTTTCGGCGATGCTGGATGCTGGAAGACGGAAATGACGCCGATGCCGTCAGTGTAAACGATGTGAGCCATCTTCCACCTTTGGTCACCGAGAGCGAAGATGCCTTCAAGGATGTAACCTTGCGGGAGCCAAGAAGGCAAAATGGGCTCAAAGCCTAAAACCTCTCTCGCTTGGCTGATGTCCACACGACGGCGCTGGAAAGGCGGTAAATTTTCCACTGTCCAATCCGACGGGACACTCGGTTCCAAGATGAGCAAAGGCAAAGGTTCGTTGATTTTCACCTCAGTGAAAGCGATTCTGATTTCCAACTGCCCGTCGGGAGAGTAGCGTTCAACTTGCAACGGCAGTCTCGTTGGTGGGTGAACCCAGACCTTCCTGATGGCATTGCCCTTCGCCTTTGGCTCTAACTGCAACACGAGGCAAAAGCGCTCGGCAACCCTATCCCGCCCGACGAGACGAAGGGTGTAGTTGGCTTTAGCCATGTCAAGTTTATCCGTTCGGATTTGCCACATGTCGCGCCATGAAGGGAAACCGCTTCCTTCGGCTCGGAGCGCCTTTTTCGCAAAAGGCAACCAGACCCAAACTTCGCTGGGCGAAGTGAAGGTGATGATTTGCCTCCGACCTTCAGGGTGAGGCAACTCAAACTGAACTCGGCTTCGGTTCTCATCTGCCCACAAGTTCATCTCCCAACTGCGGCTGCCTTCCGGCAAAAAGACCGTCACTTGGATTTTGCCCTGCAGGGTTTTGAATTTGGGAGATGCCAGCAAGTTCCAGAGCGCTTCTGACTTGAACTCCCTGCGGCGTTCAAACGGGATTGGCTCTTGAGAGCCGGCAAAAGCAACTATGAAGATTGTCAAGAGAGTTGTCGCCAATGCTTTCGTTTTCGCCATTGCTTTTCACCTTAAGGGAATCACCATTCGCTACTCGCCAGTCGCCCCGGTGAAGGGCAGGCTGGAAAGGGCAACGGAAATTGGTGCAAGTTCTGGAGCGACAGCTATTTCGGCTGCGTTGGTGACATGGGCGCTCCAGTAAATTGTCGCTGGTGGCTCAGGTTGATTGTGCCACAATCTCGCACCGAGTATGGCGAGTGCCAAAACGATGGGAGCAGTTGCCGCAGCCAACCAGCGCCACCTTGGTCGGAAAAGGTTCGCCCAAAAATAAGCCTTTCCCCTCTCACGCTCTATTGCCCTGACCCGCTCCATGACGATTGGAACGAGGTCATAAGGGAGCGGAGCGGGTTCAGTAGTAGCCATCAGTTTCTGCACCGTCCGCAAAAGTTTCCATTCAGCCCGGCAGCCAACGCACTCCCTCAAGTGCTGCTCCAGTTCCCCTCTCTGTTCAGGTGTCAGGATTTCGTCAAGCATCAACGACATCAATTCTCGTGCGTGTTCGCATCTCATCGGCGTAGACCTCCTTGGTTTTTCAGTCGTTGAAGTAGGGCGCCAAAAGTTTCTTCAGATGCTGCCGTGCTTGATAGAGCCGGGACTTGACCGTCCCGACATTTGTGCCCGTGATTTTTGCAATCTCTTGCAGCGACAAACCTTCGTATTCCCGCAACAAGACCACTTGCCTCAAAAGTGGCGGCAATTGCTGAACTGCTTCCCAAACTTTCTGCCTCATTTCCTGACGCAAAACTTCTGCCTCAGGTTCGGCGGTCTCAGCCTCTTCCCACCACAGGTCGGCATCCTCTTCTGCTTCCTCAAACCGCTGCCTTTCAATCATCAAGTCTTCCAGACTGACCTTTTGCGGCTCGCCCCTGACCAGCGCACGCCTGTGTCGGTCAATGCACAGGTTCATAGCGATGCGGTAGAGCCAAGTGTAAAAGTTGGCTTCGCCCCGAAACTTCGGGAGCATCTGCCACGCCCTGACGAAAGCGTCTTGGGTTATGTCCACCGCCGTTTCACTATCGTTCGTGTAACGGAGCGCCAAGTTGTAAATTTTCGCTTGGTAGCGCCGAACCAGTTCGGCGAAAGCATCTTGATTGCCAGCCTGAGCAGCCTCAACCAGACGCTCGTCCGTCCATTGGGACATCGGCATGAAGGGATGCCAAGTTTCCAACCGCTGTTTGGTTTCTTCCGTCCGGTTGTTTCGTCGCCTCATTTTTCGCTGCCCCCTAAGGGTCGTGTCCAAAACTGTTAGACGAACACATCCCGTTTCGGTTTGTGCCCCTTTTCACCGTGCTATACTGATTTTGGCAGCGATTTTGAAGCAATGGCTGCAATGCTGACAGGAGTGACTTGGGAGATGGCGGAACAAAGGCAACAACCTAAGGCTTCCAAAAGGCTTTGGGCAATAATTGCAACCATCGCATTAGTGCTCGGACTTGCAACTTGGCTTCTACTGCGACCGCCAGCGAAAGTCGTTGCTGTCGGGAGTTTGAGTTTGCCAAAGCCGATTGAAAAGTGCTGGGTTGAAACGCACGGAAAACGGCAAGCGCTCATCATTGTCGCCATAGAAGACGGTCAAAGTTGGCAAGTGACGATTCAGGGCAGCAAACTCGTTTGCGAACCCATTCAGCAGTTGAGAAACGCCATTGGGATTAGGGCAGGTTTCTTTGACATGGACAAGGACGGCTACCCTGAGTTTTTCCGTGCCGAGTTTGACACCATCTGGGTCTTTAAGCGGAAGGAAAGCGTGAAAGGCAAAATCCCTAAGCACCATTCTCTCCCGTCTTGGTTTCCCCTTCCAAACCGCCACCGTTGGCTCGTTTGGGCAAAGATAGGAGTTGGTGAAGGCTATTGCCCTACCTTGACCTTCATCACCGAACCCGACCAAAAGCAGCCAAGAAAGGTTGTGGCTTGGATCAAGAACAGTTCTTCAGGTGGCTTCCTTTTTGTGCTCAGTCCTGACGGGCGAAGGCTTATCCCTTTCAACTCTGGCGGATGGAAAGGTCTTGATTTTTGGAGGGAAGTTATGAGCGTTGAAGACCTTGACCACGATGGAGTTTGCGAAGTCATCGCAAGAGGGCGAAGTTATGACCGAACATCGCCGGGGCACATCGGCATTTACAAGTGGGATGGGCGAACTTATCGGCTCTGGTGGACATCGCCGAGAAAAGGCGAGTATGTGGTTGACGCAAAGATGTGCGACCTTGATGGCGACGGAACGAAAGAAATCGTGGCGGTGCTGGATTTAAAGGGACAAAGCGATTTGCGGGCATTGGCTGTTTATCAGTTAAATGGCAGGCGCTACCAAAAAGTTGCCCAACATCGTTTACCCAACGAACCCGCATTACCCTACCCCGACCTCGCTGCCGTTATGCCAACACCACAAGGTTGCGTCATTGCAATTGAACAAAGCAACGATAAGGTGCTCTTCTTCCGCTATTGGCAGGACAAATTCCATCTCATCGGGCAAGTGGTAGGTGTAACGCCCGTCGGATACAGCAAGGTTGGGACGGACTTGTTTGTGACGGATTTGAAGGAACGGTGGCTATCTCGTCCCATCACGAAAGTGGTTTCGTGGGATGGAAAACAGTTGCGTTCTACGAGGACATTGCCGGGCATAGGCGGTGGGGTTCAAAATGCACTATGGCAAGATGTGCTATGGGATGAATGGGTTGCGGGTAGGACATCGTTGGGCAATTGGGTCCTTCTCGGCGAGCCTATTCGTTGGAAATTGCGGCATGGTGAGGAGATTCTAACACTTGCTCGCTACCGCTTGTTTTTGGGAGCAAACGGGCGATACCGAAGCATTTGGCACATTCACACAACTGTCACCGAAGAAGGCTTCCCACAAGCCTTTCCAGCCGATTTGGATGGTGACGGTGCAGACGAACTCGTTTTGGTGGATACTGTCAAGGACAAGTTGCAAGTTTTCAAAATCCAGTGACCGCTTTGTGCCATCCTTCGCATCAAGGCGTGACCAAGTAGTAAAGGGTGTCGGGAAGGAGTGAGAAGTTGGAAGCAGTGCCGATGGTTTTGAGCGGGTAGCCGTTTCCGTCCAGAGCGGTTACTTTGCAGCGCCCAGCATCAGGGCGGTGGACGGCAATTCGCCCAACT
>Ga0081478_139477_pt1 | contig 30456 bp, 24 predicted proteins | sample OctSprmetagenome_FD_70983 | JGI IMG/M metagenome (GOLD analysis project Ga0081478, IMG submission 70983) | Hot spring and microbial mat streamer communities from Octopus Spring Streamers, Yellowstone National Park, USA - T=80-84 v2 (version 2) | ecosystem: Environmental > Aquatic > Thermal... | reverse complement strand
GTTTATTGGGAATTTAATTATAGAATATTTAATCCTCCTGTAGCAGTTAGAGATCCTGGATTAAATGAATCTAAATATATAGATAAAATACCTGGAGATTATGATTCGGAAAAAGGTTTTATATACCACATGTTAACAGCAAAATATAATTTACATCGAAGTAATTGGTATCAATATTACGAGTTCATCGCTTCAATTGAACAAGAAATAGAACCTTTACAAGATAAAATATTTAAAGAAAAAGGAGAATTAGGAATTAACTGGATAGGAGTTTGGAATACAGTACCTCCAGCAATAATCGTTACAATGTATAAAATAACAGACGAGAAAGTCAACATCGTTCTCGAATACTTAAAACCATATGCTAAGAAATACAATGCAGTAGTTTTCTTCATTGAAGATTACTTTCCAGCTAGTATTTATAAGAAACAGGATGAAGTTTTATATAAAGCTTACCGTGAGATAGATAAGTGGTATATAGAATTATTAAAAGAGTATTATGGAGTTACAATGGAAATTGAAGGTTTTAAATTTGCTCCTGGCATAGCTGAATTGCCTATTCCTAAAAATGCTACCTTTAATGAAGAATTCGTTAGAAAAGTTGTTTCTACTCTAAGAGAATACACTGGATGCGATGTTCCTTTGGTAGTAGATTTTGAATATTACACTGGACTTAGATTTCTTGCCTATACGCCACCTTACATTCATGAACCATCAGGTATGTCTTTGAAAACTTTCTCGTTAGGCGAATTGTTAATTCTATTCGTAATAATTCCAATCACAATATTTGCATCTTTAGCGATACTTTCAAGAAAGAAGCATAAAAAGAAATAAATTTTTTTGTTTTATTTTTCATATTAAAATCTCATAAAATTTTAAGGGCTACTTATTTAACAATAATAAATAACATTATAAATTTTAATGTCTATAATATATTATGGCACAAACTATAGAAAATCTTAATTTATATTTATCGAAACCATGGTTAAAATTTTACGCGGATTATACTCCTAAGGAAGAAATAGAAATTCCAAATAAGCCTTTATTTTCTATTCTTGATGAATCGGCAGAGAAATATCCTAATAGAACAGCTATAATATTTTTAGGTAAAGAAATTTCCTATAAGAAATTAAAGGAAGATGTTGATAGATTTGCAAACGCTTTGCAAAGTTTGGGAGTAAAAAAAGGTGATGTTGTTTCTTTGTTATTACCAAATACTCCCCATTTTGTGATCTCTTATTATGCTATATTAAAAATAGGTGCAATAGTTAGCCCGATAAGTCCATTGTATAAGCCTCCTGAAATAGAATATCAGTTAAAGGATTCAGGTGCAGAAACAATAATAATTTTAGATTTGCTTTATAGAAATTTTGAAGAAATAAAGGATAAAACAAAAGTTAAAAGAGTAATCGTAGCAGATATAAGAGATTATCTAAGCGGTATAAAGAAATTGCTTTATCCTTTAAAAATGAAGCCCCCTAAAATAGAATTTAAAGAAGGAATTTATAAGTTTATAGAATTGTTAAAATATTCTCCTGATTATAAAAAAGTTGAAATAAATCCGAAAGAGGATGTTGCAGCTTATATGTATACAGGAGGAACAACAGGATTGCCCAAAGCAGCTAAATTATCTCATTATAACATTCTTTCAAATTTATACCAAATTGATACATGGATCAAAAAACAGGAAGAACCGCATAGAATTCTTGCAATACTTCCATTCTTCCATATTTATGGGCAAACTGTTTGCTTAAATTTTGGGATTTACAGAGGATCAACTTTAATTTTGATGCCAAGACCTGACATTAAAGCTCTATTTGAAAATATTAGCAAATATAAAGTAGATGTTTTACCAGGCGTTCCTACATTATATATTCAAATTATAAATTCTCCTTTAGTTAAAAAGTATGATATAAGAAGCATAAGATACTGTATAAGCGGAGCAGCAGCTTTACCTGTAGAAGTTCTAAAAAATTTTGAAAGCTTAACAGGGGGAAAGCTTAGAGAAGGATACGGCTTAACTGAGGCAAGTCCTGTTACACATTGTAATCCTTTAGAAGGAACATATAAAGAAGGAAGCATAGGTATTCCAATACCTAATACATTAGCAGCTATTGCACATCCTGAAGAAAATATATTTCTTGGTATAGATGAAATAGGCGAGCTTGTAGTTTCAGGAACACAAGTAATGATGGGTTATCATAACAGACCTGAAGAAAATGAAAAAATATTCTTTGAATATAATGGAATAAGATGGCTAAGAACAGGAGATATGGCTAAAATGGATAAAGATGGATTTTTCTACATTGTTGATAGGAAAAAGGAAATTATTAAGTATAAAGGTTATTCAGTATACCCAAGGGAAATAGAAGAATTATTATATGCTCATGAAGCAGTAAAAGAAGCAGCAGTATTAGGAATACCTGATCCTGAAGTTGGAGAAAAAATTAAAGCATATATAGTTTTAAAGGATGAATACAAAGGAAAAGTAAAGGAAGAAGATATAATTAACTATCTTAAGGATAAACTTGCTCCTTACAAATTACCAAAGATCGTTGAGTTTAAAGATAATTTGCCAAAATCATTGGTGGGTAAAATATTAAAAAGAGTTTTGCTTGAAGAAGAATTAAAGAAGAAAACTTAAATTTTTGAAATTTTAAATTTATTTTGATGATGAAACCCACGATTTCGGAAAAATGAAGAACGGCAAGGGCGGTCTGATTATTTATTTTTATATTCTTTAAAAATTAAATATAAAAGATAAATAGATTTACAGTTTTCTTCAATATACTGTATTAATTTTTCATCTAAATATTTTATATAATTTTTCCAATTTGATACTTTTAATTGTGAAATTTTTTGTGAAGCTTTAGCTATTTCCATTGATATATCAAAAATAGAAATTTTTCTATCTATATTTGCTATTTTTTCTATTTCTTCTAAAGGTGCAATTTCTAAATTTAATAAATTTTTTGCATATTCTTTTACTTCAATAATTTTATTTTCTTCTTTTAAAGATTTAATAAAATACAAAATAGATTTTATGTTTAAATCCTTTAATAATTTTTCAGTTGAAGCGAAATCATACAAAAGAAAATCAAATTTTTCATCAATTATTTGACTTAAATATTTGACTACTTCGCTTACATCTTCAATTAAGCCAAATTCACAATGAAGTTTAAAAGTTTTAACATTTTCACCATCATATATTCCAAAAAGAACGATTCCTTTATCTTCATTTAAAGGTAAAAATAAAGATTCAAAGCAAGCTATTTTTAAAGCTCTTGAAGGCTTAGGTATAGCTATTTCCTTTCCTTTAAATTTTGTTATAATTTTTTCGGAAAGAAGCATGTAATCTAGCACTTTCAATGCATATCTTTTAGCCAAATCCCAATTTAAGTTATAGCTTAAAAAATCTGCATAGGAATATTCATCCAAAGCTTCAAATAAAATCTCATCTAAGCTATCTGGAATATATTCGTTAACGATCTTTTTTAAATTCAATAGATCCAAACTTACTATTAATCCAGCACTATCTGGTTCATGCAAAGAGAAAAACTTCTTTTCGCCATATTTACCTACATCATATAATATTGTTTCAAAAGGTATTTGCAATTTCCTTCTAAGAACCAACATTAAATATGCTAAGCCTATTCTTATAAGTGTAGTATCTTCTGAAGGATCTAGTTCGTATGTAGCTCCATAAGTATAATCTGAATATTTACCATAAGTAGCTGTAGGTACTTCGATAACTTTATGATCAAAATAAACTATTGTTTTGCTATCTATAACTTTTATTTTAGGTTTAAAGCTTTTAATTCTCCAATAAACACGATTAGGAACCTTAAGATATTTACCGAATCCTTTTCTTGGAGGATCAACAACACATAAAACTTCTGAAAATAATTTTCCTGTTATAAAATCAAGATAGAGATTTGGCTCCTCATTCCATCTAAACTTTGTTTCTTCATATTCTTCTAAGACAGGAGCAAGCTCTTCTCTTTTTAACAAATTTAAAAAAGAAATTCGTTCTTCTTCTACAGCTGTAACAACCCTTCCTCTTGTACCTCCTATTTTATGCGAAACTACTATACCTTCAGAAGAATAATCAAAGCATCCAGGCTGGAATTTCTCTACAAGATCTGCATGGGATATCTCTTCTAAATAATATTTGTTTCCGTTCTCATCTAACATTATTCTGTTTATTCCATATGGAGGAGCAAATTCGTAGAAGTTGAGCTTTCTATAAACTTCCTTACCTCTTTCAGTTAGTTCTCCTTTGCTTACCAATCCCAATTTTAACAATAATTCCCTTTCTTCTTCTTTTAATTGATCTCTAAGAAATGGAGAAACAAATTTGGTAATTGCTTCGAATAATATTCTATATTGATTGTTTACATTAATTATTATTTTTTCTATTGGTAAGCTTAACCAAGAATCTAAAGCTTCTTTACCCCTTGAGAGTAAATGTCTATCCCATCTACCTGAAGGAATAATTATGGATTCAGAAAAAGGAATTTCTTCTCTTCTTCCCTTTCTTCCTTCCTTTTGATAAAACTCTCTTAAGCTCTCAGGCAAACCTATATGTACTATTCTTGCTATTGTTCCAATATCTATTCCTTGCGATAAAGTTCTTGGTGATACCAATACTTTTATTCTTCCTTTTCTAGCTCCTTCTTCTATAGCAATTCTTAATTCCTTTGAAATCAAATGATGATGCGAAGCGACTCTTTTTTGAAGATCTTTAGGTAAACTATGAGCTAATCTTTTAGCTACTTCTTCAGCTTTATTTATTCCTTTTGTAAAAACTAAAGTAACATAATCATCATCTATATATTCCATCAAAATTTCATTTATATCAAAATCTATTCTTATATCAATATCATTAGCCCTTGCTACTTCAATAACTTTGAAATAATTGTTTTTGAATTTATCATAGTCATTTAAAGCTTCAATTACATCCTTTCCAGCATTCTTTATTATTTTATCTTTGTTTTTTCTTAACTTTTCCCATATGCTTTTCAAATCTTTGCCTAAAATTACATATGTTCTATTTTCAACTTTGAAAGGTTTTCCTGTAATTATTGCTGTTTCCCTTTTGTTCAATTCAGTATAAAATTTTGCCAGATCTTCAGGATTCTCTATCATAGCAGTCAAGGTGGCTATTTGGAAATTCCTTTCATTAAATGCTTTAATTAAATTTAATAAACCAAGAATAAGGGCTATTTCTCTTGGAGAATAAAAATCAATTTCATCTATTACTATAAGATCTGCATATTTTATTACGTTATGAAGCAATGATTTTCCTTTTTTGGCTATGTTTTTTACTTCAAACATTAAAAAAGCAGGATTTGTTACTAATATATCTTGATTTGAAAGAATCTCAATAAGTCTAGCCCGATTGTATTCTTTTAAAAATTCACTTTTCCTAAGAGAATCTATTGCTAAACATTTTAAATTAAGCTTTTCAGAATAAGCTTCGATTCTTTTAATCTGATCGTTTGCTAAAGCTAAAGTAGGATATATTACTAAAGTTTTAACCCTTTTGCTTAAGGCATAAATTAACCAAGCTTCAGTTTTTCCAGAACCAGTTCCAGATTTTAAAATTAGATTTTTACCTTTTAATAGCTCATTATATGCTTCATATTGATGCTTATACAAATAGCTTCTGCCTATTTCTAAATCTTTTAATTCTGGAATTATATCACAGAATCTTAATTTAACAGTTTCAGGTTTTATTCCTTCTTCTTTGAAATAATAATAATCATAACCTTTTTCATTTAAAATACTTGCAGTATCTTTCACAAATAAATTAAGAAAATTATGCTTTTATATTTAATTAATGAGAACGATTATTCGTTAAAAATCTTTTAATCAAATTAAAATCTTTAGAAATAAATGTTTTATTCTGAATTAATCATGTAATGAAAATAATTGTCTTTCTCTTGTTATTAATTATAACAATGACTTTAATAAATCCAATTAATGTAAAAGCAAACTCTAATGATGATATAGTATATGAGGTTGTTAAAAGAAATCCTGATTTAGTGATTACAGGATGTAATGAAACATATGTTTATTGGCAATTTAATGGAAAAAAATTTGATTCTCCTGTAGCAATTAGACATCCTGGCAGTAATGAATCTACATATATAAATGGTATAGGAGGTGATTACGATACAGAATCATTTTTCATATATGCTATGTTAGCAGCAAAATATGATCTAAAGTATAGCATCTGGTATCATTACTATCAATACCTTGCTGAAGTAAGAAAGGAATTTTATCCTTTAAAAGAAAAATTGTTTGCTGAAAAGGGAGACTTAGGAATAAGAACATTAGGAATTATGGATAACTATATACCAATTGTAATTGTTGTAACAATGTATAAAATAACAAATGAGAAGGTAAATATTGTACTTGAATATATAAAACCATTTGTTAAAAAATATAATGCATTAGTTTTCTTTATTGAAGATTATAGACCTGACAGTCTTTATGAAAGGCAAGATAAAGCTTTATGGAAGTTTTACTCTAAAGAATTACCTAATGGGCGTATAGAGTTAGGTGACGGATGGAAAGAATATTTAAAACTGGTAGAAGAATATTATAATTTAACAATGGACATAAAGGGTTGGGGGTATTCTCCTGGTATAGCTGAGTTACCTATTCCTCCTAATGCTACTTTTAATAAAGAATTTGTTGAAAAGGCTGTTTCTATTGTGAGAAAATATGCTGGATGCGAAGTTCCTTTGGTGGTGAATTTTATAGATTATAAACGAGGTTCCTATGATCTTGCTATAGAACGTAGTACTGAACTATACTATCCATCCCTTCTATATATAATATTAATATTCGTAGTAATTCCAATAGCAATTTTATTACCTATAATATTAATTTTAAGAAAAGTAAATAATAAGAAAAAGAAAAAAATTTTAATTAATTAATTTTTTATAATTTATTTAAAATTTTTATCTTAAAATTTTTAAAAAAAATATACATTTTAAATGAGTTACAATTCTAAAACAGTTGTACTATTCTTAATAAAATAAGTTTTGGCAAAATAAAACTAAATTCACATTCTTAACAAGAAAATAATCTCAACAAGAATAAATTTTTATTTGCTACTCTTTTTATTTTTTTTATGAAAATCTTCATAGCCAGCCATACACATTGGGATCTTGAATGGTATTTAAGCTTCGAAGAGTATAGACATAAGCTTTTAATAATGATGGAAAAATTGGTAGAAACTTTAAAAAATGAAAACTACAAAGCCTTTCATTTAGATGCCCAGACTGCTCTTTTAGATTCATTCTTTGAATTAAGAAAAAATAAAGAAATTAAAAGATTAATAAAGAAAGGAAAGTTGATTATAGGACCATTTTATGTTCAGCCTGATGAACTGCTTGCAAGTGGAGAAGGTTTAATAAGAAATCTTTTAATTGGAATTGAAGAAAGCAAGAAATTTGGAAAATACATGAAAGTAGGCTATTTAGTAGATACTTTTGGTCATATTCCTGCTTTGCCCAGAATTTTTAGAGGATTTGGAATAAAGTATTTTATATTTGCCAGAGGATTAGGAGATGAAGCAGATTCTTCTTTGGAATTCATATGGGAGTCTCCAGATTCAAGCCAAGTTATATGCTATTATTTACCCCTTGGTTATTGCAACTTGCATGGCTTAGGCTACGAGCAAGGTCCTTATACATTTTACAATTTCGAAATAGAAAACATATGGAAAACAAGAATAATGAATATATATTATGAGGAGCCAAATGTTAACTTCGAGAAAGCCTATGAAAGAGCAAAAAGTGTTATTGAGAAATTGAAAAAATTTACAAAAAATGATTTTCTGCTTTTGATGAACGGATGCGATCATTTAATAGCCCAGTCAAAGTTGCCTGAAGTTATTGATTATTTCAATAAAAAAGGAGAATATGAGTTTATCCATTGTAAATTAGAAGATTTCTTCAAATATCTTGAGAAAAACTCCAAAAGTTTTAGCAAGATCAAAGGAGAATTGAGAGGAAGCAAATATATTCCAATATTAAGCGGAGTTTATTCAAATAGAGTTTATTTAAAACAATTAAATTTCAAAGCTTTAACTTTAATGTATATTTTAGAAAGTTTATCATCAATATATTATTTATTTAAAAAAGAAAAAATTAACGAAATTAAATATTTATGGAAATTATTAATTTTAAATCATTTTCATGATAGCATTTATGGCTCAGGTGTAGATGCTGTTCATAAGGAAAATGAAGTAAGATTCTTAAAGGTAATAGAGTTAGCTACATCTTTAATTTACGATTTAATGTACAAAATAATTCAAGAAAATAAGTTGGAAGAAAAGAATTCAATTATTGTTTTTAATCCATTGCCATTCAAAAGAAAAACCTTTGTTGAAGTCTGGCTAAACAATTTTGATGTCAATGATGTATTACTTTTCAAAAATAAAAGAATTGTTCCTGTAATGTTAGAAAAAGAAGGAGATAAAACCAAAGTTGGATTTTTTGCAGAATTTTCTCCTTTATCCTTTGAAAATATTTATATTTTAAAATCTAAAAAAAGACAAAAAAGTAGTAATATAAAAATAGGAAATGACTTTATTGAAAATTATTATTACATAATAAAATATCAAAATAATGTTATAAACATAATAGATAAAATTAACAATTTAAATTATAAAATAAGTTTAATAGATGAAATAGATTTAGGAGATGAATATAACTATGAAATAAAAGGAATAGCTTTTGATAGCAGTAACGTCGCATCTTATATTGCAACAATAGCAAACAATTTCTACGCTGAATTAATTCAAAGAATAAATCTGGAATTAAAGGAAGAAAATGAGAATCCTAGAAGTGAAATAATAAAGAATCCCTGTGAAATAAGATATAGAATATATGAAGATTCCAATAAAATAGAAATTAGAATAAATCTTGCAAATAGATCAAAGGATCATAGATTAAGATTGAAAATCGAAACCTCTTTTGAAATTGAAAAAGAAAATGCTGAAACACCTTTTTACGTTATAGAAAGAAAGAGTTTCAATAAGATTAAAAGAGAAGATTGGATAGAAGATCCTGAACCTACAAAACCCTTCTTTTCCTTTGTAGATTTCATAGGAAAAAATGAAGGAATGTTTGTTATAACAAAAGGTTTACATGAATATGAAGTAGATGAAAACAGAAAAGCCGTTTATATTACTTTGTTAAGAGCTGTAAGATATCTATCAAGGGAAAGGCTTTCCATTAGAAGATGTGCAGCAGGACCAATAATTGAACTTAAAGATTCTCAATGCTTAAGAGATTTTGTTTTCGAAATAGCTTTAATTTCCCATAAAGATGATTGGTTAACGAATAATTTGCACAATGAAGCTTTAAACTATATTTATCCCATAATAGCTTTAGAATCAAAGTATTCAATAAAGGAATTTTCATTGTTTGAATTAAAGAATCCTAAAATAATTTTATCTTCAATGAAAGTTAGCGAAAATGGTGAAGGAATAATTTTAAGATTCTGCAATTATTCAAATAATAAAGAAAAGTTAAATTTAAAATTAAGTGAAATATTTAACAAATATAAAATATATAAAAGTGAATTAAATGAGAAAATTATTAAAGAAATAAAAAATTTGAAAAGAATCTTTATAAAAAATAATGATCTATTAACTTTATTTATTAAGTAGTTACTTTATATTTATGTGACTAATATTATTTTCATCTTTATAAACCTCAATATAAGTATCAAAGATCGGATTTTCTTTAATATCTTCAATATGTGAAATGATTATTATTTTTTCATAATCTTCTTTTATATGAGAAAATAGATTTAAGACTGCCTTCCTGAATTCATAGCTTAAAGGACCGAATCCTTCATCAACAATTAGGAATTTCGGTACGGCTCCTAATCTATGTAGAGCCATTACCTTAGCTAAAGCAAGTCTTAAGCAAAAACCTAAGATTGTTTTCTCTCCTCCAGAATATGTAGCTAGTTCCCTTGAATATAGATCGTCTCTTACTATAATTTCTATCTTTCCTTCGGAATGCTTAATTTCCACAGTTTTGCCAGGAAGAACTTTGGATAAATTATCATTCATGAAAGCTTCAATATCCTTTAAATAGCTATTTAAAAGTACCAAGGGAAAGCCTCTCTCATTAAAAACATCACTGCATAAAATTTCATAAATTTGTTTTGTTTTTTTGTTTTCGTTAATTTTCTCTTCAATTTCTTTTATTTTGATTTTCTTTTCTTCAATATCTTTTAGATTCTTTTCTATTGAATTAATAATACCTTCATATTGACCTATTTTTTGCGAATATTCATTTATACTGCGATCTATTTCTTCTATTATTTTCCTTTGCTTTTCCAGCTCATTTTGAAGATAATTAAATTCATCTAAATTAGGAACTTCCTTAAGCTTTATTTCCAATTCTTTTAACTGATTTTTAATTTCAGTAGCTTCTTTAATAAAATTATTTAAATTTTTTTCATAATTTTCAATTGTTGTAATTTTTTGAATCTTTTCTTCTTTTAATTTTTCTAATTTTCTTTTTTCATTTTCAATATTAATATTTTTATAATTATTTAAATTCTTGCTTAATTCATTTATTTGATTATCTAAATTTCTTAATTCTTCTTTTTTTGAATTATATTCTGTATAAATATCATTTTTCTTAGAAATTATATTTTTTAAATGTTCTTCTAAAGCTAATTCTCTTTCGATCTCATTCAATTCTTCGTTTAAACTATTTCTTTCTTTATCTAAATTATTAATTTCTTCGCTAAGATATTTTATTTCCTTTTCTAAATTATCAATTTCATTCATATAATGTTCTTCTAATTCAAAGATTTTCTCCTCACTTAATTTAGTTTTACATACAGGACATCTTCCTTCTTTTGAAGTTTTAAGAACATCTAAATATTCACGTAATCGTTGCAATAATGCTTCTTTTGAAGCCTTTTCTTTAACTTTATCTTCATATTTTAAATTTAAATCTATGTATTTAACCTCTAGTTCAGAATATTTTTCCTTTATTTTTTCTAATACCATGTATTTTTTCTCTGCTTCTTCTATTTCTTTAATTTCTTCTTCTAGTCTTTTTAAATCTCTTAATAAATTATTTCTTTCGTTTTGCTTTAAACCCCATTGATATTGATAATTTATTATTTCATTAAATTTATTTATTTTATTTTCTATTTCTTCTTTTTCTTTTATAAGATTTTCTTTATTTTTTATTTCATTTTCAATTTTATTGATTTCTTCGTTTATTTTATTTAAGCGATTTATTAATTCATCATATTTTTCTTTATATTTTTTATATTCTATAATTTTTTCTTTTAATTCATTAATTTTGTTTTGAATTTGATTGAATTTTTCACTTTCTTTAATTCTTCTATTTTCTAGAACTTTTTTACTTTCTTCTGCATATTTCTTTTCCTCTAAATATTTTGTTAATTCTTTCCTATATTCATCTTCTTTTGATATAACCGTTTTAAATGTTTCTATTTGGCTTTGCAACATCACAATTTCCTTTTCTATTTTATCTCTTTTTTCTTTAGCTTTTTCGAGATATTTGGAAAAATCTAAGTTAAAAGCTTTCAATAAAATTTCCCTTCTTTCACTAGGAGATGCTTCAAGCAAATTAATAACATCTCCTTGTCTTATAACTATAGAACTAAGAAAAGTTTTATAATCCAAATTTAGTTTTTCTTTAATAAATTCATCGATATATTTAACAGAAGCAGAAATCTTTATCCAAGAATTGTTTTTAAATTCTTCTAAAATGGCTACAGAAGGTTTATCCTTATAAACTTCCCTTATTATCTTAAATCTCTTATCATGAATTGTGAATATCAATTCAGCTTTAGATTTATTTGAATTTGAAGGAATAACATATTTTAGACTCTCAATTTTTTCTACACCATATGCTCTTGCAAACAAGCAAAAGGTTATTGCATCAACAATCAATGTAGTTTTACCGGAACCTGTTGAGCCATACATATTTATCATGTTTCCTAGTTTATCAAAATCTAATTCTGCTTTCTTATAAGATGCAAAATTTTCCAGAATGATTTTATTAATCTTCATGTTCTTTCATTATTTTTATAGCTTCTTCTTTAACTCTCTTGGTCAATTCTTGATCCTTGTATTTTTTATTTAAATATTCGGTAAGCAATTCTTCGATATCTGACTTCTTTGATAAATTAACAATGCTTTCTTTTTCTTTCCTTCTTAAAAATTCAATTTTATAAGCCAAGACCTTTCTTTTTTCCTTTAAATATTTATCCAAAACATTAATGGAAGGTTTTCTTTGATTTTCACCGATCATTAACATTATTCTTAGAATAGTTTCATTTTCTATATTTTCCTTTTCAAGAAATTTTATTATATCTTGTTCAGGATTTAAACTATTATAAACTTCTATATACCCTTTAGAAGGTATAGTTTTCATAGGTCTCATAGGAAGTTTTATCCTTTCATAGTAAATCTTATCCTTTAAATTTATGAATAAAAAACTTTTTTCTTCATTTTCTTCACTAAAATCCATTCTTTCAATAGAACCTGAATAAAATATTTTCTCACCTATTTCTTGAGGAGTATGTAAATGACCTAAGCATACTAAGTCTATTTCTTTTCTTTCAAGTATTCTTCTAGGAATTGGAACTTCTCTAATAACAATTGGTTCTACGCTTCTTTCTGAACCTATTTTTCCTCCTTCAACATAAAAATGTCCAACAACTACCAAATGATCATAATTATTACCTTGATTGATCAATTCATTTAATTTATCCTCAAATTTTGAAATAAATTCACTAGGATAAAGATGATGAAATAAAGGATAAGGTAAACCTATGAATTTAACTTTTTCATTGCTTCTTTTTCCTTCTATGATTTCATATTTTGCATCTTCAAATATATGAAGATTTTTAATATTCAAGTTTCTAAAACTTCTTAAAACATTCAATCTCTCATAAATTTTTGCTACATCATGATTTCCCAAAGTTATTATTACATCTATTTCATTATTAATTATTTCTCCTAAAATTTTAGAAAAATCGTTTAAGGTTCTAAGCGAAGGACGTGGATGATGAAAAACATCCCCTGCTATTATTAAGAAATCAGCTTCATTATTTATAGTAAAGTTTTTTATTTCTTCAAAATTCCTTAATAAATCATTTAATCGAACCTCGTTTATTAATTGCGAAGATTCTAATTCGCTTAATCCAATTCCTAAATGAAAATCTGCAGTATGAACTATTTTGACCATAACTCTTAATTATATTTTTTATTTAATTTTTTAAATAATACTGATTCAATAAAAAATGTGAGCGAATATCCTATTCTTCTACAGTTTACTGTATTATTTGCGTTAGCTTTTATTCTCGTTTTGGTTTTCAAATTATTAAAACTTTCTTCTATACTTGCCTTTATTATTACAGGAATAATTTTAGGCCCGCTTTTTAATATCGTAGACCCAAAAAACGATATTATTTTATTCATGAGAGAAATAGGGATGCTATTGATAGCATTTGAAATAGGTCTTACAGTTAAATTAAGCTTCCTGAGAAAAGAATATCCTTTAGCTGGTCTTGTTTTTATTTTTGAAATAATAATAGTTTTTACTATAGCATTCGTTGCAGGAATACTGTTAAATTTAATGACTTACGATATTATTATTATAGCGCTTATAGCAGTAAACACCAGTACATTAATAGCATTTAAATTAATGGAAGAAAAAGGATTAATCAGAGAATTTGGAGGAAAAGAAGTTAAATTAACATTAACTGTTGCAACTTTTGAAGATTTAATAGTTATTTTAAGCTTAGCATTATTACCTTTAATATTTGCAGCAGAAAGAGTAACTTTCAGTTATGTAGGTTCATTATTAATTCACGTAATAATAACAACTATCGCAATAGTAGGTTTAGGATTATTTTTAATAAAAAAGTTTGTTGAAAGAATTTATAAATTAGGAGAAGAAATAATATTCTTTTTCGTAATTTCAGCTATATTATTTATTTCTTGGTTAGCCCCATTCATAGGCTTTTCAAAATTACTTAGTGCTTTTTTAATAGGCTTATTGTTATCAGAAACAAGGATTGCTGAAATATTTGTTGATAAAGCCAAATGGGTTAGGGATCTTTTTGCTTTTGCATTTTTTGTTTCAATAGGATTAATTATTCCTTTGGATGTTAACGTAAATTTATTGGTAAGCATGATCGGTTTAATTTTAATTATAATATTTAGCAAATTCTTTGCTTTTTTCCTTTCTTTTTGGAGTCTTATAACAAGTTTAAGAAATTCAATTAGAATTGGTTTTTACGTCATTAATATTAGCGAATTCGGTTTAATAATAACTAGTTTAGCTTATAGCTTAGGAGTTATAAGCAAAGAATTATTGCTTACAAGTGCCTTAGCTATGATAATTTCTAACATTATTTCTGTTACACTTGTTAACAACGAAAAAATATTTGTACCTTTATTTGAAAAAATTATACCTTATAAGGATTCTATGGAAACGGTTTTCAATAAATTAAGAAATTCACTAAGTTATACAAATTCAAAATTTTTAATTTTTAGAAAGGCTTTTACAGAAATTATTATAATATTTTCATTAATATTTGCATTTTCAAGCGTATTTTTGTTTTTAATTAGCTATACAATTAATATTGAATCTATTTTATTTAAAGAAATAATTGTTTTATCTTTATTTAGTATATTTGCTTTAATTATTTTTGAATTGTTCTTAAGCATGTATAATGTATTTAAAAAATTAACAATTGATGTTTTTTATTTTAAAAATAAAGAAAAATTACCAAAGAATTTAATGTATATAGTTTATTTTATATTTGTTTTAATAATTGTTACATTTATTATATCTCAATCGTATATATATTTTATTAAAATATTTAATCTTTTATACCTTACATTCCAATTCAATTTAATTTCTATTACGTTAATAATAATAATTTCAGCATTTATAATTTATATTAGAAAATATTTGAAGAAAGTTTTGGAAGAAATTCAAAGTTTAATCAAAGGCTAAGCCTCATTGCTTCTTGATTTAAATTCTCCCAGTACATTAACTCATATTCTTGAATCATCTTTACAACTTTTAAAATTTTTTCAAAATTCAAATCATATTTTTCAAGAATTTTTAAGCCAATAAATTCAATTTCTTTTTCCCATACAGCATCGATGAAAAAAGAAAGTTCTTCTAAATTATATTTTTCTTTTAAGATTTTTCCCATTTTATTTATATTTTCAATAAATATAGGAAAGTTTATTAATGTTGAAAAAATTTGCTCTTGAATTGTATGATGTAAGGCTAGTTTTAATAAAAAGTGAGTATAAGCTACGACGCTTGGCAAAGGAAAAATCTTTTCCTTATCTATGTTAAAATATTTTAATAACTTATCCAATCTTTCTAAAGCTACTTGATGCCCTTCTAATAATTTAAAGAAAAATATATTATCAGGATAATCGGTTCTTGAATACATTATTGCTATAGCTTTAGCATCGTTTGTTGCTATGTAGTATTGCTGTTCCACGAATAGTTTAATTGCGTTTATTGAAAATTTTAATTCGTTTAAACTTTTAATATAATTGTTTCTCAAAATTTTTGAATTTATCTCAGATAATTCATATCTTATTTTTTCCAAAAATTCTAGGGGTGTCATAAAACTATATAAGTATGTAAATACTTATTTTTCTATGAATTACGTAAGGTTAGCTGCAGGAGCTATAATTAGTGCTGGAATGTTAATATTTCTTTTAAGCGGAACGCTAGCATATTTGCTTGATTTGTTTAGCCAAAACCCAAATGATTTATCTTTCGAATATGTAAGCAATTACCTTCAAGGAAATATTGTCAGGAATTCTTTATTCTGGCTAGGAATAATATTAATATTTGCAGCGTATCCTATTCTACCAAAACCTGCAATTTTTCAAGCTTATAATACGTTAAAATACCAGCTTGAAAGAGGAATATATGAAGGAGTTAATACAAAAATTAAAAGACTAAAATTGTTTATTTTAGCTAATAAGATTATTACAATTTTTGCATCAGTATTTTTAGCACTATTTTCGACAGAATTAACGGTTGGTTTTTACTCAATGGCTGCTTTCTTAGCTCAAACCCAAGCAAGATTCGAATTCCTTAACTTTTTGTTTGAAATATTTCCTTTAAACTTCCTTTTAATTTTGGTAATTATCCTTTGGACAATAAAGATCTTGATGGGAAATGTAGCATGGCTTATGGATTGGTTTTTATTTAAGGAAAAATCAGCAAACTATAAAGTTAGTTCAATAGTTCATACAAGCCTTTTATATCTTTCTTGGATAATATTAATAATAATATTTTACTTCTTGATCGGTTTTAATAATTACTTAGGTTCAATTAATAACTTTGTTTTAAAGCCAGAAAATAAATATATAGATGAACTTAAAAACGGTTTAGAAGGAATGTTTACACTTTCATACAATGTTGTTTACTTTTTGCAATATTTTGTCTTTTTATGGATATTTATCGGTGTAATGTTTGCAGTAGTATATTATTACAGACCAACGAAATAATTATTGCTGTGCAACACCAATAGTTAATGTTACAAGTTCTGTTAAATTTGTCTCTGATTTTTTGAAAAATCCAACATATACATATCTATAAGGCCCCTCGTATCCTGACCAAACATAAAGTGTTTTATCAGATTTTTCAAACTCTGGCGAATTAACAAGATTTTTAAGGAACAATTCTAAATTGCTCTTTTCATGAGGATATATATAAGTTGTATAACCAATCCTTTCTACTATATTAGCTGAACAATAAACTGCATCTTTAGCTGTGTATCCTAATTTTTTAATTATTTCCTTTGCATCTTCTTTTACCTTATATAACGGAACTGAAGTTTCCATAAAAAATAATTAAAATTAATATTTATATTTATTTTATTTTGTTTCTTGAATTAAATTTTTTAAGGAGGAATGAATCCTTGGCAAACTATGCTTTAATATTTTCATCATTATACCTAAAGATTTCTTTGCTTCTTTATCTCTCAAAAGACTCATGATTGAAAATTCAGGAGATTTTTCACTTTTTGCTATTTTTTCAAAAGCTTCACTAATACCAATCAATCCCTCAACCATAACTGTACCTAATACATTAGGATTAACCTTCTCCATTGCATAAGGCAAAGCTAATATTGGTGCTAAAGTTTTAATAAAAGCTGGATCTACAAACAAATGTGGCAACTTTTCTATTAAAAATAGAATAGGTTTTAAAGTTACAGCTAGTTCTTTAATGGTTTTCTAAGTTCTTTAACTTCATTAACGCTTTCAATTCCCTTTATGGGATACTTAAAATTAATGCATTAAAATTAATTTTTTCATTATTCTTTCAATTCCCTGTATGGGATGCTCTCAACCAACTTTCACATCAAATTAGCAGTCTTCATCATATGTTTAAAATTAATAACGATATTTAAATTTTTATGTAAACTCACTGTTCCTCCTAATATTACAATTCTTTTCATAATGAAACTATCTAATATTAAATATTTAAATTTAACTAAAATTTTTTTATATAATTTTAATATCTTTATATTTTAATATAAAAGTAATTAATAATATAATTAAAGGAGGTAGTGCTGCTATTAAAAATTGTAATCCTAAACCTAGATATTGAAGAATAAACCCAGATATAGGTGCTCCCAAGGCTATTCCAAGCAAAGAAAAACCTTGAACCATACCGCTTCCTCCGCCTCTACCGCTACCATTTAATCTTGCAGGAATATAGCTTGATGAGAAAAATAGAGTTCCTAAAGAAATTCCTAAAGTAAAGCTGCCAATTAAATATATTAAATCAAAATTTGCTATTTTTAATAAATAAATTTTATTATTTTCGATATAAATATATAGATATAAAAATATATTAGTTAAAACAGCAAAAATTAATCCTAATCTAAATGTGAATAATAAACCTTTTGTCTGTATTATTCTTGAAGATATATAAAAGAAAGGTATAGCAAAAATTGTAGCTATAGCCATAAAATATCCTACATAAGCTGAAGCTATCCTTTCCGGATAAAAGTAAGTTAAACTTGTACCAAATGAACCTACAATTGTACCGTTTACAAAATATAGAGCAAATAGTGAAAGAAAAGCTAAGGATAGTTCTCTAATATTCTTTCTAATAATTTCACTGCTTAGTTTTATGCTACTTTTATATAAAGTAGGAATTTCTGTAATTGAAACTATAAATAAGGCAATTAAGGAAATCGTGAATAAAATGATAAATATAGATGAGAAACCAAAGAATCTTACCAAAGTAGCTGCAGTTGCAGATGCTGTTACTATAGCAATAGCAGTAAAGCTCCAGAAGGTAGCTAAAGAAAAACCTATTCTTCTCATAAGAAAATCTCCTATAATAGCTATTGAAGCTGGAAATATGAATGAATCAAATATAGCATGTAAAATTCTTGCAAAAATTAAAAAGAAATAATTCGGAGCAAATAAATAAAGCAGAAAAACTAGCGAATCTGCTGCTAATGCTATGATCAATCCTCTTTTTCTTCCAATTTTGTCTATAAGCATTCCCATTATAATGCTACAAGGAATTGCAACTATAGAATACAATCCTGCTATTAACCCAGCTAAAGCTTTTGATGCTCCTAAACTTTCAGCATACACGGATATGATTGGAGAGATAAATGAAGTATCAACTATACCAACAAAACCTAAAAAAGCTATTATAGGAATTAAGTTAGTAGTTTTTAACATATGTTTAAAATTGATAACGATATTTAAATTCTTATGTATATTTTTTTATGTAATAGTATAAAGTCCATAAAATTAATATAAACCGAAAATGATATTTATTTTTATGAAATTAAGAATTCTCCATATTTCAGATACCCATATAAGCAATTTTGGCCAGTTCGATGAAAAAGCCTTCAATAAATTCCTTGAAACAGTAGACAAGCTTGAACAAAAACCAGATATTATAATACATTCAGGAGATGTTGTAGACAGTGGAGTATTAACAGAATATGAATTAGCTAAGGATTACTTAAAGTCGCTAAATTACAAATTACTTATTTGTCCTGGAAATCATGATGACCGAAATGGAGGCGGTACTTTGTTTGCGGAATTCTTTGGACCTGCAGATTTTGAATATGAAATAGGAAGATTTAAACTATTTATAATGAATAGTCCGCAACCAGATAGAGATGAAGGAAGGTTGGGAAGAAGAAGACAGTTTTATCTACAACAAAGATTATCTGAGATAGGAGATTCTTATTTTAAAATAATTGTTTTCCATCACCATTTAATACCAGTCCCATATTCAGGTAGAGAAGTAAATGTTTTAGAAGATGCAGGAGACGTTCTAGAATTAGTTTTAAGAAATAATGTTAATTTAGTTTTAATGGGTCATAGACATGTTCCATGGTCTATAAAAATAAATAATACAGTTTTGGTAAATGCAGGAACAGTTTCATGCTTAAGAACAAGAGGAAGGTTTGGAAATTCATTTAATTTAATAAGTATCGATGAGGAAAACATTTACATTGAAGAAATAAAAGTCGATGGTAAAAAAGGAATGCTAACAGGATACAAAACAAAATCTATTTTAAAAGCTTAATAACCAGGTATTTCAACAAGAGTTTTTTGGTTTTCATAAACACGTTTAAGAAATTTAACCATTTCTTTATAGTCAACTATTGTTACAACAGCTGGAATCTTTATCATTTCACCAAAGATCAACGCTTCTCTTCTCTTTAAATTTGAAATAACAGATTCGAATAAAGATGAAAATTTAAGATTCCTAGTAACGCTTGTAATATCTTTTGCTTCTGTTAAGGAAAAAACAAAATTGTTCCAAAGCATAGCAATAACATCTTCAGCAATTTGTGATGGTCTTTGATCTATAATACATAAAAGAATACCTCTTTTTCTCAATTCTCTAGCTATATCTCCAAAGGGATTTTTATAATATCCTTCAGGAGAAAGAAACTTATGTGCTTCTTCTAAAAATATTATAATTTTGTATTTTAATTCTTCTCCTTTCATTATTCTATTCACTGCTGTATTCCATATTTTCATTGAGATAATATTAGCAATAAAAGTGTAAGCTCTTAGATCATCCCCGTATCTTCCCATACTTATTATAACGCTCCTATTTCCATCAAATAATTCATTAATTATTTTTTTAACAGAATCTTCTCCAGAATTTTTAGAAATAAAGTCAACTCTGATTAGATATTTTAATTTACTTTTACCAGAACTTAAAGCATATATAGCTCCAGGTGATATTTTTTCTCTTATTGCAGTTTTAAATTCACGCTCTATTTCCTCCAATGTCTTCCTATTATCCTTTAATAAAGGTAAATCATCAAAAAGATAATGTATCCAAGGATTCTTTAAGTCAATATTAATGCCATATTTTTTTGCAATTTTTTCAAAAATCTCGTTATATATTGCCTTATAATCATATAAATAATTAATAAAAGCATCACTTAGATCAAACACTTCCTTTACGTTTATAATATATTCCTCAGTTATGTTCTCTATTTTAATTTCAAATTTTTCTAATCCGTATTCTTCAGCTAAAGTATGATCGGGAGATAAAATTAGAAAATCGTTCTTAAATATTCTGCCCACACCATCTTCATAATCTCTTCCATGATGATCTTTTACTTTTAATCCATATTCGCTATGCATATCGAAGATTAAAAGTTTAACTTCTTTTTCAAAACTTTTGGTTTTATTACCTAATATTATTAAACCTGCAATAATGTTTCCTAACATAGTTTTACCAGTACCAGCTTTACCAAATATACCAAAAGAACCACGAACAAGAACGTCAAGATTGATCGGTATTAAAATGTTTTCTTCGGATTCCTTTAATGAAGACTTTACAAATCCTATACCCCAGTTTAACCTGTTATCTACTTTTCCATAAAATATTTCAACATCATCTTTAGTAGCAGGGGACACTGCAGATAAATAAGAAGGAATCGTATCTACATCTTCTGTTGAATTTTTGGTGGTTTGTGAAAGAGGTATTATATGTATTGCAGAAGAAAAAACTCCATAACTACTAAATAATTCCTTAGTGTTTTTTGTTAAATTTCTAGATTTATCACTCGGAAATCTACTTTCAATGTTCGCCAATTTGCTAGCATGATTTGTTCCTTTTATTAACGAAATATCTGCTATTAAACCTAAATATTTCCTTTTATCTCCTTGTATTACTACAAGAGAATTTGAAGGAATTTCTTCAACAAAAGAAGATCTGCTCAGTTGAACAAATATTCCATTAGATAAACTTGCTCCTATAACTTGACCAATTCTTATTTTTTCATTCATTTATTAAGATTTCATTTTTCATAAATTAATGTATATTTCATTTAAATTTTCGATTAAGTAATCTAATCCATTCAATATTAAACTTTCTTGTATAGATCTTATTATTTTATCCATTTCTTCCTTTTCAAAAAATAGTGATATATATCCTATAAAGGTGTCCATGAAGAAACTAAATGAAATCTTTTCTTCCTTAGATAAAGAATTATAAACCAATGGTAAATAACTTAGCTTATAATTGTTATTCATTATATGAAAGTCCCTAATATACTGAGAGGGGGCTTGAAAAACTAGATCATGGATCCATGGAATTTGCCTCGGTATTTTTTGATAAAATTTTCCATTTTCGTAATATCCTATGATAACTGCTTCACAAGTCATTACCAATTTATCCTTTATATCAGCGTAATCCTTTTCTATTTGTTCCCTTGTTCTTTTAAGAGGTGAAGGTGTTCCCAGAGCCAATGCATCTTTAGGATTCATTTGTATACTAGTTATTACACCGTTTATTAATATGTCTCCAGCAAGAACAATTACAATTGAAGAATATTCTGGAGATCTTTTCAAGTTATAGACTTGAAACTTAAATGACAAATTAGAAGAAGAAACTACTTCTCCTAGAGAATCTTCAACACTTATTTCTTTTATTTTAGATAACCAATCCGTCATATTATCCTAAATATTTTTCTTTCCTCTTTTTTTGTTAAAATTAATTGATAATTTTTTGCTTCTCTTCTTAATTGCTCATTAACATAGCTAAGAATAAATCGTTTATCATTATCATCCATATAAGCTGCTTCATGTGCTCTTTGCATACAATAAGGATATCCATTACCAATCGCACTTTGCAAATAAACTACCTCGTGTATTAAATCAACTTTATCTTTAATTTCTTCAGGAAATTCAACTCTTAATATATTGTCTTTAGATATTTTTATATAAAATGCATAAATATTCAATTCTACCTCATCTAAAAATAAACTTTTTACTTTAAATATTGGACTTCTTTCTCCTTCTTCTAATACACAATTAAAGAAACTTCTATCGTTTATATGTTTAAAATTAACATCATAAGCTTTACTTAAAGCTAGAACAAAAGTTTTACTTAAGGTATAATAAACCGAAACAGGATAAATATCGTATTTAATTAATGTATTTAAATTATCTTTAATTTTTGAAAGTATTTTGCTTCTAACGTTTTGACCATAAGAGTAAAGATAAGATGCTGAAAAACTCTCATCGAAAAATGCAAAAGAATCAGAGATATTAAAATCATTGGCTATTTCTTCTATCGCTTTTAATTCGCAATCTAATCTTAAGTACTCGATGGCCCACTTTGGCAAACCTTCTTCTTTTATTAAATTTTCCAAATCATAACTGTTATAGAAAAAAGGAAAATTTTTTTCCAAGTACTTTGTTTGTTGGTAATCATAAGCAAAAATGCCTACATTTATAATGAAAAACAGAGGAATTATATGAGTTGATATTAATTCGCTTGTATCTATTCCAATAACTTTGAACTTTGATAATTGATTAGAAGCCCAAAGATTTTCAGAGGCACCTCTTATTTTTTCATAATAAAATTTAGGTTTAATTTTCCTTGAAAATTCAATTAATGATAAATTTTCGTAATAATCATTAAAGTATCTTTGATTTAATTCCTCTAAATCAATTTTTTCATAAAATTCGTTAATATTTATTATTTGTTTTTCTTCTTCTTTTAATTTCTCAGCTAATAATTTAACCTTATTTTTAGTTTCGAAAACAAATCTTTCTCTATTTAACATCAATATTATTTATAAAGAATATTTTTATAATCCTACTTTTTTAAAAACTGTTTTTGCGTTTCAAAATATTTCAATATCTCCTCACCCAAAGAATTCAATACTTGACCCCAATTGTCTCTTGTTAAATTTATTAATTTTTTATTGGAAGATGCAATATCATAATAATTAAGATGCTTTCTGTGCAAAACAGCAAGCAAGGGTTTTTCGGATTTTAGTATTTTTTCTACAATTTTTCTAAAATCTTCGCTGAATAATTCCATTGTACCTATTTCATCACAAACTATTATTTCTGCTTCATTTAAAGCTCTATTTAAAGCTTCAACAGCTACATACCTTATATCTTCTAAATTTATTACATATTTACCCAGCCTTGGTCCATTTATTTTTAGCTTTTTTGAAGCCAAAATTCCTTTATTTTTAGTTTTGATATCTATAATTTGGAAACCTATTCTTTCTCCTCCTTCCCTTAATTCCTTTGTTATTATCCCGTCAACTTTGATTCCTAATTCTTTTAATCTTTCAGTTATTAAGAAAACTAAAGTTGTCTTTCCGCTTCCTGGTTCACCCGTAATAAACCATTTCATTCTAAACTATAAAGAACTTTTAAAGATAAATTTTATTCCACATTTCTTTTGCTAATTTCCCTTCATATTTATAAACATGTACAAGCTCCTTAGCTCTTTCTCTTTTTTCCTTATGCTTGTTTATAAAATCCACAAGTTTTTCAATAAGAATTTGCTTTAGCTCTCCAGAAAGTAACGCACCGCTTTTATAATCTTCTTCTATCTTCTTTATTTTTTCATCATTTTCTTCGAAAAAGTTATATAACCATTGGAAACTTACATCTATTTCTGGATTTCCACCATATTTTCTATGAAGCTCAACTGTAGGCTGGCCGCCAGAAAAAGCATATTTAAATATTTTCTTCCTTATTTTTTCCTCCTCATCTGTTAGCCATATTGCAGTTTCAGGCTTTGAAGAGCTCATTTTACCTTCAATACCTGTTAAAGGAGGAAAGAATTTACTTGAAATCATTGCTGCTTTATAATATCCTAAGCTTTCAGCCAAATCTCTTTGTATTCTCCAATAAGGATCTTGATCTATTGCTGCTGGAATTAAACATCTTCTTTTTTCAAAAAAAGTAGGAATAATTTGAAGACATGGAAAGAATATCATTCCTATATTTGTGCTTTCTTTAAAACCAAAAACTGCTTTTACAAGAGAATAATTAATCTTTTTCGCTATTTTTATTAATAAAGGATAAACATTCTTTATGTATTCACTATCATAAAATATAAAGGTTTTATCAGGATCAAAGCCAACAGCTATAATATCTAAAACATTTTCATAAGCCCATTTCTGGACTTCTTCATAGCTAAGATAATCTTTTTCTAAGAATTTTTCATCATCTGTTATTTCTATATAAACATTTACATTGAATTTTTCTTGTAGCCATTTAGTAAAATAAAAAGGTATTAAATGCCCAATATGCATAGGCCCGCTTGGCCCTCTTCCTGTATAAAGAAAGAAACCTTTTCCATTTTCATAATCATTAAGGACCAGATCCATATCTCTATGAGCAAAGAAAAATTTTCTTCTAAGCATTACATTTAATTCTCCAGTTATTCTTTGAATCCTGTGAATTAAATTATCATCTATTAATTTTAAACCAAAATCTTTTACTAACTTTAAATAATCTACTTTTCCTTCTACTTCCCAAGGTGTTACTCTAAATTCCTCCATCTTCCTCAATAATTTTTATTAATTTACTAGCAAGATATTCATTATTTGAGGCAATAACCGTATATCTTTTATTTTCAAAAATATTAATATTTTCCATATTTTCATTAAGAAACTTTATATATCCACCAGCAGTTTTTACCATAAATAAACCTGCAGCGATATCTAATAATCTTACTCTTGGAGAAGGTACAATGAAGGCATCAAGCATACCAGCACTAACGTAAGCTATTTCCAGAGCAATTGCTCCAAAGAATCTAATATATCTGACTTCTTTTAATAGCTTTGGAACTATCCTAGAAACTTTTTCATCTAATTTGGTTAATTTCATATCCATGCTTACAACTGCTTCATTTAATTCAGAAACATATGATGGTTTAACTTTATTACCATTTAGGAAAACATTTTTGCCATCGCAAATAAAAATGTCTCCACGAAGAAGATCAATTATTCCTGCAGCAAATAAATTTTGGAATTTTTCTCCTTTAAATAAAGCAATTGAAGTTGCACAAAAAGGTAGATCTTTGGAAACATTTGTACTTCCATCAACAGGATCTATTAAAGCAAAAATTTCTCCTTTTCCAACTTCAATTATTCCTCTTTCCTCTGTTAGAATTTTAGAAACATAACCTTTCAAGCTTTCTATTATTGAGTTTTCAACATAAAGATCAAAAGTCCTTGAAATATCTCCACCATATCCTTTTAAAACTTTTTCTTTATATTCAGATCTATTTTTAATTTCTTCAAATGATCTTTTTGCATTTAATAATGCACTTTTCAGTAAATCAATTTCATCCATTTATCATAAAAAGAATAAGCAATTATAAAAAACTAAAATTCATAAAAACATAGATTGTTATAAAAGAAACTAAAGGAACAGTTATGTTATCATCTATGTACTTAAATTCATAATGTTCAATAATGCTTGCAAAGACAGCTGCAACAATTCCAGCGATACCTATAGTATATCCTATCGGTATACTTACACCAGCCATAGCTAAGTTGCCCCACCATGACTTCGTCCTTCTTTTAAACATCATATTTCTAACAAACCCCGTGATCGCATCCCCAAAGGCCATAAACAAAACTGGAATAACAGCAATTTCTGGTTTGCCAAATATAATCCAACCTATTGTGATCATTACTCCCCAAACTACACAAAAATTAACTTCATAATAATTTTCAGGATCCTGAAACCAATACATTAACTTACCAGTTTTATGCGGAATATATGTGAAAACTGCAAATAAAAAACCCAAAGCTAAAGGTAAAATGAAAGATTTAAACAAAAAAGGAACTAAAACAGCTACCAAACCTCCTGCCAAAACATGAATTACTTTTCTGTTAAAATAAATGGCAACGTTATGTTTATAACCTTTCTTTATCATATAGTTATAGAGTTTCTTTGTTATAATTAGAACAACTATATTAACCCACGTGAGCAATATTAAAGCATAAATTATTTCTTCGATAGTTAGCATAATTATTATAAATAAGTTTATATATAAATAAATATTTTGATGATAGTTCCGCATGCTATAGCTGAAGTGTTATCGCAAGCTTTAGTAGCTATATTAAATATTAAGAAAAATGATGGAGAAATTATTTCACATCCAATACTACCTTTATACGAGAATAATAAAATCTATTTTACTTCAAGTATTCTATTTTCTAAAAAATTAGAAGTCATAAGAAAAAACAATAAAGTTTCACTTTTCATAAATGATGAAGCAGGAATAAAGAAAAAGGAATATTTTCCAATATTAATTAAAGGAATAGCAAGAATAGATGATTCGGATATACATTATAAATGGATGAAGCTGTTGCATCTATGGAAAGCTAAGGAGCCTTATATTATTAATTACATAAAGCAAAGATTTGCCTTACCATTATTCTGGGAAAGAGTAATCGTAGAAATAGAACCTTTAAAAATATATGCATGGAAAGGAGATATAAATAAACCTCCTGTAATATTTGAATAATGAAGCTAAAAAAAGATCTAATTGATTATATTAAGAAGAACTTCAAAAACGCTTCTCTTAACTACATCGATGTTGATGGATTTGCTTCAAGCATTTCAGTGGAAAAATTTGAAATTTATGAAGACAAAATAATACTTGATAAGCCTCCTTATATTAGAAAATTTTCAGAAAATGAAAATACTACACTAATTTTTAATCATATAACAGAAATACCTACAGGAGGATATACTGATAGAAGATATATTAGTATCATTGGCAAGATTAAAGAAGAAAATAACAAAATTGTTTTCATTCCTAAAAAATTTTATAGATGGGATGAGAAAATTGTACCTTTTGTTCAATACTGCGAAATAAATGTTCCTAATGCTATAAGATATTTAAGAGGATTGGAAGAAAGAATAGGAAGAAAAATAAGACCTTTGCTTCATGAAAACAAAGTCTTAGATAAAATTTACTTTCTCTTTAGAATATATAGATTACCCTTCTTATTTGCAAGCCTATTTCCTTGCTTGATAAGCATTTTATTGGCAAACAAAATAGGTTATTTTGATTTGTTCCTTGCTACTTTACTAATGATAGGCGTAGCATTAATTCATATGGGACTAAACTTAGCTAATGATTATTTTGATTATAAAGCTGATGAAATAAATAGAACGCCTACACCTTTTAGTGGTGGTTCAAGATCTTTGCAATATGGTCTAATTTCACCAAATGGAGCAAAGTTAGCATTTTTAATTTGCTACCTTATAGCGATTCCCATAGGTATATATTTGGCAATGATAAGAGGATTATTGGAAGTATTAACGATAATGACTGCTGGTGTAGCAATATCATTACTTTATACTGCACCACCTGCCAAATTATCATATAGAGGATTTGGAGAAATAGCGGTTGCAATAGGATTTGGACCAATAATTATGTTAGGCTCTTATTTTGTTATGACACAAAAGATAGACTTAAATATAATCTTAGCTTCAATACCTATTGGAATAATAGTCTGTTCAATATTATATATTAATGAGATACCTGATAGGAAATGGGATGTGAAAGCAGGAAAAAGAACACTAGTAACAAGAATTTCTAAAGAAAAAGTTCCATTGGGATATGCTATTTTGATAATATTAACTTATGCTACGCAAATTTTAGCAGTAATGTTTAAAGCTTTGCCTATATCTTCATTGCTTACTTTATTATTTGCTTATATGCCAATAAGTATTTATAAGAATGCGAAAAAATACATTGAATTACCTTATGAAATGGTGCCATCGCTTGACAAACATATAAGATTTTACGTTATTTATTCAGCAATAATTTCTGCATCAATTATATATGAAACTTATTTGCCGCTGATTTAAAGATTAATCCTTAAAAACTGAGTATTTAAATAATTTTTTGAATATCTATTTGTAGAGATAAATAAGCTCTATTGCTCATGCTATTTGAAGATGTACTTAAATTTGTTAGGTTTAAATTGATTTCACATATTTAACTTAAACCTGCACTTCACCGCGAATTCATAGGTTTTTTAAGTTACTACAAAGACATAATTTAACAGTTTCGGGTTTTATTCCTTCTTCTTTGAAATAATAGTAATTATAGCCTTTTTCATTTAAAATATTTGCAGCGTCTTTCACAATATTTATTTAAAGTTTAGGATATAAGAGAATTAAGTTTTGCTTGTTTTAAGATCACCAAATTAATATTTTGCATTTTGAAATTAAAATCATAAAGTTTATATAGTAGTTAAATTTAAATATTTGAAAATTTTTTTTTATGAGAGGCAAAATAATTGTTTTGGTAGCAATGCTAGCATTTCTAATATACGGAAGCAGTATAGTTCATGTCGAAGCCCAATATCCTGGATATGATAAAAAGTATAGGCCTTTAATAGGAGGAATACAAATTGAAATAACTAAAGCAGAATGGTATGGGCCTTCTTATAAAAAAAGTTCTTGTTCTTTAGCTTTTCCTGTTAGTTTTACAGAAAATAATGTTGGAAGATTAGGATTCATTACAGCAGGTCACTGCATAAGAACAGCTAATGGAGGAGATTATGTAGATCAGCCAACAAAAGGTCCTTGGTGGGATTGGAGTAATTTTATAGGAAGAGGAATTAGATCTTCTTGGCCTTATGGAGGAGGCAAATCAGATTTGGATGCTGCATTGATAAGACTTGAAAATACAGGTTACGAAGCTTTTATATTTGAAAACGGTACTCATTATCGGCTGGGTGATCATCCAGATCGTAACAATAGGGTAGGAATTACAGGATATATAACTCCAACAAAAGATATGGAAAATAGGACGATAGTCTATAAATCAGCAAAAACAACAGGGATAACTTATGGGCAAATAATAAGGATTGATGGTCGGTGGGAATGGTCTAATATAATAATTTATCCAGTAATAGTATTTAGTAGATGTCCAAACAATCAATGTTACTATGATGACAGTATAGGTGCCGGTGGAGATAGCGGTGGTGTTGTGTATATTCGGTATGTAATTTTTGTTATACATTTTAACCCTGGTATTTGGATATTTGACTATGGAGCTAGAGTTATCGGAATATATAATGGTGATAATGGTATAAATGCAGTTGCATCATGGGCTGTAAAGGTAAGCGAAAAATGGTCTGATTTAAAAATTTCTTATGCAACATGTGGTTCGGAAGATTCTTCATCTTGTAGGTGAGAAAATGATGAAATCAATTGCTTTTCTTTTGGTTTTAATGATAACAATAACTTTAATAAATCCAATGAATGTAAAAGCTTCAAATGATATAATATATGAAGTTGTTAAGAAAAATCCAGATTTGGTAATTACAGGATGCAATGAAACATATGTTTATTGGCAATTTAACTACAGAATATTTAATCCTCCTGTAGCAGTTAGAGATCCTGGATTAAATGAATCTAAATATATAGATAAAATACATGGAGATTATGATTCAGAAGGATTTTTTATAGTAGATATGCTAGCTGCAAAATATGATCTAAAACATAGTAATTGGTATTATTATTATAATTTCATCGATTCAATAAATGAAGAAATAAAGCCTTTACAAGATAAAATATTTAAAGAAAAAGGAGAATTAGGAATTAACTGGATAGGTGTTTGGTATACCATTCCTCCGTCTATTGTAGTTACAATGTATAAAATAACTAACGAGAAAGTTAGCATCGTTCTTGAATATTTAAAACCATATGCTAAGAAATACAATGCAGTAGTTTTCTTTATTGAAGATTACTTTCCAGCTAGTATTTATGAAAAACAACTTGAAGCTTTAATAAAGTTTTATGAAAAAGAATTACCTAATGGATCTATAGATCGGGGTGATGGATGGAAAGAATATTTAAAACTAGTAGAAGAATATTACGACTTTAAAATAAATATACAAGGCTGGCTATATTCTCCAGGTATAGCTGATCTACCTATTCCTCCTAATGCTACTTTTAACAAAGAATTTGTTGAAAAAGCTGTTTCTATTTTAAGAAAATATGCTGGATGTGAAGTTCCTTTGGTAGCGAATTTCATAGATTATAGACAACGTGATATAAGGCCAGCTATCTTAGAACCTTCT
>Ga0081478_138761_pt1 | contig 30970 bp, 26 predicted proteins | sample OctSprmetagenome_FD_70983 | JGI IMG/M metagenome (GOLD analysis project Ga0081478, IMG submission 70983) | Hot spring and microbial mat streamer communities from Octopus Spring Streamers, Yellowstone National Park, USA - T=80-84 v2 (version 2) | ecosystem: Environmental > Aquatic > Thermal... | reverse complement strand
CGCATTTCAAAAATTTCAGGAACTAATGGAGAATTGTGGGGGGAGCCTATGAAATTTTCAAATTCAAAGAAATTATAATCTAATTTAAACTTACCTGTTTTTAATGGCTCTTCCCACCATACATCTAAACCCACTTTAAATTCAGGATGATTTTTCATATGCTCATAAAGTGCTTTTTGGTCAATAATTTCAGCTCTTGCTACATTTATAAGAATAGCATTTTCTTTCATAATTTCAAGTTCTCTTTTAGATATTAAATTTCTTGTTTTTTCTGTTAATGGAATTGAAATAACAATAACATCAGAATTTTGTAAGACAAAATCAAGATTTGATAATGTTCCAATATAATCTACAATTTCATTAGTTTTACCACTTGAATTTATAGCATAAACTTTCATACCAAATGCCTTTGCTAATTTTCCAACAGCTTTTCCAATACCACCAAATCCAATAATGCCACAAACTTTGTTATAAAGTAAAGTACTTTTAATTGATTGCTCAAATATCCCTTCTTTAAGCTTATTATGATTTATAAGGAGTCTTTTAGACAGAACTAAAATCATTCCAAAAACATGCTCTGCAACAGGAATTGAATAACCATTACTATTAGAAATTATCTTAGCATTTGGAAATAGCTTATTATCAATATGATCAACACCTGCAAATATACAAAAAACATATTCTAAATTTTTCATTTCTTTAATTTCTTCAATTTTTAGCTCCCTTTCAGGATAAGCACAAACAATAGCTTTAACATCTTTTATTATTTCAATTCTTTCATCTTTTTTCAAATCAGAAAGATAAATTACATTTGCCTTTTCTCTAAGCATTTCATATATTTTCCTTTCAACATCTTTAAGCTTATAAGTAATTAAAATATTCATATTCTTACTCTAAAACCTCTTTTTAAGATGCTACCAATTCTTCTGCTATTTAGTAAAATTCTTGGATTTAATTTTATTGCTTTTAATAATAAGAGCCAACCATCTTTCAACTTACCATATCTTAATAATGTTTCAGAAACATGAAATAAAAAAAATGGCAAATAATCTTTGGGAATTTTATTTTTGTATTCAAAATAAACTTTTAATGTGTTATTTAAAAAACTTAAACCTCCACTTGTTCGTTTATCATGCTCTCTTATCATAACTTTATTATTATCAATAACTTTAATTTTCAAACCACTTAAAACTGCTCTTATAAATAATTCCCAATCTTCCCTTTGATTGTATTTTTCATTAAAATAAATAAATTTTTCTCTCTTAAAAGCACTTGCAGATGGATAAGCAATTTGAGCGGAAAAAACTAATTCATTTATATCTTTTGAATACTTCCTCTTTGAAACTCTTAAAACATTACCATTTTTATCTATAAATGTTCTTGGAATAGAATAAACAATATCAAAATTATTAAAGTTTTCAAGTGTCTCTTCTATATAATTAGCTTTCCATTCATCATCATAATCCAAAAAGAAAATATATTCACCACTACTAACATTAAATCCGAAATTTCTGCTATAACTTCTTTCCATATTTTTCTCATTTCTAAAAATTTTAACTTTTCCAACATTTCCAAATTCATTTAAAACATATTCATAAGTGCCATCATTACTAAAATCATCAATTACAATAACTTCAACATCCTTAAAAGTTTGATTTAAAGCTGAATTTATTGATTGTTTTATATAGTTCTTTCCATTATAGACAGGAATAATTACACTAACTTTCATTTTATAAATACTTGAATTATTTTAGCAATGTAAAGCATTATCGTTTGAAAAATTGAGAATACAAGAACAAATGAAATTTTGATTTCACTATCAAGCAATAAAATTGCTCTTATTAAAGCTCCAAAACTTGCGGAATAAAAGCTAATAATAAATATGTTTTTAAAGCTTGGTTTAATCAGAGAGGTAATTATTAGCCAACTTATAGAAAATGCTAATAAATCAATTATAAATTCAAATGAAATTAAACTTTTCTTATGACTTAAAAAACCAATTAAAATTGTTAAAAAAATTGCTAATAATTCAAGACCTTTTTCTAGCACTTCTCTTTTTCTTATATTGTTTTGATAGCTCATATATCACTCTTATCATATTTTCATATTTTTCCGTTAAAGAAAAATCTCTTCTTATCATCATTCTTTTAGCAATTTCAATTGCCTTATTTAAATCCATTTCTTCATCATCAATCCATGTAAAATCTGGGATAAAGCCTGATGTTATTTTCCCTCCTACGGTTGATGTAAATGCTCCCATAACAGTTCCACAGTTTATTATTGAATTTATACCAATTTTTGCATGAGGTCCTATTAATGCCCCTAAAAATTGTCTATTTGTTTCCACTTCCTCTTTTTGAGGATAATAAAACATCTTAATTGTTCCATATGTATTTTTTAAATTACTAAATTGTGTTCCAGCACCAACATTTACCCATTCAGCTATTATACTATCCCCTAGGAAACCATCATGTTGTTTATTTGAATAACCCCATATAATGCTATTTGTTATTTCTCCACCAGCTTTAACAACGGGTCCTATTACAACATTTTTATTTAATTTCGTTAAAGGCATTATAGTACTACTTCTACCAATATAAACTGGACCTTTAATATAACTATTTCCCATTATTTTTGCTCCACTATCAATATAAACTGGACCTTCACTCGCATCAATTATAACGCCAGGCTCAACTTCAACACTTGTATCTACAAAAATTTCAGTAGTTCCAACCATTACAACACCTTTATAAGGTTTAAATGATTTTTTATTTGATATTTTATAATCTTTCTCTATTTGTGATGAAATATAATCTAAAAATTCCCAAGGCTTTTCAATTAAAATAACACTATCAATTTTTTCAATTGCTCCATCAAATTCCTTAGTAAAGTCAAAAACTCTAAAATTCTTTAGAAATACACCAAATGGTCTATTATGTTTATCAAGAAATAAAGTATCCTTATCCCTTCTAAAATCAGGGTATTCTTCAAAATAAATTGTAGGAATTAAAAGAAGTGTCTGTTCAGTCCATTTATCTTCGGGATAAGATGAAAATAATCCTCTTAAATACTCTCTATGAGTATATCCATAAACATTACCATATAGCTTTCCAATCCTTTCAAGAAATGTAAAAATTCCCATCCTTAAATCCCAAAGTGGTCTTGTCCAAGAGAAAGGAAGAAACTTTTCCCAATTGTAATCAACAAGAAGAGTTATCATAAAGTTTAAAATTTTAAAGTATAGTTAAAATGTATTGTTTAGTAATTCTGAAATTATTTATTTTTCTTTTTTCACCTATTTATGCCTTGGGGGGCTTTATAATTTCATTAAAGTTTTTATAAGTTAATACTAAAACCTTGCTTTGTCCAATAAATAGTGTTAAGTGATTGATAATCAATAACTTGTGAAAATTTTAGGAAATTATAGACTTTTGGGGGGGAATTTAAGGGGGGCGAAGCCCCCAAAGCAAAAAATGGGGTATTTATAAGCCGTAGGCTTATTTTTAGGGTGGGTGGGAAAATAAAGAAAACTTATCCTTTAAACTTTTGAAATATGTTATTTGGTAAAAAAGATAAGAAAATTCCCCAAATTACTGAAAAAAGGGAAACTCCTGATAATTTATGGATTAAATGTGATAATTGCTCTGAAATTTTATATAAAAGACATTTAGAGAGAAACTTTTGGATTTGCTCAAATTGTAATTATCATTTTCGCATAACATCTGAGCAATATATGAATTATTTATTAGATGGTGGAACTTTTATTGAGGAATATCTTACAGATTTAGAAACAATTGACTTTTTAAATTTTCCTGGTTATAAGGAAAAAATAAGAGAGCTTAAAGAAAAAACAAAATTGAATGAATCTTCACGAGTTGGATATGCGAAAATAGACAATTTTGATGTGATTTTTTTTATAACTGATTTTAGATTCTTGGCAGGCTCAATGGGTGCTGTTCTTGGAGAAAAATTTTTCTATGGAGCTTTAAAATCAATAGAGAAAAAAATTCCTTATATTGCTCTTACTTCATCAGGAGGAGGGGCAAGAATGCATGAGGGTATAGTTTCTTTAATGCAAATGGCAAAAACAACGCTTGCTGTTCTTGAATTGAAAAAACATTCAATTTTGTATATAAATATCTTGACTGACCCTACTATGGGTGGAGTAATGGCATCATTTGCTGCTCTTGGAGATATACTAATAGCTGAACCGGGAGCATTACTTGGTTTTGCTGGTCCAAGGGTTATTGAGCAAACAATAAAACAAAAATTACCAGAAGGATTTCAAAGAAGTGAATTTTTACTAAAAAAGGGTCAATTAGATTTAGTGGTTAGTAGAAGTGAATTAAAACAAACAATATCAAAAATTTTAAGAATTCTCTCTTAAAGCGTTTTCAGATGATAAGAATCCAACCAAAACACCAAATATAACTATTAAAAAGAGAAAAGTATTGGGAAATGGAAAAAGCTTGAAATTAAATAATTTTAAAATAAATATAAAAGCATTTAAAAAAATAAATGTTAGAATTGAAGGAATTAAACCATAAAGAATCCCCATTAATCTAAATGGAAAATATATTTTAAAATAACTAATTCCAGAAAGTTTTAAAATTTCAATCGCAAGTTTATGGTCATTTATTGCGATTTTTACAGCATAAGAACTAATAAAAATAAATGTTAGAAATATAATAATAATTACAAAAATGCTAATTAAAATAAAAGCATTTGAAATTTTTTCAAGTGATACAATCCATTCTTTTCCATAATAAACATCTTCAATTCCATCAATCATTTTAATTTTTTTTGAAATTTCTTCTAATAATAAACTTTTTGTCCAATAGATTTTTGGCTTAATAATATAGGAATTTGGAAGCTCATTAATATCAATGCTTGAAAAAACATCTTTATATTCCCTATAATTATTTATTAGCTCTTCATAGGCTTGTCTATTTGATTTATAATATATTTCTTCAATTCCGCTAATTGAATTTAAAATTGTTAAAATTTTTATACTATCAAGACTATTAAGGTTTTGTTTTAAGTATGCTTGAATTCTAATTTCCTTTTTAATTTTATTGAGATATTGAAATGATTGATATGTAAATAAAATTGTAATACCAAGAATTGAAAACAAAAGAAATGTAGAAGCTATAACAAAAAATGTTAGACTTTTTCTTGAAAATAAGTATCTGAAAGTTTCATAAATTAGGAACATTTTTATTCATTTCTTCAACTTGTTTTTTTAGTTTTTGTGAATAATTTTTCAATTTTTCCTCAAGCTCTTTATATTTTATAGAAAGAATTCTAACTGCTAAAATTCCCGCATTATAACTATTCCCAATTGCAACAGTAGCAACAGGAATGCCTTTTGGCATTTGAACAATTGAATATAATGAATCTAAACCATTTAAGTATTTTGTAGGAATTGGAACACCAATCACAGGCAAGTCCGTTAAACTTGCGGTCATACCAGGAAGATGAGCAGAGCCACCAGCACCTGCTATTATTACTTCAATTCCTCTTTCTCTTGCAGTTTTAGCATATTCGTACATTCTATCAGGTGTTCTATGAGCTGAAACAATTTCAACCTCATACTCAATTCCAAATTCTTTTAAAACTTCAATTGCTTCTTTCATATATTCAAAATCTGATAAACTTCCCATAATAATTCCTACTTTCATCCTACTAATATCATATTTAATTCTTTTAAGGTTTCCTTAAAAGAACTCATTATTATGAAAGGGAACTGCAATAATACCTTTATTTTCACCCTTTATATATATTTCTTCCATATTTCCCCACTTACTATCTTTTTCAGTTGGAACAATTACAAGAACATTTAAAACTTTTCTAATATAATAAGATAATTCCAAGTTTTAAAATTTTAAAGCAGAGATTTTTTCACCTTTAAAATTTTAAAGTTTTATGAAAGGTGGATATGTAGCAATTGTAGGTAAGCCTAATGTAGGAAAATCAAGTCTTTTAAATGTATTAGTTCAAGAGAAAATATCTTCTGTGAGTCCAAAACCACAAACTACAAGATTCAATTTACTTGGAATTTTAAACTATGAGGATGCTCAATTTATATTTATAGATACACCTGGAATTATGAAGAAAGTTAAGGATAAACTTGATGAATTTTCTTTATCTGAAATAGAAAAAGCAATTAATGATGCTGATGTAATTGTTCTATTAGTAGAGCCAAAATTACCTGATGAGGAAGATTTAAGAATTATAGAAATTTTAAAAAATAAAAATAAACCAATAATTCTTGCTATAAATAAAATTGATTTGGTAAAAGATAAAAGAGAACTTCTTCCAATAATTGAAAACTATTCAAAATTATATGATTTTAAAGAAATCATACCAATAAGTGTCATATATAGAGATGGGATTGATATTTTGATTGAAAATATAAGAAAATTTATGCCTGATTTAGATAGACCTTATTATGAAGATGATATTATAACTGATAAACCTTTAAGAGTTTTAGTATCAGAAATTATAAGAGAAAAAATCTATTTATTATATAAAGATGAAATTCCTTATGCGACTGCTGTAAAGGTTGAAGAATATATAGATCCAGATGAACATCCTGAGCAAAAAAGAGATAAGGTTTATATTAGAGCAGTTATTTATGTTGAAAGGGATTCTCAAAAAGGAATAATTATTGGAGAAAATGGAAAAAGGATTAAAGAGCTTGGGACAATTTCAAGAAAAGAAATTGAAAGGTTAATTGGAAAACCTGTTTATCTTGAATTATGGGTAAAAGTTAAGGAGCATTGGAGGAGGAATGAGAGCTTTATAAGGTCATTACAAAGCTTATAAGTGCTTTTATTTCCTATTTTAATTTTTAACTTAAAGAATGTTTATTTAACGATAGATAATGAAGTTCAAAAAATAGCTGATAGTATTTTAATTAAAAATTCAAAATTTTATAAATTTTCAGCAATTTTAGTATCAGATATTGAAAAAGGAAGAATAATAGCAATGAGTTGTTATGAAGGTTCTAAATTTAATTATAATGTTTGTTTGAATGAAAAATTCCCTGCTGCCTCACTTTTCAAAATAGCAACAGCAGTAGCAAGTATTGAAATTCTAAAATTAAATCCTGATGATGAAATTTATTATTCAGGAAGGATTTATAGTGAAAGACCATATATTTGGTTAAGTAGTTATAGTGAAAGAAAACAATCTTTTAAGTTAGCTTTTGGTTTGTCAAATAATCCAGCATTTGGTAGATTAGCAATTCTTGTCGGAAGTTATAATTTATATGTATATGGTAAAAAATTATTTTTTGATGTTTTATTTCCACAAAACGATTTTTCCTTAGCTTTAATGGGAGCAGGATTTGTAAATAGTAAAATAAGACCAATAGATGCTCTAAAACTTATGACTGCTATATCAAATAAAGGTCTTGTAAAGTCAATTACAATAATTGATTCAATTAGTAATTTTTATTATTATAGAACAAAAATTGAAGGAAGAATTTTTGAAGAAGAAACATTTCATAAATTAAAAGATTTATTTAAAGAAACAATAAATAATGGAACTGCAAGAGCTTTTTTAAGAGGTTATGATGTTGGTGGTAAAACAGGCTCACTATATGACAGAATTCATGATGGTTATATAAAATGGTTTGTTGGATTTTTTCCTGCTGATGAGCCAAAATATGCTTTTGTAAGTATGATTGTTGAAAAGGGTTATAATAGAAAACAATCACCAATTGCTAATATAAAACCTATAATAAATTATCTTTCAAGTGTTATTCAGTAGTTTAATTTTATTTTGGATTATTTCAAATGCCATTTTAAGTTATTTTTTAAATTTAGCACCTGATGAAGCATATTATTGGGTTTGGTCAAATTATTTAAGTTTTGGGTATTTTGACCATCCTCCATTAATTGCAATTTCAATCAAGATTGGATATTTAATTTTCAAAAATGAATTTGGTGTTAGGTTTCTAACGATCATTTTAACTACAATTTCCATAATAATTCTTTATAAAATGTTAAAGCGAAGAGATGAAATTTTATTTTCGTTATTGATTTTATCAAATTTATTGTTAAATGCTGGTGGTTTTATTGCGGTTCCAGATGGATTATTAGTTTTTTCAGAAAGTTTATTTTTTTATTTTTTAAGAAATTATTTAGCGAAAGATAACTTTAAAGATGCTTTTTTTGTTTCAGTTTCCATAGCACTAATGCTTTACTCAAAATATCATTCAGTTTTAATAATTCTTTTTACAATTATTACAACTTGGAAAACTATTTTTAAAAGAATGTCATTCTATTTAATTTTTGCTTTAAGTTTGATGTTTTATTTACCTCATATAATTTGGCAATTTGAAAATGATTTTATAACCATAAAATATCAGTTATTTGAAAGGGAAGGTATAGGCTTTGAAATTAATAATGTTTTTGATTATGTTTTAGGTCAGTTTCTTGTTTATGGTCCTCTTGTTGGATTCATAACAATTATTTCATCATTTCTTTATAAACCAAAAGATGTTTTTGAAAATGTTTTAAAAGTAAATTTAATTGGAACTTTATTATTCTTTTTCATTATGAGTTTTAGGAATAGAATAGAAGCAAATTGGACATGTTTAATTATCTTTCCCTTAATTTATCTTTCATATCACTACTTAATTGAGAAAAACAAGTTGAAAAAAATTTTCATAAGTATTTCAGTTATAAATGCGATTTTAATTTTCATTCTCAAAATTCATATTTTATTTCCAATTTTTCATTTTCAAAACGACCCAACAAGTCAATTTAGAAATTGGAATTTATTTTCAAAAGAAGTTAAAAGAATTGTAAAGGATTATAATTTATGTGCTACAAATTATCAATTGGCATCTGAGCTTTACTTTTATCTTAAAAAACCTGTTGGATTTTATAAACTTCATTCAAGAGATAATCAATTTAGCATTTTAAAATTAAATATAAATTGTCAATATATTGTTAGTCATATAAAAACTGAAAATGTTATTGATTCCTTAAATGCTCCATATTTGGGAAAGGTTTATATTATAAAGGTCTATTGAGTTTTCAAAGTGCCTTGTCCAATAATTCTAAAATTACGATTATTTCTTTATTTTCCCACCCACCCTCAAATTAAGCCTACGGCTTATAAATACCCATTTTTCGGCAGGGGGCTTCGCCCCCTTTAATAAACCCCCGATAAAATCTATAATTTCCTAAAATCTTCATAAGTTATTGATAATCAATCACTCAACACTATTTATTGGACAAAGCATTTTCAAAGCAATTTAAGACATTTTTTTAATTATTTCAATTTCAGATTTAATTTCTTCTTTACTTGCTCCATTTAAGAATTTTTCAAGAATGAAAATTAAATCTTGATTTTGATTTTTTAATTTCTTGTTCTCATCTTCTAAATTCTTAAATTTTTCTTCAAGTTTAACAACCAATTCTTTGTCTGCTTTGAAATCAAAAATGTAATTAAAACACCTAAAATTCCTACAAATAAAGTTCCCAAAAATATCATCTGATTTCTTAAATCATTTCTTAAATTCTTGCTACTCTTGTTTCAAGAGCATTTATTCTATCCTCAATCCTTATAAGTCTTTGTTCATTTAAATTTTGACCTAAAAGTAATAAAATTATCATACTAAAATTTTAAAGCATTTCAATTTTGCATTGTCCAATAATTCTGAAAATATTTATTTTTCTTAATTTTGCCCACCCACCCTAAAAATAAGCCTTCGGCTTAAAAATACCCATTTTTATGCCTCGGGGGGCTTCGCCCCCTTAAATCCCCCCAAAATCTATAATTTCCTAAAATTTTCATAAGTTATTGATTATCAACCACTTAACACTATTTATTGGACAAAGCATTTCAATTTTGCAAAGTTCTAAAAGCTAAAAATAGCAAATCTTTCAATGCCTTGAAAATCCTTTAAGAATTTAAATCCATAATTTTTTAATTTTTTAATAAGTCTTGGTGATATTTCTAAAATGCAACTTCCATTATCCAATAGGAAATTTTTAAAATTATTTAAAAAGTAAGTAAAAACTTCATCATTATACAATAGGGCTAATTTTGGCTCTGCTTTTACTTTTTCACTTAAATAAACATATTCATCTTCAAAGACATATGGAACATTCCAAATAATTAAGTGGAATTTTGATTTTATTGATTTTATTGAATCTGAACAAAATAAAAAAATTTTATTTTCAACTTGATATTTTTTTATATTCTTTTTAGCAACTTTTAAGGCTTTAAATGAAATATCATTAGCAAAAATTTTAATTTTATCAATTTCTTTTGCTAAACTTATGCTAATTGCTCCGCTTCCTATTCCAATTTCAAAAATTTTATCATAATTTCTTTGCTTAATTATTTTAATAGCAATATCTACAAGTTGCTCAGTTTCATTTCTTGGAATAAGAACATTCTCATTTACATACAATTCTAAGTTCCTAAAAAACGCTTTATTAAAAATATATTCAACAGGTTTAATTTTAGCCATTTCAATAAAAGGTTTTATTTTTTCAAATTCTTCATTTTTAAGTCCATTTATTAAATAATCTGAATATGTTTTATTCAAAACTTCCCTTAAAATAAAATCAAATTCATAAACACTTAAATTAAATAGTTTCTTAATGTTAAAAAAGTTTAAAGTAGTACAGACTAAGGAACTATAAATTTTTTCAAACTACTTTCATACTTTAAAAAATAAATACCACTATTTAAAAACCCTTCAAAATTATTAGTTGAAGCAATTTTATTACCATTTATAGAATAAATTTCAAATTTCTTTTCTGATTTTATTTGAACAAATTTTCCAAAAATTTTAATTTCAGGCGTTTTAGAATTTAAATTTGAGAATGTGGGTTGTGGTGTATTTAATAATGCTCTATAAACATTAACAAGTCCCCAACCATAATAATCATTTCTTGGTAATTGTCCAATTTGAATAGAAGAGGATTTTAATATATTATAAACATCATTAAAATTTAAATTTGGATTTATTGAAAGTATTAAAGCGACTGCTCCTGTAATATGAGGTGTAGCCATAGATGTTCCTTGAAGCTTAGCATATTGATTATTATATGGAACTGCTGATAAAATATCAACACCAGGAGCAACAAAATCAAGCTCAGGTCCATAATTACTAAAACTTGCTCTTTGTCCATTTTTATCTAATGCTCCAACAGCTATTACATTATTATAAGCAGCAGGATACTTGATACCATAATTTCCGTCATTTCCCGCAGCAGCAACAACAATAACATTTTTATTATAAGCACTATCTAAGGCTTCTTTAATAATAGAACTTGGTGATGAGGAACCAAGGCTCATATTTATAACTCTTGCACCATTATTTATACACCACATTATACAATTAGCAATATCATCACTTGTTCCACCATCATTAGTCAATGCTCTACAACCAAGTAATTTACTATTAGGAGAAACTCCTACTATACCTTTGTTATTATCCATTATTGCTAAAATTGTTCCTGCCACATGTGTCCCGTGTCTTTCTGATGAAGAAGGTGGGGAAATATCATTATCATTATCAACTTCATCATAACCTGCTAAAAAATTTCCGTTTAAATCTTCATGATAAATATCAATTCCCGTATCTATAACACAAACTTTAACATTTGATGAGCCTTTCGTTATATTCCAAGCATAATTTAAATACATCACATATAATCCCCAAAGCTCGCTATAATATGGGTCATTTGGCTCATATAGTAATTTAAATTTTATCGTTGGCTCAACATAAATGATGTTTTCATCATTTGATAGTTGATTAATAATTAACTTTAATTTCTCCACATTAGCACCTTCAATATAAACCTTATAAGCATTCTTTAATCTCAATTTCTCAATTTTATATGACGATAAAACATTTGGAATATAATCATTTCCCGTTTTGATTATAATGCTCCTTTTATCCCAATTTTCCCAATTATCTATTAAAGATAAAAATAGCGTTATCATCTTAAAGTCTTTATATAACCTCTTGCCCAATATATTTTAGAGCTAAAGTAAGCACTATTTCCTAAAACAATATAATAAGTTCCTTTTGAAACAATTGATTTAAATGAATAATTTAAAATTGCTTCTTGATAATTTCTCAATTGGGCATTTTCATTATTTTTCCATCTTTCAAAGTTAATACTATCGCACCAAAAAGCATAACTAATATCATTGCCACTATTAACTATTGCTTCAAAGTATATAGAATCACCTTCCTCAGTATGAAATTTCACATACCAATAACTTCTTGGACCTAAACCAATTGTCCCATGATAAATATCTATTAAATAAAATTGTTTATTTTGATTTTCAGGTTGAGTTGGATTTTTATCACAAGAGAAAGCAAGGGCAATTATAAAAAAACTAAATAACTTTTTCATTGTTTATAAGTGTTTCTCTTATGATTTCATCATTTAAATTTAAATTTAAAGAGCCATCTTTAATGATAATTTTTAGAAAATTCTTTATATTATTTGAGAACATAAAACTTGAATGATAAGGGACAAGCGCTGGAAGATTTGGAATTCCTATAATTTTAACACCATTATATTCGTATATTTCATTATACTTTGTTAATTCACAATTTCCACCCTTTTCAACAGCTAAATCTACTATTATACTGCCTTTTTTCATTACTTCAACCATATCCTTTGTAATTAGAATTGGTGCTTTTGCCCCTATTACAGATGCTGTTGTTATGACAATATCAACATCTTTTAAGTACTCTTTTAATGCTTCTCTTTGTCTTTTATAAAATTCTTCATCCATTTTCTTAGCATATCCGTATTTTTCTTCTTCACTAAATAATCCCAAATCTACGAATTTTGCTCCAAGACTTTCAACTTGCTCCTTAGTACTTATTCTAACATCATAAGCAGATACATAAGCACCAAGTCTTTTGGCAGTAGCAATAGCGGATAAACCTGCTACACCAGCGCCAATTATAAAAACTTTTGCAGGAAGTAAATTTCCAGCAGATGTCATAAGTAATGGAAAAATTCTATTGAAATAATATGCTGATATAATAACTGCTTTATAACCTGCTATTGTTGCTAATGAGCTTAAAACATCCATACTTTGTGCTCTTGAAATTCTTGGTATTAATTCTAATGAAAAAATTGTTAATTGTTTTTCTAAAAGTAGTTTTAACTTTTCCTTATTTACAAATGGATCAAATAAACCAATTAGAATTGAATTTCTTCTAATATATTCAATATCATTATAGTTAAATTTGTAATAAACAATAATATCACATCTATTTAAAATTTCTTCTTTTGTTAGAGCTTTTGCTCCAAGCTTTTCAAATTCCTCGTCATCTATATAAATATGCTCTGCTATTTTCTTTTCAAAGAAAATTTCTAAATTTAACTTTTTAATTTCATTTATTGTATTTGGCATTAATGGAATTATATCACTTTTTAAAAAACCGATTGACACAGGTTTAAATTTTAAAGGATAAGGGGCGAAAGCCCCTTAGTACATTGCTTTTAGTTTTTCAAGTTTTATTTTCATTTGAGCATGTTTAATACTAACTTTTTCCTTTATCTTTTGGAATTTATTAGCAATTTCTCCATTTACTCTTTGATTTGAAAATAGCTTGTGAGCAGGCTCTGTTTTAAGTTTATATTCTATCATCTTTTCAATTACTAAAATTCCTCCATTTGGTCCAAAGTTTGGAACATAACCATATAAACTTCCAGAAGAAAATGAAGACTTACAATTGGAACCATAATTTATCTCAGTAATAGCACCACTTGCTCTATCTTTCAATCTTGCCTTACCACTATTAAATTCCTTTGTTCCAGACTGACTTTGAGGATCATATTTACAACTTACATCATCGTGAAGAGGAGTTCCGCCAGAACAACTTGGATTTATCTCTATATTAGCACCCATTGAATCAACAGGCTGACTATCATTACAGGTATTATTCTGTTGATAATTTTCATAAACTATATAAGTAATATCCACCAGCATAATAATTAGCATTTTCGTCATCTTTTGGATTGAATTGACCATCATCGGGCTGATAGCTTGCTCTAAGTGAATTGGACTCATTACTCATATATTCACAAAGGGTTATTTCACCACCTGGCGTACCATCATCATATCCCCATTCCACTTACATATAAAGTATCATGAGGATAATAACCAGCGAAGAAATAACCATTTCCCGAGAATGGGTCTTGGATATAAATCAAAAAGAAAAGATTTTGTAAGACAGCTTTATATACATAAGGATTATTATCATTTGGATCAAGACCTATGATTTTGCCATCTACATAAACATATACAGGTATAGCATATTCGTTAGGAATATAAAATATACAACTTGAAAATAGATAATATCCACCAGGAAATACCCCATCCATATCGTTATCATTTGTATTTCCACCTATTTGATAATAGCCACCAAGAGGACATGCGCCATTTATAGAATTGTTATATTCTTTTAGCTTTTGGTATAAAAGAGCATAATTAGTTTGAGAAGGCTTTACTCTTTTAACAGCTCTATTCATAGCCAAATCACCACCAACAGCAATTTCACGGACAGGTTCCGTAGAGCCTCCGCCACCGCTTCCACTTCCGCTTTTACCACATGCGCTTACTGCCCAAAGGGCAATCGCTAAGGTCAAAAGTTTTCTCATAGGGTTTGAAAGTTTAACATATTCAACATTAAGTTAATTAAAAATAATTTATTGATTATCAATAACTTTTGATAGTTTTAAAAATTATTTAACAAAGCTTTAAAATTTTCAAAAATATGATAACAAAAAATTACTTAATTGAAAAAGCATTAAAAGATGGTAAAAAAATTCGCCAAATTTGTAAAATTTATAAATGCTCACCAAATAAGGTTATAAAAATTAAAAAACAAGGATTTTTGAAAATTGATAAATTGAAGGAATTATTATATGAAATAAGGGAAAACAATCCATTTTTTAAATTGAAAGATTTTCAAAATTACTTAAAAGAGCATTATAATATAAAATCCGCATTATCAAAAATTTACTATAAACTAAAAAAGAAGTTATTGGATGACAAGACAGCAAGACTCATTGAAATGTTAATTGAAGACAAAAAATTTGATGAAATTAAAAAAATTATAAAATTTTATAAGTTTGAAAGTAAGCACTTTTATTTGCTTGAAAGAATACCCGATGATTATCTTGATGAAGATAATTTCGTTGAAAAAGTTATTATGTTATCTGAAAATTTTAAATTGACTAACGAAGAAAAGCGAATCTATCTTAAAAAGGTTGATGAAATGTTAAAAGAAAGAGAAAATAAGTATAGTTTTTACATTCTTCTTGAATTGAAAATTTATCTTCATTTAGTCCTATTAGAATTTGATGTAGTTAAGCAAATTTACCAAAATTATATTAATGAAATTGAGAAACTGCCAAAGGAAAATAAATTAAATCTTTACTTTTCTATTGCTAATGTTCAAGCTCAATATCCTGAAATTAGTTTTCCTATTTTAAGAAAGTTAAGCAAATTTAAATTAAAAGATGAAAACTTAAAAGAAGTTATGAGGGTTTTATTTAGTAATATGGGCTATATTTATAAATCAAAACAATACTTATATGATTTGGATTTTGAATTTTCAACAGGAAATTATAAAAATTATTTGAAAGGTTTAAAGAATTACAATTTAATTTTAAGGGGCAATAAAATTGTTTTGGAATGTAATAAGGCAATATCTTTTTTATTTCTCGGTAAGTTATATAACTTTAATAGTTTTGTAAATGAAATTGAAAAACAAATTGATTTTATGAAATCATCAAGTGAAAATTTAAATGTTGTTAAAGCCTTAAAATATGCTATTGATGGTAATTTTGAAAAATCAAGAGAAATTTTAAGGAATTGTAAAACTAAAACATTAAAAGCAATAGGTGAAGGAAAATTTGATAATCTTTAAGGAGAGCAGTAGAAGTAGCAAGAAAATATGGCAATAATTTTAAAACCAAAACAATTGAAATTTTTAAGTATTCATTTATTAAATAGAAAACCTTTTTTAAAAGTAAATTCAAAGAAATTTTATATAAAAGGTGCTTTCAAATGGATAGCACTTTTGGTTTATATTTTATTATCAGGAAGTAAAGTTGGAATAGGTTATTTGAAAAGTGAATATATAAGCCAAAATGTTAAAGGTTTAATTTATTTTATAAATTACAAGCTTGGTTATAAAATTTTAAAAATTAGAAATCAATTTGTTTATGTAAATTGTCAATTTTATTTAGACTTAATAAAAAATAAAGAATTTTTGAAACACAAAAAGCTATTATATAGATTAAAAGACAAATGGACATTTTTTGAATACTTTAACATAGGATAAACAAATTTCTTTTTATTTGATAAGGTGATTTTTTATGCTTTATCTCTTTTTATATTTTGATGTTCAAACAAGAGGGGGGAAGGGGGTTGTTAATGAAAGCCCCAAGGAAAACATTTCTCAATCAGTTTATACTCCAAAGGTAGATGAAAACTTTTGGAAAAATTGTTTTATAGGGGGCTTTTGCCCCTTCATTATTAAAATCCGAAAATTTCAATCCATCTTGAAATAACTAAAAATTCAAAAACATTTAAATAATTAAATTTTTTTCCTTTAAACTCTTCATCTAAAATTTGAATAATTTTATCAAAATTTAAAAAATCTAATTTTTTTAATTTCACTATCTCATTTCTAACGAACTTTTGATTTTCATATAACCATCCTCTTATTGGACCTCCAAATCCCCTTTTTTTCCTCTTTGAAATTTCAGGAAAATAATCATTTATAACTTCTTTTAATAATTTCTTTTCAATTTTTAAGTGATAACTTAATTTTTTTGAAAATTCAAGAATTCTATCATCTAAAAATGGAACTCTTAACTCAACACTTTTTGCCATAGAAAGTTTATCTGAATAAATGAGATTGTGAAATGGTAAAAATGTTTTAAAATCAAAAAGAAGCATTTTCTCATAAAAATTTCCTTCTAATTCGTCAAAAATTTTTTTAATTTCAAAAAATGGATTATATTGTATTTTAAATAATTCTTTTATTTCCTCATCAGTATAATATGCCAAATAGTAATAATATGGTTTTGACCAAACCCTCTTGAATTTTTCAAAATCTCTTGAAATTTTTCCAAAATAGTTTGGAAAATAAATTTTGTTTAATGGAAGAAAATTAAGTTTTTTATAAATCAAATAAGCTTTATATCTTGGATATCCTCCAAACAATTCATCCCCACCCATACCTGATAAAACAACTCTTGACTTATAATAATCACACATTAAATATGTTGAAATACCTGCACTATCTCCAATTGGCTCTTCAATATAATAAACAAATTTATTTAGTATCTCTTCATTAAAATCAAATTCTATTCCCTCAATTTCAAAACCCAATTTATCACATAATTTTTTAGCATAATAAAATTCATCATTTATAATATCTTTTGAAGTATGCGCTTTCTTATAAATCAAACTAAATGCCTTCAATTTTTTATATTTGCTTGAAAATAATGCTATTAAACTTGAATCAATCCCACCACTTAAAAATAAACTAACTTCAACATCACTAATTAACTGACTTTTTATAACTTCTTCAAAAATTTCAATAAATTCTTTTTTTGCTAATTCTAAATTATTAATTTCATTTTCAAATTCATATTGCCAATAATAATAATTTTTAATACCATTTTTTGAAAATTCAAGAATTGAAGCGGGTTTCAACCTATAAATGCCCTTAAAGGCAGTTTCATCGTTGAAATTAAATAAAAAAACAATATGATTTAAAATTGCTTTCTCGTTAATGTCTTTTTTCTTAATAACTTCAAAAATTGGTTTAATTTCAGATGAAAAAATTATTCCATTATCCTCAAAAGCATAATAAAGTGGCTTAATACCTGCTCTATCTCTAATTAAATATAATTTCTTTTCATTTTTATCATAAATAGCAATTGAAAACATTCCTACAATTTTATTTAATGCTTTTAAAATGCCAAATTTATGAAATGTATAAAGCAAAACTTCACTATCTGAATTTGTTTTAAATTCATATTCTTTCAATTCTTTTTTTAATTCTAAAAAATTATAAATTTCACCATTAAAAGCCATTACTAAATTATCAAATTCCATAGGTTGATTTGCCCTATCTGAAAGGTCAATAATTTTTAATCTACAAAATCCCACATATAAATTCTCATCTTCATAATAATTAAAACTATCAGGACCTCTATGTTTTAATAAATCTAAATTTATTTTTCTTTTTATATTGAAACTTCCGAAAAATCCACACATACTTCACCGTTGCCTTTTTCAATCCTTCCAAGAACAACATAATCAATTTTTAAATTACTTAATTCTTTCTCATTTAGTATCAAAACCATACCAATACCCATATTCCAAACTCTAAACGCTTCATTTAATGGAACATTTCCAATTTTTACAAAAAATTTAAAAATTTTTGGAATGTCATAATTTATTTTAATTTTAGCGGACAAATCATTTCTTAAAATTCGTTTTATATTATCATAAAATCCACCACCTGTTATATGACAAGCCATTTTAAAATTAATACTTAAAATTTCTTTATAGATTCTTGTGGGTTTAAGTAAAATTTCTCCAAGATTTTCATTCTCTGAAATTTCCTTATATATTTTATTGAGTTTCAATTTATTTTCTTTTATAATTTTTCTAATTAAGGTATAACCATTTGAATGGAAACCATTTGAAGGAATGCCAATTATAATGTCCCCTTCTTTTAAATTTTCCTTTTTTGGTATTTCATCTTTCTCAACAATTCCTACAACAAATCCCGCTATATCAAGTTTATTTTTTTTAAAAATTCCCTTTAATTCAGCAGTTTCTCCGCCTATCAACTCGCAATCACAATAAGAACATGCATTTATAATACCATCTATTATTTCCTTTGAAATTTCTAAATTTAAGTTTTCAACAGCATAATAATCTAAAAAAAATAATGGTTTAGCTTTCATTACATAAATATCATTAACATTCATAGCTACTAAATCTATGCCAATTGTTTTAAATTTTTTCATTTTTCTTGCGATTTCTATTTTTGTCCCAACACCATCAGTTGAGCTTACTAAAATTGGATGCTTATAATTTTTTATAATTTCCTTAATGTCAAAAAGCCCTCCAAATAAACCTATATTTTCTCCAACTTTATTTTTTATATATTCAACAAATTCATTTGCCTTATCTATATCTACACCTGCTTTCCTGTAAAGCATTATTTTATGAATGACAATTTTAAAGTTTAAGTAGTTATATGGAGAGAAATTTAGGGGGCAAAGACTTAATTTAAGGGCAGGTGGTGAAATGCAGTAGAATTTTGCTTTTATTGGGGGTTCATTTAAGGGGGCGAAAGTTTTAAGGCTAAGCCTTATTATCAGGGTGGGAAAAATATAATAAAATAAATAATTCCAGAATTATTGGACAAAGCAATTCTCTTTCTTGTTATCCTTTAAACTTTTAGACATGCCAAAGGTTAAAACGAAAAAATCTGTAGTTAAAAGATTTAAAATTACAAAAGGAGGAAAAGGTAGTAAAATTAAGTGTTTTCATGCTTACCATAGCCACCTTTCAACAGGAAAATCTCCAAAAAGATTAAGAAGACTAAGAAAACCTAAAATTTTAAATAAGGTTAGTAAAGATAAAATTTTATATGCTCTTGGTAAAAAGTAGTTTTTAATGAATGATATAAAAGTTTTACCTGTTCTTCCTATTAGAGGTGGAATAATATTTCCTCATAGTATTGTGAATATAACTGTTTCATCTGAAAGAGGAAAAGTTCTTGTTGAGGATGCTATAAAGCAAGGAATTTCTGAGTTATTTTCTGTTGGATATAAATCTAACGAAAAGAATGAAGAATTATTTAAAGTTGGAACAATAATAAGAATTCAAAATTATTCAAAGGATGAAAAAGAAGATGTTATTAAGCTTGTTGTAGTTGGATTGAAAAGAGGCAAAATTTTGAAATTTATTCAAGAGGAGCCTTATTTTAAAGCTGAAATTGAGCCTATTGATGATATTGAAATTATTGATAAAGAAATGGAAATTTTAGTTAGAAGTGTTAAAGATATGTTTGTTAATTTAATGAATAAAATGCCTGTTAGGTCTGAGAAGCAAATAAGGGAGATTTTAAATGTTAAGAGTCCATCTATACTTTCTGATGTTTTAGCATCATTTTTAATTGAGGAATTGGAAGAAAAGCAAAAATTATTAGAAACATTTGATGTTAAGGAAAGACTAAAAAAAATTCTTGAAGTTATTCAAAATCAATTTGAAATGCTAAAAGTAAATGAAAGTATTCAGGAAAAAGTAAAAGAGGAAATTGAAAAATCTCAAAGAGAGTACTTTCTTAGAGAGCAACTTAAAGTTATACAAAAGGAATTAGGCATTAGTGAAGAGCAAAAGGAAATTGATGAAATTGAAGAAAAAATAAAACTTCTTCCTGATTATGTTCAAGAGGTTGCTAAAAGAGAATTAAATAAACTAAAAAAACTTCAAACAATATCTCCTGAATATCATGTTGTAAGAACTTACTTGGATTGGATTTTAAATTTACCTTGGAATGAAGAAACGGAAGATAATTTAGACATTTCTCATGCAAGAAAGGTTCTTGATGAAGACCATTATAATTTGGAAAAGGCAAAAAGTAGAATTTTGGAATACTTGGCAGTTAAAAAAATTAAACCTGATGCGAAAGGAGCAATTCTTTGTTTTGTTGGACCTCCTGGTGTAGGTAAAACCTCCTTAGGTCAATCAATAGCAAGAGCATTAAATAGAAAATTTATAAGAATTTCGCTTGGCGGTATAAGGGATGAAGCAGAAATTAGAGGACATAGAAGAACTTATGTCGGGGCATTACCAGGAAGAATAATAAGTGCTTTAAGAAGGGTTAAGGTTAAAAATCCTGTGATTGTTCTTGATGAAGTTGATAAAATTGGTGTAGATTTTAGAGGGGACCCTGCTTCTGCTTTATTGGAAGTTTTAGATCCAGAGCAAAACAAAGAATTCGTTGATCATTATTTAGAAATTCCTTTTGACCTTTCAAAAGTTTTGTTTATTACAACTGCTAACACAACAATAACGATTCCTCCTGCTTTATTAGATAGAATGGAAGTAATAGAAATACCTGGTTATACGCTTGAAGAAAAGTTAAAAATAGCAAAATTTTATTTAATTCCAAGAGAGATAGAAAATCATGGCTTGAATAATTATAAAATTGAATTTGAAGATAAAGCTATTGAAGAAATTATAAATAAATGGACAAGAGAAGCAGGTGTTCGTCAATTAGATAGGAAAATAGCTGAAATTTTAAGAAAAATAGCAGTTCAAGTAGCTGAAAAGAACTTAAAGAATAAGAAATTTTTAATAAAAAGCACAAATGTTTCTAAATTTTTAGGACCACCATTATTTTATTCAGAAGTTGCTGAGAGACAAAATGAAATTGGTGTTGCTATTGGTCTTGCTTGGACGCCTTTTGGTGGAGATATTATATTTATTGAAGCATTAAAAATGCCTGGTAAAGGTCAATTGAAATTGACGGGACATCTTGGTAATGTTATGAAAGAAAGTGCGCAAGCTGCTTATTCGCTATTAAGAGCTAATTTTGAAAAATGGAAAATAAAAGATAATGATTTTGATAAGTACGATGTTCATATTCATGTTCCTGCAGGTGCGATACCGAAGGATGGTCCATCTGCTGGAATAGCAATTTTGATGGCATTAGTTTCATTATTTTCAAATAGACCTATAAAGAAATTTCTTGCTATGACAGGTGAAATTACACTTAGAGGAAAAATTTTACCTGTTGGTGGCATTAAGGAAAAGGTTTTAGCAGCAAGAAGAGCTGGTATTAAAGAGATTATTTTGCCTAAGTGGAATAAAAAGGATTTGGAAGATATACCAAAAGATGTTCTTAAAGATTTAATTTTTCACTTTGTTGATAATGTCCAAGAAGCATATAAAATTTCATTTGAATTTAATAATAAAAAAACACTTTAAAATTTTCATTCCTTATGGAGAAAACATATAATTATAAAGAGATTGAAGAGAGAATTTACAACTTTTGGCTTGAAAATGATTTATTTAAAGCAAACCCTAAAAATGTCTTAGAAAATAAGAAAAAAGCTTTTTCAATAATGATGCCACCGCCGAATATAACAGGAAGAATTCACATGGGGCATTTATTAAATAATACAATTCAAGATATTTTAGCAAGATATTATAGAATGAAAAATTATGAGGTTCTATGGCAACCTGGAACAGACCATGCAGGAATAGCTACTCAAAATGTTGTTGAAAGAGAATTATTAAAGGAAGGCAAAACAAGATATGACTTAGGAAGAGAGGAATTTATAAAAAGAGTTTGGAAATGGAAGGAAGAATATGGAAATATTATTATAAATCAGCTTAAAAGGCTTGGAATAAGTGCTGATTGGTCAAGATTAAAATTTACAATGGATGAGGATTATTATAATGCTGTTATTTATGCTTTTAATGAACTTTATAAAGCAGGTTTAATTTATAAGGGACTTTATATTATTAATTGGTGTCCAAGATGCTATACAACACTATCAAATGAAGAGGTTGAAAATAAAGAAATAAATGGAAAATTATATTATTTGAAATACCCACTTTTAGATTCAGATGGATATATTATCGTTGCTACAACAAGACCTGAAACTTATCTTGGTGATACCGCTATTGCTGTAAATCCAAATGATATTAGATATAAAAATTTCATCGGTAAAAAAGTAAAATTACCTTTAATTGAATGGAAAAGAAAAGATTATTATAATAATGAAATTTCAAGTGAAATTGAAATTATAGAAGATGAATTTGTGGATATGGAATTTGGAACAGGGGCAGTTAAAATAACACCCGCTCATGACAAAGATGATTTTGAAATTGGCAAGAAATACAATTTACCTATGGTTTTGATAATGGATTATAATGGAATTTTAAATGAAAATGCAGGTTATTTTAAAGGATTAGAAAGATTTAAAGCAAGAGAGGAAATTGTAAAGAAACTTTCTGAACATGGTTATATTGAAAAAATTGAAAATTATAAATATAATGTTGGAGTTTGTTATAGATGTGAAACGATTATTGAGCCAATAATTTCAGAGCAGTGGTTTTTGAATTTAAAATTTTTTAAAGATATTGCTAAAAAAGTTGTTGAGGAAAATAAAATTGAGATTATTCCAGAATATGGAAAGAAAATTTACTTTAATTGGTGGGATAATATAAAGGATTGGGCTATTTCAAGACAAATATGGTGGGGTCATAAAATTCCTATTGAAGGTGAAGAAGATGTTCTTGATACTTGGTTTAGCTCCGCCTTATGGCCTATTGCTACACTTGGTTGGCCTAAGGAAACAGAAGAATTAAAAGCTTTCTTTCCTACAAACATATTAGTAACAGGTTGGGATATTCTTTTCTTTTGGGTAGCAAGAATGATTATTATGAGTTTATTCTTTAAAAATGAAGTTCCATTTAAAAAAGTTTATTTACATGGACTAATTAGAGATGAAAAAGGAAGAAAAATGTCAAAAAGTCTTGGAAATTCACCAGAGCCTTTGGAATTATTTGATAAGTATTCAGTTGATGGTGTTAGAATGGGTTTAATGTTAATAACACCAGAAGGTCAAGATGTTAGATTTTCTGAAAAGTATATGGAAGTTGGTAGAAACTATGCTAATAAAATTTGGAATATAGGAAGATTTTTAATTTTAAATTTTGATGGAAGTTATCAGCCTTTAAAACAACTTCAAATTGAAGATAAATGGATTTTATATCAACTTGATGATGTTATTGAAAATGTTAATAAGGGCATTAATGAGCTTGAATTTAATAAAACTGCTAAATTATTATATGATTTTACTTGGCATAAATTCGCAGATTGGTACATTGAAACAATTAAAACAAGAGATGATAAAAATTTTGCTATTTCTAATGCGCTTTTTGTCTTTGAAAATATATTAAAACTTCACCATCCATATATGCCTTTTATTAGTGAAGCGCTTTATCAAAAAATGCCTTTTAAGAAAAAGCTTTCAATAATGATTGAAGAATTCCCAAATAAGTATAACTTTGATTATAAAGAAGACTTTGAAAATTATGAATTTTTAAGAAATTTAGTTGAAGAAATAAGAGAAATTAAGGGTATTTTTAGGGTTCAAAATAGAAAAGATATTAAACTTTTTATTCATAGTGAAACGAAAGAAAAATATAAGAACTTGGTAAAGGAGCATTTTAGAATTGTTAAATTTCTTGCAGGAATTGAAAGTTTTTCTGAAACAAATGAAAAATTGAAAAATAGTGCTATAATAGTTTTTGATAAGTTTTTAGGATTTTTAATTTTAGAAAATTATGATTTTGAAAAAGAAAGAAAAAGACTTGAAAGTGAGCTACAAACAATTGAAAAATTATATCATTCAATTAAAGAAAAATTAAATGATGATGAGTTTTTAAAGAAAGCACCTGAGCAAGTAATTGAAAATCAAAAAAATAAATTATTAGAGCTTGAAAGTAAGATGGAAAAATTAAAAAGGATTTTGAAAAATTAATTAACTATGCTTTAAAATTTTAAAACTATGGATTTAGAAAAAACTATTGTTAAATTGATAAAACAAAATGATTTTGAGAGCTTCAAGAAAGTTGTAGAAACTTATGATTTAAGTCTTTATAGTCGTATTGATATTGGAGATTACCCCTCTAAGCGATTTGGAAAACTTCTTATAGAAAACGATGCACCGCTTGAATTTTATAAATTCGTTTATGATAGAACTTCTAAAACGATTCGTGGAACTGGTGAAGATATTATTCCTGCTATATCAAGAGGCAAATTAGATTATGTTAAATTCTTTTATGAAAATGGTGAGAACTTGAAAGTGTATGACAAATATAGTAATTCTATTTTACATCATGCGGTAAGAAGTGGTAATGAAGAGCTTGTAAAATTTATATTAGAGCTTAAAATTGTTGATGTAAATGAAAAGAATTGGGAAGGAAGAACACCCTTAGATATAGCAATTAGAATGAATCTTGAAAGTATTGCTAATTTAATTAGGTCTTATGGAGGTATTGAAACAATAAAGAAAGAAGAGATTTATTCAGAAGAAGATGAAGAGCAAAAAGATATTGAGGAAATTTTGTCTGAACTTGCTGAAAATTCAAAGGAAGATAAAAAGCTTTTGTATGAATTTGAAAAATTATTAAGTGAGCATATTGATGAAGTTGAATATCTTGAAGATTTGTCGCATTATTGGACAATTGATATTATTTTAGATTTAATAAAGGAAAAAAATTATAAATTTAATGAAATTTATGGAATTATACGCCATGCTACGGAAGAATTAATTGACATAAATAGAAGCTATAAAGAAATAATTCCAATTCTTGAAAAACATAAGGAGTTTTTAATTTCATTAAGAAATGATGAAGGTGAAACACTTTTACATAAAGCAGTTAGGAAAAAAGATTATTATTTAGTTAAAATTTTTGTTAATTTGGGATTTGATATAAATGAAGAGAATTATGAAGGAAAAACACCACTTGCTATTGCTATTGAAAATGATGAACGTTTAATAGAAGAGTTTTTAAGAAGTAAAGGAGCTATTTTGTAAATCAAATATAATAGTGTTAGGAATTTATTGGTTTTATGGGAAGAATTTAAGTGGGACTTTGTCCCCCTTGCCGAAAAATGAGTATTTTAAAGCTGAAGACTTAATTTGAGGGTAGTATGATAACTTTATTAATTTTAGCTCAAATAACAAGAGAAGAGTTTATGGATTTTAGGAAGCAGACAGAAATTCAGCTCGCTAGAATATTGGATTTATAATTGGATTTGGTTTATTAGCGGAGCAAGTAAAGAAGAAATTAAATCAGAAATTGAAATAATGAAAAAATTGTCTTAAATTGCTTTGTTTAATAATAGTGTTTTTAAATACCATCCAACCTTAAAATTTTCAGTATGCCTAAAATTCTCATAAACAACAAAGAATATGAATTTAAGCAAGGTGAAACGATATTAGAAGTTGCTTGGAGAAATAACATTTTTATTCCTGTTTTTTGTTATCATCCAAAAATGCCTTATGTTGCTGCTTGTAGAATATGTAATGTTGAAGTTAATAAAAGAATTATGCCTGCATGTGCTACATTATGCTCAGATAATATGGAAGTTATAACAGATAGTCCTGTTGTCAAAAATGATATTCAAAAAGGTGTTTTAGAGCTTTTATTATTAAATCATCCATTGGATTGTCCTACATGTGATGCAGGAGGAGAATGTGATTTACAAGAGCTAACACTAAGATTTGGGAGTGATAGAAGCAGATATGAATTCCCAAAGAGGGAATTTGAAAGAAAAAATGTTAGTCCATTTTTAGATTTATATCCTAATCGTTGTATTGAATGTGATAGATGTAGTAGATTCTTTTGGTTAATTGGAGGGGGAACTGAATGGGGAACTTATAATAGAGGATGGTATGAGGTTTTTGGGGTTTGGGAAAAGGAAATTATTGAAAATGAATTTTCTGGAAATATGTGGGAAATTTGTCCTCTTGGTGCAATAAATGATGGAAGTTATAAATTTAAGGCAAGACCTTGGGAGATTGAAAGTGTTGAAAGTATTGCTCCTGATGATTCTATTGGCTCTAATATATATGTTGAAGTGAGAAGGAAAAAACCTTTAAGTAGAGGTCCATTTGAAATTGGTGGAAGGAGGAAAGATTTATTTAAGGTTTATAGAATTACTTCAAGAGATAATCCTTCTGTAAATGATTTTTGGCTTTCTGATAGAGAAAGATATTCTTATAGTTGGGTAAATGCTGAAAATAGGATTGCCTATCCAACAATTAAAGAAAATAATAATTATAGAAAGGTTAATTGGGATTATATTTTAGATGCTATTTATGAAGATATTAAAAATTTAAAAAGTGAAGAAATTGCTTTAATTAGTGGAGCAAGAAGCTCAAATGAAAGTGCTTTCATTTCAAAAATTTTATTTAAGGAATTTTTATTTACTGAAAACATAAGCTTTTTGAATTATGACATAGATCCAATAAAAGAGGTTTTTGGATATTCTATTGGAAATGCTAAAATTACTGATATTGATACTGCTCAAAATATAATTATTTTTGGTGATATTAAGAATAGCTTTCCAATTCTTGGAATTAGAATTATTAAAGCAAAAAGAAATGGTGCTAATGTTTATGTTTTCAATTTTTATAAAGAAAGATATATAAGTGAAAATTGGGCAAAGGGCATTTTATTTCATATAAATGAAATTGAATTTTATGCTTATAAGCTTTCAAAATTGCTTAAAGATGAAGAAAAATTTGAAGGTATTGAATTAAAACAAGGAAAAACTATTATTATTCTACCTGATAATTTGCCTTATAGTGTTATAAGAAATGTTTTAATTGGCTCAGTTTATAGAGAAAATTGTAAAGTTTTAATTTTAAGAACAAGACCAAATGCCCAAGGATTTATTGATGTTGGATTAAATAATATTTCAATTTATGATATTATTCAAAAGGCAAATGAAGGCAAAATTAAAGCATTATTTATTTGGCATACTGATTTAATTTTAGAATTTCCAAGTAGAAATGAAATTGAAAGTGCTTTAAGCAAAATTCCTATAATTATTTATATTTCTCCTTTTGCTGACTATTCTGTAAAATATGCTAAGTACATTTTACCTGAAACAACAATTTTTGAAGAAGATGGAAGTAGAACAAATTGCGAAGGAAGGGTTCAAATTCACAAACAAGCTTTAAATAATTATGAAGATAGTATGCCTGCTTGGTGGATATTTAAGAGTTTAATTAAGAGATTTGGAATAAATTTAAATATCAATTCAATAGAGGATATTAGGAATTTAATGAAAAAAGAAATGTTTGAATATAATAGTGTTAGCTTTGATAAAAAACCAAATTATAGAAATTACCCACCTTTTATTCCATCAATTAGAAAGCTTATAAAGTTTTATGAATACGATTTGGCAAATTATATTCTTTCATATAAGAAAATTGACTTTACCGAGCCAATTAAAAAGCCAATTGAAAATGTTTTAACAATAGCAAATCATATATATAAAAGCTCTTATTATGCTTGTAGAAGTGAAATTTTTTATGATTATATAAAGCCTTATATTAAAACGATTGAAGCAAATTCAAAAACATTAAAACAAATTGGAATTGATAAAACTATTAAAATTGGTGAAGAAGTTTTTGAAGTAAAAATTAATGAAGGTATTGTTGATAATGTTTTAATTTACAGACCGCTTTTCTTTGATAGTAATATAAATTATTATTTAAATAAAGAGGGGTTATTGAGAATATGAAAACTTACAAAATTGTTAATTTAGGCTGTCCAAAAAATGTTGTAGATAGTGAAATTATTATGGGCTTGTTGGAAAATGCTAATTATAAATTTTCGGAAAATGGAAAAATTGTAATTATAAATACTTGTGCTTTTATTGAAAGCTCAATAAAAGAAAGTGAAGATGAAATAGAAGAATATATTCAAAAGAAAAAAAATGGTGAAATTGAAAAGTTAATTGTAGCAGGATGTTTAGTTCAAAGGAAAAAGCAAAAGCTTTTAGAAGAATTTCCTGATATTGATTTAATAGTAGGTCATGATGATATTGAAAGAATTGTTGATTTAATTGAGAATAAATTAAAACCAAAAATTTTTGAAAATCCAAGATATATTCCAAATTCAAATTTGCCAAGAATTATTACAACAAATTATTATGCTTATGTTAAAATTGGTGAAGGTTGCTCAAGAAGATGCTCATTCTGTACAATTCCATCAATTAGAGGAAACTTTCGCTCAAGACCAATTGAAGATATTATAAATGAAGTGAAAATGCTTTCAAAATTAAATGTAAAGGAAATTATTTTAGTTGCCCAAGATTTTACACTTTATGGATATGATTTATATGGGAGATGTGCTATTGTTGATTTAATTGAAGAATTAAATAAAATTGATGAAATTGATTGGTTTAGAGTTTTATATGTTCATCCTTATGGAATTGTAAAAAATGAGGATTTTATTAAAGCTCTAAGTAATTCAAAATTTGTTCCTTATCTTGAAGTTCCAATTCAGCATATAAATGATAGGATTTTAAAACTTATGAATAGAACAGGTGGTAAAAGTGCTATATTAAAGGCTCTTGAAATAATAGATAAGTATTTAAAAAATTATGCTTTAAGAACGGAAATTATTGTTGGTTTTCCTTCTGAAACAGAAGATGAATTTAATGAGCTTGTAGATTTTATTTTAGATAGTCCATTTTCAAGAATTGGTGTTTTCCCATATTATAGAGAATTTTCAACACCTTCTTATTATTTTGAAAATCAAATAGATGAAAGCATAAAAAATGAAAGATATGAAATAGCAAGAGAAGTTTCATTTAGAAAATTTTTAGAATTTCAAAAGCATTTAATAAATAAAAAAATTCCTGTTTTAGTTGAGGATTATGAAAGAGGTTATTTTTATGGTAGAACAATTTATGATGCTCCAAATGTAGATGGTAGAGTTATTCTAAAAGGCTCATTTAAACTTGGAAAAATTTATGAAGTTAAAATAAATGATTTGAACAAGGAGGGAGATTTGATTGTTAAGTGATGAAAAAATTTTTAAGATAATGTTAAAAGATTGTAAGAAATTATTAAAAAATTCTGAAATTCCAATTTGTGCTATTATTACTGATGGTGAAAAAATTATTTCAAAAGGATTTAATAAAACAAAAAATGATGTTTTAGGACATGCTGAAATTATTGCTATTAAGAAAGCTATTAAGAAGTTAAAAGTCAAATTTTTAAATGGTTATAAAATTTATGTAAATGTTGAGCCTTGTATTATGTGTTCTTTTGCTATTGTTCTTTCAAGAATTTCTGAATTAGTTTATGTTTTAAGAGAGCCAAAATTTGGTGGTGTTTATAGTCTTTATCAAATTCCAAATGATATTAGATTAAATCATAGGGTTATTGTTAGAAGGGTTAATTATTTTGAAGAAGAATTTAAAAATCTGCTTAAATTATGGAAAGAATAATTGTAAAACCTTCAATTGAAGAAATTTTAAATTATCCAAAAGTTGTTAGTGGTCATCAGCCAATTTTTTTCTATTATGGAATTCTCTTAAAAGCAATTTTATTAAATAAACATAAGCATCATATTTTTTTAATAGCAGACCATGATGAGAAAGATGAAATTTTTACTTGGACAATAGATGATAATTTTAAAATCCATAAAGTTTTTTTCTTAAAACTTAATGAAAAAATAATTTTTGAAAAGTTCCCAAAAGTTAGTAAAGATTTACTATTTAATTTTTATAAAAATTTTAAAGCTTTAAGTAGTAAAAAGCTTTTTGAAAAATTGGAAATGGCATTTGATTTAGCATTTTGTTTAATTAAGGAAATTGACAATTATAGTGATTTTATAATAAATTGGGCTTTTAAGTTTCATAATTTAAATTTAAATGTTAAGAAAGTTTCAGAAATATCAAAAACTGATGAATTTAAGAATTTTGTTATTGAGATTTCAAATAGTGATTTTAATAAGAAATTTAATGAAGTTTTGTTAAAATTAAAAAGAAAGCCATTTAGATTACTTAATGAAGATGAGCTTCCATTTTGGAAAATTGTTAATAATAAAAGAGAGCCTTTATATAGAAATGATTTGAAAAATTTGGATAAATTGGAAATTAGACCAAGAGCTTGGACATTAACATTATTTTTTAGAAAAAATGGATGGGCATTTTTACATGGTAAGGGTGGTTATGGTTATGATAAAATTATTGAAATGATTTTTGATAATCTTTCTCCAAAATTTCTTATTACAGGTGATAAGTTTTTAAATTTAGATATTGAGATTAAAAATTTTGATGAGTTTTATAAGCTTAAAAATATCATTAAAGATT
>Ga0081478_139568_pt1 | contig 31509 bp, 38 predicted proteins | sample OctSprmetagenome_FD_70983 | JGI IMG/M metagenome (GOLD analysis project Ga0081478, IMG submission 70983) | Hot spring and microbial mat streamer communities from Octopus Spring Streamers, Yellowstone National Park, USA - T=80-84 v2 (version 2) | ecosystem: Environmental > Aquatic > Thermal... | reverse complement strand
TTTTTATTAAGTATTTTATCGGGTTCTCCTTCATATATTGCATTAAAATTATTTTGGGAGTATTTAATTAACATTATTTAATTTTTAATTTTTCTAATATTTTTTGTGTGGGTGATTTTTGCTTTTTTTCTGGATACATTGATTCAATAACTTTAATCATTCTTTCTTTGTATTTCGGAATTAACTCTTGTTTTCTTTTTTCTGTATATTGCAATTTTTCTTTTATTTTATAAAGATCTTTTTTATTTTTTATATTATTGATTATTTCAGAAATTCTTTCATGAATACTTGGATAAGATAAAGTAGACATATAACTCAAAGATCTAGTTTTTGTTATTTCTTTTACAAATTTATTAATACTTGATATTTTTATATTTTTCAATATATTTTTTAATTCTAAAAGCATTATAACACTATTAAATGTCTTATTTTATTTCTTCTAAAACCGATAATAATACATCTTTCTCATTTATATTATATAACTCTATTCTCAAATCAAGTATAATAGATAATTTATCGTCTGTTGATAAAAATTTGGTTTTTACATTATTTTCAAGAAGAAAATATTGAGAAAGAATACTACTATCAATTTTTAAAACTTTAGATAACTCATTCAAATCAATTATGATTTTTCCGTTTTCTAATTTAGATTTTAATGTTATAGAATTGAATTGATCTCTTTGTAATTTCAAGAGAGCATATTTCTTTCTTAAAAACATATTAACTTTACTTTTAATTATTCCGTTTTTTCCTATAAATATATCAAAATTATCAATGATTTCTTTAATATCATTGCAAATTATATCTTTATAAGGAAGTTCGCTTAGAAATTTTTGAATATATTTATTTCCGGTTTTCTTGTAATGTTTTTTTGTATAAAATTGAACGATACGGTATACGATTTTGTCAATATATTCAAGTATGTTTTTATCAGTTATTTTATTTTTAAAATCTTGATTACAAACTTCGCAAAAGAAATCTAACATACTACTAAAATTTTAACGGACAAGTCTAATATTATTTAAAAGATACCATTTATGTTGATAAAGTTCTTGTTCCGCTTCTTGTTGCAATTGTTCACCTATGGAAATATAAAGTTGCATTTTCATTTCAAAATCATTAACTTCTATGGCATCGCCTATACTTGCGGCATTTTGCATATAATATAATCCTTTCTTTTTTAAAAGAATACCAACAGTTAACTTCAAAAATGACCATTTAATTGCTGGAAGTGGTATGACGGGAAGAAAATATGTTGTTTCGTATAAAGATTCCCATCTTGTTGATGCTTCTCTTAATGCATCGCATATTTCATCATTAGAAAATTCGGTTCCATCAGGATTATAATGTAAATATCTTTTAGAAGGAATATCTTGAAGATATTTTCTAACTTCATCAATATATTGATTAAATTTTCCGCAATTATACATCATTTTCAAATGTGATTTTTAAAAAAATAAATGGTTTTTTAAAAATAAAGAAAGGGACCCCGAAAGGGTCCCAAATTATACTTCAAATTCAATAACATTTTTCCTTTCCTTTACTAATTTTTTCAATCTTTCAATATTTTTAAATAAAGATGTAAAGAATTCATTTTGAGTATATTCTAATAAGTTAGTATTAGATATTTTATGAACTCTTATATAATCTATGGATTTTTCATATGAATTGAAAATATCTGAAAATATGTTTAAAAATTCTTCGGTATTTTCAATATCATATCTATCTTTTACATAATTAACAATTTCATCTTTGTAATAGTTAAATAAATATTTGTAAATTTCTAACCATTTGGGAACATACAATCTTGAATTAACTTCTCTGAAAAATACATCAATTATTGTTTGTATATTTTTAATTTCATTACTTTCTGTTAATGAATCAAATATTCTTAGTATATTCAATGAAGATATGGAAAGAATTATATCTTGATATCCGTCTTTAATATGTGCGTCTACAAATCGTTTAATAACATCCAAATGATTTTGATCGATGCGTTTCAAATCTAATTCTTTTACCAATTTTAACAATACGGGATGATATTCGTATTCATTATTATTTTGATTCTTTTCTAATATGAAAAATATATTTTCAAATAATTTTAAGGATTCGGTAAATGTTTTAATGTATTTGGAAAGTGATAATTGTAAATCATATACATTTGATTTAAATATTTTATTATTTTCGTAAATACGAGATATTATGGACATAATTTCATCAAGAAATGATTTGTTTAATTGTTTAGTATCATATTCTTTTGCTAATATTGAGTTTAGTTTTACAATATCAATATAAGCATTGTGTAATATTGAACCGATACTGAGAAATATATCGTATGAATCATTTAGGAATTTATGCATTACGGATAATATATTATACCATGGTTGATACTTTTCAATATCTTTAATTTTTTCCAATACAAGTTTATAACTTCTTAAATAAAGTTCTTTATTATTTCTTACAATATCTAATACTTCTTTGCGATAAGGAATAATAGAGTCATCTATGACAACTTTCTTTGAATAATCGTGAACATTATTATAAAATGTTAGTATATGTTCTTCGGAAATTTTTCTTTTATTTAAAACTTTTTGTTTTGTTGAATAAATTCTATTGACATATTTTATTGCGGACTGAAATGATTGATATAAAAATGTTGAACGATATTTGTATTCATCTGCTGCATTGTTAATATCAATATCAAAATGAATTAAAAATTTATCATAATAATTGTTTAACAATCCGGTAATAACATAAGAATATTCATATGCGCATTGTATGATTTCTTTGAGATAATTTGATATAACATTAACTTTTATTTTTTCTTCTTCTGATAAAGGAATTTCTTTTAATATATAATAACTTTCTTTTTCAAATTCTTCTATTTGAGAAATATCATAATTCGGTTCTTCAATTTTAATAATATTTTTATCTTCGGTTATTTCGGTTATTGTATCAATATTTACAATATTATTTTCTTCGTTGCCGTTATTATTATCATTATTGTTATTGGTATTATTGTCATTATTTTTATTTTCCTTTTGAGATTTTTTTAATGATAAGTCATTTAATATATGTTCTTTAAGCGATTTAATAATATAATTCATATTTTCGGTTTCAAGTTTAATTTTTTCCATTATTCCCTTATTAATAAATTTATTATTTTTGATTAAATTCAATACTTCTTTTACGGACCTTAAATAACGGATATAATGTTGTATATATAATTGATCAAGAGGTTCATCGATATCATTATAATTTATTTCAGAATGATAACTATTGATATATAATTGAAAATCATGTAAATATTCAGGTAAATCATAATTTCTTACTTCTTTAAGGAAATTATTAAATTCATCCCAATTTTTATTTTTAATTGCATTATCCCATAAATCAATTATTTTTTGAGATGTTTTGTAGAATTGATTAAACCAGGTGGAAACATAGAATTTAGGCATAAATTCCTCAATTCCTAATTCCTCAAATATGAATGTTTTTATAACACCTCTTATGAATTTTATTTTGTTGCCTTCTACTATATTATGTGTTTTTTCTATCTCTTTTAAGTCTTTCGTCGTCATGGTCCCCTCCTTTGAAGTTTTTATATCATATACTTTTACACTTTTATTTTCTTCTTTTTCAGTTTCTTTTTTTAAATTTTCAAATAAACTAATATTGTATCCTATATGATTAAGGAAATATTTGATTTTTTCGTATATATTAATGACATATTCAGGAATTTGATTTATATTCAATACTTCAAGTGTTATTTTATCAGATAAGTTATAAAATGTAATTTCATCAGGATTTTTCATTTTGTATGGATATCTTGCCATTAAGAGTATATTTATTGTATTTAATAATTCCTCGTCGGTCAAATTATTTATCATTTCTCTAAATTCTTTATCTTTTATATACTGATAATATAACGCAAAAAGGATATTGTTAAGTGCAATTTTGTGTTTAATATTATTTGTTAATTTTAACATTCTGTCATTTAATAACATATAACGATTGTAAAATTCATTTCCTTCATTAAGAATTTGTTCTTTTAATAAGTTGTAATAATCAGTTATTTGTTCCTTATTGATTTGTATAAATTTTGTAAATTTTGAAATAGTGTTTAATTTATCTTTAATATTGGATATAATTTCTCCGATTTTATTAATATCATCATCGTTTAAGAATTTAATATAAACTTTATTTTCAGAGGATTTTTCTTTGTCGTAGAATATTTCATTAATTTCTTTTACATTTTCAATAATGCTATCCATACTCATAATAATTTTAGATGGTAACATAAATATTGGTCCAAAATAAGTTATATGATCAAAATTGATTTTAATGTTGTTGTTATTTAAGTAGTCAACGGTTTTCTTAAAGTAATTGTAAATTTCAGATATATTTCCGTTAATTAAAGATGGATAAATTCTTTTAATGTATAAGTAGTATAAATCTTTAAATTTCTTATTTTTATACAATGTTTCAATTTCCTTTCCGATATTGTCAATATCTTTTATAAGTTCGATTAATTTACTTGCTTTTATTAAATTATCATTATCAATTTTACGGTTGTTAATATAGTTACTAATTTTATCAAATACCTCAGAAATTGTTTGATTTTTAGGATCAACAATATTTAATATACCATATGTTAAATAAATTTTATCCAAGTGGCGATAACAAGTTGGACACAAATCATATTTTTTATAGAAATATAAAGTTTCATTGCCACAAATCTTACATTGTATAGTTAATCCCGTATAATAACCATCTTCCAATTCTTTTGGATTACTTATTTTAATTTCATGTCTTGTATTAAATTCAGATACAATAGTATCCTTAAATTTTTTACAATTTTCACATAATACATCACCAGTATTATTATAAGTTGTATTTGAACAATTAACACAAATATATGATTTATATCCTTTACTTTGGCAATTATCACATAAACTTTCTACTATTACATCACCATCCTTTATTTCTCTTTCGTAATTTTTACAAACAGGACAATAATATACAACTTTATCAGAATAATTTTCATAGTTATTTATGTTAATTGTTTCCTGTTTCTTTAAATTAACATATTCTTCATATTTTTCTTTTAATATATTGAGATAAAAATCGGGTTCTAACATATTTTTGCTATCAAGAGGAGCAAATCTGAAATAACTTCCTTTAAATAACATATTAATAGTTCCAATTTTGCCGTCACGATTTTTAATTAAGTTAAATTCAACATCATTAACATCAACAGATACACGATTTCTATTCATCAATATAACTATATCCGCTTCTTGTTCAATATCTCCCGATCCTTTTAAATCAGTTAATAATACATCATTTTTCTTTCTTTTTTCTATTTCACGATTTAATTGCGATAATACAAAAATTGGTATATTGAATTTTTTAGATAAAGTTGAAAATGATTTAATGGATAATGTTATTCCTATATAAGTATTAGATACATTCTTTTTATCAACAATAACATTCATTCTTTGTAAGTAATCCACAAATATTAAATTTACTTTGTTTTCTTTGACCATTTGTTCCACAATATTTTCTATTTCACTTAATTCGTAAGTATTACTTACAATAATTAGTCTTGATAAATAATAATCGTTTATCATTTCTAATGTTTTTTCAAATTCTTCATCTTTTTTCATATATTTATCAATTAATGCTTTTTTATCTAATCCTAAAAGTATTTGTAATATTCTTAATCCAAGATATTCTTTTTGTGTTTCTAGAGAAATAAATCCGATTTTAATGTCGGGATGTAGTGTTAATAAAGATAAAACATAATTTAATGCGAAAGATGTTTTTCCGATAGATGGTCTTGCACCTATAACAATTAAATTACCTGATTTTATTTCCATTAAATCATCCAAATCTCTAAAATGAGAACGATACATAAATAAATCACTTAATGATTTTTGTAATATTTCTTCAGTTGTTATTAAATACTTTTCTTCTCCAAAAGATTGTTTTTTATTAAAGTATTCTTCATATTTTTTAATTAAGTCATAATTTTGTAATCCTAAAATATGTTCTTTGAATATATCTACAAATTGATTGTAAATATAAAGTAAGTAATCTTCAAGTGTTGCGTTTTCTAATGATTTTAATACATTTTTGTAAGATTTTTCATAATATTCATAAAGATATTCATGAAAGTTTTGATCTATTCCGGTATCCATAATTGTTCCCAAGAATTTTTCATCATTACTTAAATCAAGAATGAATGTATAAGGTGATTTTATTTCTTCATTTGATTTGTATATTTTTTCGAAAATATATTGAGAAGGAGAATTGAATAAGAATTTTACAAATACTTCAAAATAATGTAAATATGGTTTAACTTCTTTACTTCTAAATATAATAAGTGATATAAAAGATTTTTCTAAAATTTCTTTAATATCTTGTTTTACATCATATGCATCTTCTACGGTATATAGTTTATCTCTTACAATAAAAACAGAATTTGGATATACGGTTTTGAACATGTAATAAATTAATCTTCTTGTTTCTAAATTAACATTTTCTAAATCAACAATTATTTGATCGTTATTTAATTTAACTTTTAAATATGAATTAACTGTTCTAACATTATCAAATTTAGTTTTGATACTTTGATAATTTACACGATCAATTAACTTACTCATTTCTCTTAAATTGTGTCTTATTTCTTCAATCTCTTCAATAGTATATTCATCACTGGGTGATAAATTGAAATCAATATATAAATATGGTATTAACGAAAATGCATAGGGTATATATTCAGGAATTTGTATAGTCTCTTTAAGAACTTCTTCATTTAAAATTTTTGAATATTCTTTTGGATCTTTCTTAATAGGATTGAGCAATACATCATCTACAAGGACAGACAAATAACTTAAATCCGTATAAACTCTAATTATTTCATCTTGTCTTTCTAATACTCTAAAAGTAAATGTATGATTAGAATTTAATGACAATCTTACTTTGTATTCATCAACATTATAATCAATCATTTTCCTTATAAATGAAAAATCGTTTTTAATTAAGTTTTCAACTAATGGAATATTAATAATAAGTTTTAAATTTTTTCCCTCACTTATTTCATTAATTTTAACATTGGTATCATTAACAGTAATAAATCCAATAAATACCAATAATGGAATATTTAGAGAAGAAATACAAACTTCAAATGGTGATACTTTAATTCCAGAATAAAGTGAATATAAATAAGATATTTCTTTTAGTAAATCAAATAATTCCGGTTTTCCTAATCTTTTTAAATATTCTTTAACGGTAATAATTGAATATGCACATATATTATGTAAAGGTATGGTTGTTATATTTCCGTTATTAATTTCAACCCAATTACTTTTATCCAGTGCTTCTTTAATTGAAGAAAATGTAATTGCAAATCTTTCCAAAATACTTGAATAAGAATAATAAGATGGAAATTCTACTGAAACAATATCGTGATATTTTTTAATTGCTAAAATTAATTTATCAAATATTTCACTTTTAGAAAGAGAGCGATTTTCTTGTATTCTTTCTATTTCAATATCTCCCCATGGATGAGGTAGTGATAATAAAGATTTGATTTCAGGATATTGATTTAATACTTCTTGTATTTTATTTTTACCGGAATCAACTTTTAATATTTCATTAATTTGCTTTTGAATTTCTTCTGATTTTGGAAATTCCGTTCTAATATATTTTAAGAAAACAGGCGATTCAAGTATTTCTTCTATCATTTCTTTATCTCCCAGAAAGTCATCATTGGAATATTTGGAAGATATATATGATGCAATTCCATTAGCATGTTTTTTGACATAACTTGCCATTTTTCTTCCTATATTCTTTTCTAATTCTTCTTTGGTTATATTATCTATGTTATTTTCCCCATTTAAATGGGGGAGGTTATGGTTGTTTTTTCTTATTTTCATAGTCTTTTCCTCCTTTTACTTCGTCATATATTTTACTCTTCATAACCTCATTTAAATATGAATCTAAAAAATCTTTTAAAAATGATATTTCTTGTAAATTTAAAGATACAGATAGTTTATTTTTGTTTGAATCTGTTATGGTTATAAACATAGATTCATTTCCAGGTTGTATTTCTATATTTTTCCATTCATCATTTCTCTTATGAAAGAAAGATATTCCCTTTTTTCTTCTTTCTTTTTTTGTATTTTCCTTTTTTCCCGCATTTTTATTGTTCTTCATTTTCATTAAGAATTTTTCCATAGTGTGAAAATTTTAAAGCATAAGTTTCTAAATGTCAAATTTGTAGATAAATGTTATGTTTTTATAATCTAAAAAATCGAATTATGTTTTTAGTTTTTACAACTTTTAAAAAAAATGTTTAAAAATTTTATATTGATCCGGAATATATATAAGATAAATATAATATTCCGGAAATTATATAAATATATACTTTTCTTTTTGTATTATTTTTCTCGAATATTAAAATTTTAAAATATACAACAAAAAGAAAATATCAAAAAAAATGTTAGAAAAATTAGATATTGAAATAAACAATATAAATACTATTATTGATTATTTAATTGAATTTCCTGATATTATAGATATTATTTCTAAAATTATTACTTCTGTTAGAAAACATATTTCGAATGCTAAAATTATTTTAGATTTTTATATTGATCCGGAAATTGATGATAATCATCCTATAGTATATGTTTGAGTAAAAAAATATGATGATGAATTTATGAAACTTTTAGAGAAAGCGGAAAAAGAATTTATTAAAGATCTTGTTGATAAAAAAGGTTGGATTTTATTAACCACTGATTTTGTAAAATCTGATGAATAAAAACAGAAAAATTAAAAAAAATAAAAAAATTTTTATTTTTAATCCGGTACCCTTTAGCGGGTACCGGTAAATAAAGGATTAAAAATAATGAATTTTATATAATAATGTCCGTCTCATTTTCTAGAATTTCTATAAATTTTTCATAATCTTTTTTTTCGATTGCAATAATTTTGTTGTTTCCATGAATAAATCTTAAATTAATTAATTTTTTTAACTTTTCAATATTAAATTTTTTATTACTTATAGAAATAAGATGCATTGAATATTCTTCTTTATTACGACTACTATTTTTAAAATAGATAATTTTCAAATTTTCGTTTATTTCCAAATTGAAATGATCTAATGTATATTTTAAAATATGTGAATCGATATATCTCTTTTTCGATTTAACAATAATCAAATTATTATTAATTTTTTCAAATTCTAAATCCTTAATTTTTTTATTAATAAATAATTGGTTTATAATTATTTCACCAATAATATAAAAAATGTTTGATTTTGAACTAATAAGAAATGATTTTTTCTTTTGGAAAAATTTTATAATGGAATAGTTTATCGGGTTCTTTAAAATAAAATATTCAAATTCTAATAATTCTTCGATATTTTCAATATTATCTGTATTTTTATAAAATTTAAATGCTTCAAATGGTCCATTAGTATCTGCGATTGATAATAATTTTAGTAATTTATTTATATAATTAATTGGTTTAAATGTTTTATAAATTTCAAAATCATTAAAATTAATGCCGATGTCAAAATCATAATCTAATAATTTTAGCGAATATTCCGGATATAAGTATTCCAATAATAATTGAAATGTACAATCATTAGTAGAAATATTATGATGATCAATTGTTTCTATTTCAATATTTTTAAATTCTTCTTTCAATTTTTCGATTTCTAATGTTTGATCTAAAATAAAAATGTTATTTAAAATGTATTTATCTTTTAGATTTTTTATTTTTTTTATTATTTCATTAATATCCGAATTCCTAATTACATATATTGGATTACCGAAATTATAAATATAAAAATATGATAATACTGAAATGCTTATCAAATCATCAATGTGAGGCGACCCTCCGTGAGTGACTGCAATTGTAATGTTCCTTATTTCTCTTCTTTTCCTTTCCATATCTTTTTCCTCCTTTTCCCGCCACTTTTTATTCTCCCTCTTCCAGGGCGGGGTCTGGAAAGAAGGAGAAATTCTTTTTTTTTAAAAAAAAGAAAGGGATAATTTTATTTGCTGACCATCCCAAATAAGGGATGGTCATGCTAAAATTTTGAATAATATTTTAAAAATGAATTTTAAAATTACATAATCTAAAAATAATACATAAAATAAATTTATCAATGCTGAAACTATTATAATTGTTAACAGTATTATTTTTACTGATAAAGATATAGATGACCTATATGTATTTTTGAGAAAATATAAAAGGTATGGCATTGTAGAAAGAAACAAAAGTGTCATCATATTTATCACCTCCTTTTTATAGTTTTTGCAAAATATCCTTTATTTCTTTGAAAATTTTTACAACTTCTTTTATATCTTCTTTAGTTAGTTCGTTGTTTATTTTAAACATTACATCTTTTATCACTGGAACTTTGTGCAAGGACATTGACATGCTTATTTTGAGTACCGTTCTAAGTATAAAGATTTTCACTTTTCTTATCATACTTCCACCTCCTTTTTTATGGTTTAAAATTTTTTCTTCACTCTTATTATAGATATTATTTAGATTCTTTTTAAAAGATACTAAAAATATAGATCCTGCCTATAAATTTGATAATTTTGAGAGTCTATGCTTTAAAATTATGGGTGTATGTTTTAGAACCTTAAAAGGAGGAAATAAAAATGAAAGAAAGAATTTTATTCGTATGCGGACCTCCAAAAAGTATGAAAACGGAATATGTATCTTCTCTAATAAAAAAGTATAATTATCATGGTGTTTCTTTTATCATGTATATTGATATCGAAAAAATAAAAAATATACAAGATATTAATAACTTTATCACGCAAAAATTTTTTTATTTAAAGAATATAAATTTAGATTCAATTTTAATTGTAGAAAATATTTTTGATTATAAAATTATAGAATACTGGAAACTAAAATACTCGCAGTTAGTTATCATAATTTATATTTGTCATCAACCCGCATTTCTAAAAATTGAATCGGATAATATAAAGTTTAATTTATTGAAAATAAAAGATATATCTGATATAATTGTTGAAATAACAGAAGACGGCAGATTTATAGAAAAACACAAAATATATAATGAAAAGGAGGAAAAACAATGAGATATGTTGTTGTTGAATGTAATTTACCGGTTAAAATATCAACTTTCTTTCGTTCAATGTTATCATATTTTTTAGATGATATTTACTATATTGACATGGATGATATTTATACCATTACTATAAAACCTGATGAAAAAATCAATCAATTTAATATATATTATGATAGAGAAACACTTTATGTAAAGTTATCGGACAAAATCAAATTATTTGATATTTTAAAATACTCACGAACAATTTTCATAAATTCAATAAAAAATGAAGAAGTATTTTTAGTAAGAGATAATCCATTAGATAATAAAGATTTTGAAAATTGTCTACATTTTATTAACAACTATTACAAATTAAAATTTGAAAAAAAAGATAAAAATATTGTTGATGATTTTTATATGAGAGATAAATTAGGATTTTACAAGTATTTTTATTATTTGAGAACAAATGTTTTATTTTTAGATGATGTTGAAGAAAATTGGGAATTTAGAAAATGGAAAAATTTAGTAGATAAAATTCCTATCAAAAAAATTATGAATATGAGTGATTTAGGTTTGTATACAATCCTAAGTGGTTATCAAATTATATTTTATTTTTTAGAAGAAGATGCATTTGAAGATAAAGAAATCAAAATAGAAAGATTAATAAAAATATTAGAAAAAATTGATAAAATTCTAACTTTTAAAATCTATTTATTATACGATGGAGATATGGAAATAAATCAAAAATTTAATAATATAATCACTCAAAAAATAAATTTGAAAGAATATATAATAAAGAAACAAATTAGTGTTATACTCAATAAGAATACAAACGAATTAAACTTTATCAAAATAATGGAGGATAATAATGTATTTTGTAGGAATTGATACATCTTTACAGCATTTGGGAATCTCTTTGTTAAAATATGATGATAAAAAATTTTTTATTTTTTTATTAGATTATTTTCACTTTAACTTAAATAAAAGTGAAAATATAAAAAAATTTTCCGATATTGTAATAAAATACAATAAAAAATACAAACCTTTATATGTTATAGAAAAAGTTTTTCCTATGAAAAGTCATTCGAGAAAAAGTATTTTTAATTTTGCATATGCGTATGGTGTTATAAAAGGAATATTAATATCAAATAATTCTAACTTTATTGAAATGTATCCGCAAAGATGGAAAAGATTGGTAAGAACAACATCCGTAAAAGAAACATCGATAGAAAGATTTAAAGAAATATTTACAAATTGGGAAAATACAAAGTTTCCAATTAAAAATGATCATATTGTAGAATCAACATTAATTGTTATTTCTTTTTTAATAGACACTTATGAAGATAGAGTTTATTTATTAGAAAAATTAAAAGGAGAAATTAAAAAATGAATTTAGAAAAAATGCATCAAAATTATAGAGAATTGTTGCATTTAGTATTTAAAAAGTTTGTTCTTCCAGCATCTTATGAATTTTGGGAATTAATGTATATCCAAATGCGTTTTTATTACGACTATTGTTTTCCACTATTTATGACATACTTAATCGTATGGGCATTAATTGTAAAATACCGAATTCGTAAAAAAGATATCAGAAGTTTTAATTTTACTATTAAAAAGTTTCCTGATTTAAGAGAATATTTAAAAAACATTGAAAACGAAAAATTAGAGATTTTAAGAAATGAGATTGAATTAGTGATAAAACAGAATATATATCTTAATATGGATTATAAAGAGGGGAAAATCGAAATTCCTTATGATGTTGAAATTAAATATCTTTATGTTCATATTAACAATTTTTGGAAATTTTTCTTTTCCTTTTACGAATTTCCATCAAGAAAATTAAAAAAAGTAAACAATTTTCAACCCATTCCTAACTTTGATTTTATAATAAAAAAAAGTAATTATAGAAGATATTCTCCAAGAAAAATACAGTTTAAAAGATTTTTGGATATGTTTTATGAATATTTTATAAAAAGAGAAGAGGATAAATATATTAGAGAGTTTTTTATGACATTTAAGAAAGATGTTAAGTGAATTAAGATTTCAAATTATATTACAAAATATTGTTTATATTCTTGGTTCTCAATTAAAAGGTTTAGGATATGATAACACAAATAAAACTTTTTATGTTTATTATTCTGGTTTTATTAGTGATGAGGTAAAAAACAAAACATTAGAATTACTTCATCTACTTTTTGACAATACTTATAATGTTGAATGGCAACAAGTGATATAATTTTTGTCCTTTAAAATTTTAGTATGTTTGAAAAAATAAAAAAATTTATTAATAACCTTGTAGGTAAAAAAGAAAAAAATAAAACTAAAAGCGAAAAAAGAAAAAAGAAAGTAAATCAAAAAATTACCGAAAAACTTATAAATATTAAAAAATCCAATATTATCGAAAAGACCGAAAATGACAATAATATTCTTATTCGGATTTTCAAAAATAATTTACCAAAGGAAATATATAAAATTATAGAAAAGAAATACAATGAACTTGAAAAAGATATTGTGAAGTTTAGGTTAGATTTAGAAACATATGGAATAGGATATTTTGTTTTTTCTGAAAAAAACGATTTATATATAGTTCTTTTTATTGATAAAGACATATATGTAGGGAAAAGAAAAAATGATACTTATGTCCCTAAATATGGTGGATATGTTGCCTTAAGTAAAAATGAAATAAGAATTTATCCTTTATTAAGTGCAATTATTGTATCTAAAACCAAAAATATCGAAGGATTAAAGAAATATATTTCTTTTGAAATTATTTACGAAAACAAGATTAAAGAATAATTATTTAAATGGAGTCTTTACTTCAAAGTTTCCAATTATAAACATTTTTTCAATTTTATCTATTAATTTTTTTGTTTCACCATTAAAAATTCTTATAATTACATCTTTTTTATCTTTATTTAAATTTTCTAATTCTTTTCTTATAACTCTTAATAACTTTTCTTTATCCACTTTATATCCGCTTCTAATAGATTCTAGGTTTATTATTTCGTTAGTTAAAACTGAAGCAATGTAATTTAATACTAAATTTTTAAATTTTTCCCACTCAATTTTACACTCTGACATTTTTATTTAGAATGTCAAAAAGAATCAAAAATAAACCGGATAACAATTATTTAAATTTAGAAGAAAGAATAAGTAAAATAGAAAGCAAGGTATTTAATGGAGAATTAGAAGAAATAAAATTGGAGTTAACTAAACTTCAAACTAAACAAGAATATATAATTGAAAACATTAAAAAAATAGAAAAAGATGTTCAGTGGATATTTTATCTTATTGTTGGAGGAATATTAGCGACTATTTTAACCAATATTTTACTAAGAATTATCTTCGGGAATTAAAATTTAAAAATGTTGAATTTCAACAAAATAATTAACTACATTTTTCTTATTTTAGGGTTACTTTTATATATTTTTGCGGTTTTAACTTCTTCCTGGCATATATATCATATTTATTCACTTTTTGAAAATGATTTTGAAAAATATGTTGCATTGTTCATTACTATTGCATTAGAGGTGTCAATTATATTTATTACTTATGTTTATTATTGGGTCAAGAATTTATATCGTTTTAAAAATATTAGTCGTTTTTTATATTTTGTCATTATTTTTCTTATCATTTATTTATGGTTTTTAAATTACATTTATATGGAAAAAAATTTTACAGAAAAAATTATTGTATTTCAAAAATATGATATAAGTTTTATTATTCCCTTTATTGCATCGTTTTTCTTACCATTTACTTCAATTTCTTTGTCAATATCAATAATTATACTCATTAATCGTTTAATGATGTTTTATTATACTGAAAAGAAAAGAAAAAAAGAAAAAGAAGAAAGTATTGAAAATGAAAAAGAAAACAATAAAAAAAAATAAAGTAATAAATATATCTCAAATAAAAACAATAAAGAATAATGGAGAAATTATTTTTTATGATAATACAAAGTAAATTTAATAAAAAATCTATACTTTAAAATTTAGATTTTATGTTTGTTACTTTAAGGTTTAAAATTATTCCTAAAAATGGTGAAGATTATCGAGAATTATTAAAACTAATGCGTTTGTATGGTTCTGCGTTAAGATATGCGTATAATAGATTTTTAGATAATTATAATAGAACCGAAATTTATCGTTTAATAAGAAAAATGTTTAAAGATTTACCTTCTTGGTATGTTAATAGTGCCATCGAAGAAGCAAAGAAAATACTAAAAAATATTAAATCAAAAGGAATAAATCCTAGAAAAGTAATATTTGGTGGTAAAAGAAATTTTGAAAAATTATGTAAACATCATTTACAAGGATGGAGATTAGAAGAAGTTAAAAGAGAATGGTATGAAAGAAGAAAAGGTAGATTATTAAGTATTGGTCATACTATTAGTGATGGTAATCAGAATATAAAATTTGCATTAGAGAATAATGGAATTTATTTATTAATAACTTCTACTAAAAGAAGAAAACCAATAAAAGTGAAAGTAAAAAGAAAGGTAAAAAATAAGAAAGATAAATGGATAATATTTATAAGTATGTTATTAGAAGGAAAAAAATTTCCTTATACAGTTGAGTTAAAAAAAGTAAATAGTAAAATATATGGATATGTAAGTTTTCAAATACCAACACCAGAAATTAAAATCACAAAAGAAAATGGAGTTATAGGAATAGACATAAATGCCAAACCATTTCACTTGGCAATAGCAGAAATAAACAAAGATGGGAATTTAATTAGTTATAAAAGAATAAAACTTGGATATTTAAATAACTTCTCAAAAAATAGAAAGGAATATGAAGAATGGTTAGTAGCACATAAAATAATAAATTTAGCAAAAGAGAAAAACAAGGCAATAGTAATAGAAAATATAAACAATTTACCAAAAGGAAAAAGGGGAGATGGAAATAAAAAGAAAAGAAAAATATTAAGCAGATTTTCATATAAGAGAATTTTAGAAAAAATAGAAAGGTTATGTAAATTAAGTGGAATAGAAATAATAAAAATTAATCCTTCTTATACATCTATTCAAGGAAAATTAAAATACTCACCTCAATTAAATATAGATAAAGATATATCTGGTGCATATGTAATTGGAAGAAGAGGATTAGAATTGAAAGAAAAAGTTCCTAAAAATTACAAAAAACTATTAAATGATAAAAAATTTTTGGAATATGTAAAAGAAAGTCTTAAACAAAGACAAAAACAATTAGAAGAAAAATTAAATAAAGAAACCAATATATATAAACAAAACCCAATAAAAACGGAAATAAATAAAATAAAAGAAAATTTAAAACTATTAAAAAGTCTCCAGAGCGAGTCAGAGGGATTACCAGGGGCCTACGGAAGGAACTCTGGTAATCATAAAAACCTCTGGCAAGTTCTGGAGATAACCCTAACAACACTTCTCCCCGAGAGGCGATGTCTCTCTCCCCTTAAACCAATATTGGTTGAGGGGAAGTGGGAGAAGGTTGTTAGTAGGTTAGGTCCTCTTTGCCTTGGAGGGCCGAGTTTTCAAAAGGCAAAATTTCATAATTGAACATAAATAAGGCATGTTAAAAATCGTTTTTAAAAACAAAAACATGCTTTAAAATTTTCGGTATGCAGGAGATAATCATGTTAGGTAAAGAGGTGGAAAAAACCTTAAAGGAAGTAAAAAATACGATTGATTTTCTTGTAAGTAAATATCAGGGTAAAAATTATTCTCGTTTCATAAAAATTTATTGTCCATTTCATAAAGAAACTGTTCCATCCTTATATGTTCATAAAACAAAATTGCTTTTTCATTGTTTCGGATGTAATGTAAGTGGAACAATATTTGATTTAATAAATATTATAAAAAAGGGTATATTAAACGATTTTAATTTTCATTTTGATATTTCTAAATATATAACAGATTTTACATTTGAAAATTACAATGATCCCATATTGTCAAAAGTAATGGAAAGGAAAAAAATATCTCCTATATTCTATATTGAAAAAGATTATTCAAAATTCCGTGATTATTTTATTTATGCGAATGATTTAATATACGATTTTATTAAAAAAATACATCTTATTCATAAAAAAGAATGCTATTACAAAATAGAAAATTTGCTATTTTCTAACAATATAACTTACGACTTATTTTTGAAATTTTTCCCATATACCTTTATAACAAATTATGATTTTAAATTTGAAAGTCATTATAAAGAAATAGTTGATTTACTTGATAAAGTTTTAATTAATAACTACTTAACAATTCCATTAATTAAGAACAATAAAATTATTGGTTTTATACAAAGAAGAATTAATGATAATTCAAAATCAATAAAATATAATTATATCTTTGTTAATGAAGAAGAAAATCAAAAGTATTTTTTGATTAAAAGTATTGATAGTTATTCAAGTAAATCTATTTCAATATGTGAGGGTATATTTGATATGTTACATATATTAACTAAACATAAAAATGATGGCATTATAGTATCAACTATAGGAACTAATAATTTAAACATTGATTGGGAAAAATTAGTAAATGGATATAGAAAGATTAAAATATACGGTGATTATGATCTTGCGGGATTAAAATATGTGAATTATCTAAATAAAGAAATGAAAGAATTTAAAAAACAGAAAAAAATAGAAAATTTTTATATTTTAAAGAAAAAACCTACAAAAAATATCATAAAAAGAAAATTAAAAAAGAAAAACGGAGGTGCGCTATGAAAGAGGTAATAAAAAACCATAAAAACCAGGTTAGCACCTGGAGATATATCGGTTTTACAACAAGTATGAAAGATGTTCTTGAAATAGCACAAGAACTTCCTAAATCTTTTCTTGATGAAATAGGAAATAAGTATGAAGATTGTAAATTCAAATTTGCTTCTTCGATGTATCTAAATCCTATTTCCGGAATAGAAAGTTCTAAATTATGTATAAAATCTCATCGTGATTCTAACCCAAATGAAATTATAATTTATTTCGATCCTGGACTTCTTTTATCCTATTTAGAAAAAGATAATATATCTACTTTAACTAGAGAATACGAAAAGAAAATAACCAATCATGAAAAAGTTCCTATAAAAATAACAAAGAAAATAACATTTAAAAGATTGAATGATTATGATTATCATTTCTTAAGAACGGAACTTATTATTGATGATGAACCGGAATTTACAAGAGAGAAAAAATACTATGATAATGCAATTGTATTGATTCCTGAAACCGTTTCAAGATTGAAAATACTATGTAGAATGATTATAGAAAAACAATTGGGTTCATATAAAGAATTTGACAAATATGCACCCTGATAAAGATAAATTAACCGCATATCTTAATACATTTTATTCTATATTAAAAAAATATGTTAATTTATACTATAAAGATTATTCAAAATTTTTAAGTGATTATGTTAATAAAGTTGGTATTATTGATTTATACGAAAGATTTTTAATATATCTTGCAAGTAAAAAGAAAATAGATATATCAAATTATACAATAACAAGAAGAAATACAAAAGATAATCTTGAACTATTAGATTTTGACAATAAAATTATTGGCGAAATTTATTTGTTTGTTAAAGATATTTTAATAAAGTATTTTCAAGAATTAAATCGTTCCCCCGCCTGGGGGAACATTAATATTAAATTCCCTCCAGAAAATTAAAATTAACTTGCACTTCCTTCGTTTCTCTTTTTATTCCATTAAAAATAACATAATTATTAATAGTTATAGTTGTTCCATTAATATCTATTTTCCATTTTAAATCTATTAAATTGTTTGAAACTTTTTTAATTTCATTTTTGATATTTTGCATTATATTATTCGCTAAATCTTTACTAATATTATATCTTCTTGTTATTTGAGAAAAATGTTTTCTCTCTAAATAAGTTAAATATACAACGAAAAACATAAATAGTTGATTTTTTCCTGTTGATGTAATGCCTGGATACATATCCAAGTTATTAAAAACATCAATATGATTTTTTCTTAAGGTTAATGCAGTTGAATCATCAAATAAAGATAAATATCTTCCATCATAGTTATAAATGTTATTAATGGAATTGTTTTTTAGTAAGTTTAAATATCCATTTATTCTATATGAAATAAATTTAAATCCAGTATTAAACTGAGAAGAAATACTGATTTTGTTTATATCGTCTTGCATAATATTATTCAATAAAGATTTTCCTTCATAATATGAAATATAATCGTCTTCAATAACTTTAACTTCTTTAATATATTCTTCTAATGTTTTTTCGTAAATAATTTTATAGTATAAAGTGAAAGTATTTGTATTATTAACTATTCTTTCCTTCAGTAAAATAACGGAATTATCTTCTATTGGATAATAACTTAAATTTTCTGTTACTTTTTCTTTTTTAAATAAAGGAAATTTTCCATAGTCAACTCTTTTGTAAATCATTATTTTATTTCCTTCAATATTTAGTCCAATATAATTTATATCATCAGGTATTTCACTTTTAATTAAAACAAGATCTTTGTTTTTTGAAAAGATGTAAGATGTATTAATAATAGAAACGATATCAAAAGTTAAAATAGTTTTAGAACTGATTAAAATATCATTTTTCCAAATATCATCAACTTCATTTGGATATTTTATATTAGGATTACAGACAAAAACTAATGAGTAAATACTTTGTTTTCTCAGTTCAAGTATCTGATTATATAAATCATTATCAATTTTATTTAAAACAATAAATAACGGATAAAAATTTTTTCTTTTAGACATAAGATTAAAAATAGTTCCTATTAAATCATTTTCAAAAAATGCAACTCCATTCAATAAATCAATTTCACTTTCTTTGTAATCTCTATTTAAAGATACATGAACATCACCCACATTTCTTTCGTATAATATATAATCCCAATCTTGATTAACTTCATGTCTTGTAAATAAATTTAAATCATGATAAAATGATATTAAATTGTCAGAATTGTGATTAGGAAAAACTAAATTTGAAAAATATTTTATTTTATTTTCTTCTACCGTTATAATATAATTTTGTGTATAAAAATGAAATGATATTGGAATAGAATTAAAATCTTGACTAAATTCCTCGTTTTTATAATATCTTTTCCAAGAAAATACTTTATAATCTCCCGATATATTTGGAAATGGATATACCAAAGGAACATATATAAAATTATTATTTGATGCACTTGTTGTCAAAACAAGATCTTTAAATAAAACATAATCTTTTTCGTTTTCATTTATTTTTGGAATTTTAATATAAATTTGAGAAAAGAAAATAATAATAGGTTCCGTAATTCTGAATATACATCCTATAAAAACTTGATTTAAATCAGGTTTTTCTTGTAAAATATATTTATATGCCTTAAAAGAAAAATTAGGATAGATTTCTTTAAACGGTTGTAATATTCCATTTTCATTCATTTTAATTACCAAATGATAAGTTTTCATATTAATATCTATCAATTGTATTACATAAGTTTCATTATTAACCAAGTTTATTGGACTGCGACCATTAAAAATTTTTCCGTTATTTATTTGAAGTAAATATAGTTCACTAAATGGGAAAAAGATATTGTTAACTCTTGTTTCGTAATTTATTTTAATATTATGTAAATTTACAGCATTTATTTTATCTATATCATCTCTGTCTATTTTTATCACCGGTCCATAGTCATATTTTTCAACATTAACAAAATGATAATAAAGTGGTTCATCTATAATAACAACCAGATTATTTCCTTCTATTTCAACTTTATAACACATGGGATGTAGAAAATGATTTTTATCTTTCATAATAACATTTTCAATTTGGTAATTTTTATCTTTATCAAAGTATATTTTGTAAGGAAATTGACTTGAATCTAAATTTCTAATAATATAGTTTTCATATATTCTTGTTCTCTGATTAGTGATAATAAAAATATTTTCTTGCGGTTTTAATTCTTTCTTGTTTTCTAAATTAACTTTTATCATATTCAAATATACTTTTTAAAGTTTCTGAAAACTTTTTAATGATAGTATTTAAAGGAGATAAAGGAGAAACATTATTAACTGCAGAACGATAATATACCGGTAAATCGAAAAAGGTATTAATTTCTATTTCCGATGAAATATAAAATAAATTATTGCCATCAAAAATATAATCTCCGGTTTTAATTGGAGTGTCTCCAGGGACAATTATATTTCCTGTTTTTATTAATCCACCTTCCGGTGTTCTAAAACTTCCATAAGTTAAAAATGCGAAAATACTTTTTATACCATAAAATCCACCTAAATATGTTGTTCCAAAACAATGTAAACAAAAAGATTTAGCATCATCATAATTAATATATCTTTCTTCTTCAAAAAGATAGGTTTTTCTATCTAAAATGGAATCATTTCTTGTACAGTAGGGACAATTTGCACCACTCAATCTTGTAGAAAACCATAGTAATTTTCTTCTATTAGCATTTCTTAATCTCATAAACATTTCGGTATTTCTTCTTATTTTACTATATATTCCCATTATTCTCGGATCGGAAGATACATAATTTCCTTGTTTATTTATTGTTATTTTCTCGTAATAATCTTTTTTAAATATTTTTTTCTCCTCTATTATCAAATTTTCAATAATTGGATTAATTTGAATAAATAGTTTTTTGTTGATATGGTATGTATTATTAATTTCCAATTTATAAAATTCAAATGTTATGTGCGATTCATTTAAAACATAAAAATAAGTTAGCATTATATTAAAAGTTTCTTTACTGTTTGGCGGTATAATAATATATTTTAGCAATTCTTGTTTTTCATGACCAAAAGTTTCTTTTACTAATCCTATAACCGTATAATCATTTGGATTTTGTATTTCAATTTCTAAATCAATATTATTACTTCTTAAATAGTTTATATAAACAAAGTCTCCATAAGAATATTCAATATTATGTGTTATTTCACTTTCAGTGATTATTAAATCATTAATTGTTAAATAAGGAAAGTTCATTTTATCTTGAATGTGTTTATTTTTTGGTCTTTGTTTCTTGCACGATTTTTGCGAGATCGGTCACATACCTTGCAAGTTCAACCACTAATTGATCTCCTGTTAATTGAGAAAGATCTGGTGTTATTTGTGATCTTGCCATTCTTAATATTTCTATTTCTCCTAATACATCTTCCACTCTTCTTCCTTTTGGCAGTATAATTTCTCCACTTTTAATTAATTCTTGTAATGCGGTTAAATTTTTAAATTCAAATACTGTTCTTGGATACATTCTTTCTAATTCTTTTACAAGATCTTGTATATCTTTTTCTATTTCCTTTATAAAATCCTGAGATATTCTTGCAAGTTCTGGTGCTACGGAAATAATTCTTTTCAGATCTGTTTTATCCATTTTAGAAAAGTTAATAAACTTAGATGCCGTATTAACAACGAAAGAAATATCAACATTAAACTCTTTTGAAATTTCTTCTAAATCTCTAAAAGAAAATGTTGGTTTTTTAGCAAGTTCTATGATTCTTCTTTTTAATCTTTCATTGTCTACAAAAGTTTCTCTCATAGTTAAATTTTGTGTTTTTAATGTATTTTCTTTTACTAATCTTATAGTTTCATCGTTTATTCCCATTTCTTTCATTTTTTCTTCAAAAACACTCATTGCTGTTCTTATGAATCTTATTCTTTCAGGTGCATCCATACGATTTAAATCATATGATTGAAGTATTCCTTCTAATACCGGTGAAATATATCTATTAATTATATCTTTTCCTCTTTCAATATCTCCTTTTTCCAACGCTCTCATTGCTGTTTGCAAGAATATAGAAAATTGAGGATCAGAAAATGTTTTTTGTAGATTTTCAAAATCCGCAATACTCATTCTTCTTCTCTCTACAATATCTGCCATAGAAGAATAGAATGATTTTAGAGAAGGGTCGCTAACCATTGCTGATCTTCTTCTTAAATAATCAGGATCACTTATTCTTATCATTTCTAATGGACTTAATCCAGTTGTTATTAATTCTGGTCTTCCAAATAAATTATTAAATCCTAATTGCAATAATGAACCTAATCCTTGTATTGCTAAAGGAATACCCATCATGGCCAACATTCCCGTTAATGATAATGGATTAATAATAAATGGTAGAAACATTGGAGCAAAAGATGCTACTGCACCCGCAATTTGCGAGATAGGTCCTGGCGTTATTTGTTGTCCGGCAGTTATTGCAAAAGTTGTCGCAAATTCAGACAACATAAATGGTGCCATAGTAGTTACAACACCTCTCATAAAAGGAAATAATCCTTGTGGTGTTAATCTTCCCGCTAATCCTTTTAATATGGTATCAATTGCATTAATATCGGCCACTCTTCTTTGTATTAATAATCTTGTATTTTCGTCGATTGCTGTTTCTTGTTTTTGAATTCTTTCAAGGAATTCACTTAATGCTTGTTTGATCATGGGAGTGTTTTCCATTATTGATACTACGGTATTTAATATTTTTTGTATTTCTTCTCGACTTAAACCAAATCTACTTAGAAATGCTGTTCCCTCTCTTTGTATTTGTCTTGCCGCAAATGCAAATGGAAAATAACTTGTTAACCATCCCATAAATTGAGATGTAAGAGGAACTATTCTTGTTGTAAAAACGGTTGTTCCCGCAGATAAAAATGCTTCTCTTAAATTATCAAGAAATGTTCTATTTTGCATGTTTAATAAATCATAAAATAATGGTGTTTCTGGTGTTCTTAATAATCTTGTTATATTCATTCCTTGTAACATTAATACCGTATTTAATGCCTGTTGTGGAGGAATACCCATTGCAATCATACTTTCTAATTGTGCAATAGGATCATTTTCGCCTCCAAAAAATCTGGCATAAAACTGAAATGGCATAGTCATCATTCTTGCCATAGTATTTATATCACCAAATCTTGTAATTAAATAATTAACCATAGGTGCCGCAAATTGTAATCTTCCATATTGAGATGCGCCACTTGTTAATAAATTAATCCAATTGGTTGGAACTCCTTGTAAAAATGCTAATCCTCCAAATTGTGAAAAATATTGTCCTCCTAATTGTGCGACTGCAATCATAGTTGATTGTATCATTTCTTGTTGTATTTGGGAAGAGAATGGAAACATTGATTGTGCAACTAATGGTAAATTAGCAATAAACTGTATAGGTATATTTAATCTTGTTGATAATTGACCCAAAATATTCATATTATTAAATACATCCATTATGTTTCCACCTAATCTTCTTATATCTAATCCTCTGAAAAATCCTCCAAATTGTGTATATGACATTCCAAACATCATATTTTGTCTTAATAGTTCTTGAATTGCGTCAGTTGTTGTTCTTAATGTTCTTGCAATTTCTCGCATTTCAAGTGTTGTTTGATTTATCATATTAATCATTTCATATGGTGTTATTCTTCCTAATGGGAATTGTTGCAATGTTCCTAATCCACTACTTAGTTCTGATGCAGTCATAGGAATTAACATTGATGTTACCCTATAAATATCAACCGGAGGTATAATTCTTCCTGTTCTCATTAACATTTGTAAAGTATTTTGCATATTTAACATAGTAAACGGTAGTGTCATCATTCTTTCCCAATTTTGCATTTCATAAGGAGACATACCAAATGAGAATAAGAGATTTTGAATTGCTGGGTAATTTTGTAATAATTGTGGATATAAAGTGTTAAAGAATAATGATAATCCTACTTGTGGCAATATATTACTTCCACCTAAATTCGGCGCCATATTTAATGCCATTAAGGCATATGTTTGATTTTGTTTTTGGATTTGTAGTATTGCATTATTAGAATAAAGTAAAGATTGCAATAGTTGTGCAGATTGAACAGAAGTTTGTGCTACAATGGTATTTAATTTAGTCATTGTCTCCATATAAGTTGTTAATTTTCCTAATTGACTTTGAATAATAGAACTAAGTGGCGCACCTATAACCGGAATTTCTCCTATCATTCCCATTAGTTGTTGTGTTGAAACGACGAATGTTCCTATCGGTCCCATTTGCGATTGCGCAACTTGTTGCATTACTTCTGGTTGAATAATACTACCTACATTTACCGGAGAATATATCATTGGTGAATAAGGAAAAATTAAATTTTGATTCATTTCCTTTGGTTAAAATGTGGTTTAGGACATTTTTAGTAGTGGATTTTTTTATAGAAGAAATATTAAATGTTCCAACTTCTTATATTTCTGAATTACTTTTAAATAAATATCATTTCAATAAAATTGACAATATTTACTTTAAAGGAAATAGTGATTCTTTGATTTATTTGTGCGCACATATTGATACTTTTAACAAAAAATTATATGGAAATCTAGAAGATGAAATATATCCGTTAGATATTATTGTTGATGAGAATAAAATTTATCTAAACGAAAAAAGAAGAGTTGTTCTTGGTGGTGATGACAGATGTGGCGTTTATATTTTACTTGAATTATTAGAATATTCAGATAACTTTTTCTTTTTTATGGTGGATAACGAAGAAATCGGTGAAAGTAGAAGAATAAATATTTTTGATAAAAAAATGTTTGATGGTAAAATAATAATTACAGTTGATACAATTTCTAATATTTTAATTCCTCATAAATATGATGATAATTTTTTAAAATTATTAAAATACTTTTTCCCTGACTTTAAAATTGTAGGTAAAAGGGAAAACCGATTTAGTATTTTAGATTATATTAAGTCTGATTTTAAAGGATTTAATATTGGATGTGGTTTTTATAATGAACATACTAATAAAGAATATATTCTTTTTGATCAAGTTTTAAATACACTTAATCTTTTAAAAAGGTTTATTTTATCCTTTAAAAATGTATAAAATTATTAAAGTTGATAAAAATGTTAAAAAGAACATAAAGTATTTTAAAAATAAAATTAAGAAAATTTCATTAAGATTTTTCATTCACTACGAAGAAAAAAATAATTTCATAATGGGTTTGAGTGATAAAGAAGATAAAATTATTTTTTTAAATCTTTTTTTGTTTTTCATTAAAAAAAATGATGAAATATTCAAAACCATATTGCATGAATTGATCCATATATTTTATCCTAATTTATCGGAAAATAAAGTTGAAGAAATGACAATTAATCACGAAAATTATATTAATAATTACAAATTTGGTTTTGTTTATAATTTAAGTAAATTTATTTATCAAAAAGTAATGGAAAATAAAAAATTACAGAAAATTAGTGATTTTAATAAAATGGTAAAAATTGTTGATGATCTTGAATATATTTTTAAAATCGATTAGATTTTTTTATTTTTGATTACATAATCATCATATTCATTTAATTTTCTATAAAGAATGGTATTTGGTTCGGGAATATTTAATATCTTGCACATATCTTGTCTTAATTTTTTCATAGAAAAGTTTAATCCGGGACAAGTTTTAATATTTTGTTGATATACTTCATAAGAGACTATTTGTAAGTTGTAAAGAACTTTAACTTCTCTATGACCAATAATTTTATCTATTTTAACTCCGTAAATATTAATTAAATACTCTAATAATCTAAGTAATTTTTGATATTTATTATCAGGAACAGTTTCATTATCGTAATCTCCTACAACACATATACCTAATGATATTGAATTCAAACCATAAGTATGCGCACCAATGTAAATAGGCAATCTTCCAACCAATATTTCAACACTATCGTTAATATTCTCTATTCCAAAATGATAACCAATATCTTTCCATTTATTTACATTAATATGATAATTTCTTATCGAATTCCAATCAAATACTTTACCATCCTTAGTGGCAGAGTGATGAATAACAATATATTCAACTTTTAATAACCTTTCCATTTTTCTTCTAATGTCTCAAAAAATTTTTCTATGACTAATTCAATATCTTCTTCTTCCTCTTTCTTTTCTTTTTCTTCATCATAAAGAAAATAAAACTTTGGTTTCAAATATTTTTCGACCAAATCGCAATATTCATTTGCAGTTAAACCATAAATACTAATATATACAAAATACATATCTTTTTTTAAATGTTATCAAGTATATCCGGATTTATAGTATTAGTCGTAACTTGAGTTATCATAGAATATCCATCATCAGTATATGGATGTTGATGGGTATTGAAATGAGTTATAATTTTACCAAGAATATCCTTTATTTTATCTTTAAAATCGGAAAGTTTACCTTCTGGATTAACCGGAGAATTAAGAATATACGGAAAAGTTAAATTATTTGTATAAAATGTAACTGTAGGAGAAGAAACTGTAACCATAGGCGATTCAATAGTAACCGATGGCGATTTTAACTTTATATTTGAAGAAGTAATTTCTATCTCAGAAGTTCCATTTAATACACTAAATTTTATTTCATTATTTTTTGTGATTTCAATTTTATTTTCGATTTCGGTTATTTTATACAATAAAATAACTTTATCTTTATTAATTTCTATTCTTCCTTCAAATACTTCATTAAAACGACAAGATATTATTAAATTTTCTCCATCTTGATAAATATAACCGTTTTTATAATGCATTTCAATTTTATCAGAAGATAAAATGAAATTATCGTCATATAGTTTTAATTGAGACTTATCTAAAGAAATCATAAAAAGATTTTTCATTAAACGAAAGAAATTAATATCGTCAATATAGTAATATATTTCATTAAAGTTTCTTATTTCCTGTTTAGGAACATAATTTGATAAAAATGCAATAATATATGCCATTGAACCATCTATTGCAACTAATACTTTATCTCCTATTTTAGGAACACGAGAAATAATTCCATTATTAAAATCTAAATAATAAGTTGTTCCTCTGATATTATGTGCGGTTATTTTGCCTGTAATTAAATCAATATTATCAATAATCAAAGTTTGTATCATATGACAATTTTAATGTTCATAGAAAATTTTAAATAAAAGATTTGGTGATATTATTCTTTTATCTATTTTTGTTATTTTTCCAATTTTTATTAGGAAATTATAAACAAAAGTGGAACAAATATAATTTTTAGAATGACCACGAACTTTTGGAAACAGAAAATACAACAAATCTCCCCAATTATATTTAATTATCTGATCACTTTCATATTGCTCCGAAAACAGATCCAATGCAATATCTAAATATTGTTGATATTCTTCTTCGTTTATATTGAAATTGAAAATTACTCCGTAAAAGTTTTTATTTTCAAAAAATACAAAATCATCATAAAATCTTAAATTTTGATATTCATTTAAATTCTCTTTTTGTATTACAACTCCATAAAAGTAATGAATATCAAATCTATACTTGTCAATTACCAAATAAGAATGAGAAAAAATTAATTCTTTGCCATTGTTAAGTTTTTCAAATTCATATTTTTTAAAAAGCGTATAATAAATTGATTTTAAAATATTGAAATTAAGTATATCTCTGAAATAGGAATATCTTGCAATTAAGTTTCCAATTTTTGTTTTATGTCTTACAAATACAATTTTTATATTTTTATCGTTTTTTATCATAATTACGCAAACTTATATTTAACCTTTATTTTTTGAGTTGTATTAGTTATATTTGTAAAATAATAAACTTTAATAGGTCTAATAAAAATTTTTATTCTCTTTCTGTAAAAAATAATGTTATTTGTAGTATAAGTATAAGTTTTTTTTGTAATAATTATATCATTAGTAAAGTTTTTAATAGGTGTTTTAATAGTATTTATTTTTATTAATCTCATATATTGGCAATATTATTATTTAGTAATATAAACAATGTATTTTTTGGATCATTTAATAAATCTTTCATTTTTTCTAATTTTAATAAAAGTTCAATATTATCTTTAAAACTTTCCTGTAATAATTTGTAGAATTCCATGTTTATTTTTCAAAAAAGAAATTCATTAATTTTTCTCTATATTCTTTTCTTGGTATAATTTGTCCTTCTCTTAATGCAAGTTTAAGTATTTCTTTGTCTTCATCAGATAATTCTTCTAGTGTAGCATTTTTAATAAAATCAATTCTTGGATGTTTTGTTTTAAACGCAGAACCGTATTTTTTTAATTCTCTAAGATTATAAAGATTATTTATATAATTCCAATTTATATATTCAACAAGATTTGTTAATTTAACTTTTTCAATCATATCATTTAAAAATGTCCTATATCACATTATAAAAAGTGAGGCCGGAGGATTTATTTGAAGTATTATATGAAAAATTAAAAGAAAAACTTCCTCATTTAAATATTGACAAATCTTCATTAATATCAAAAATGGTTTTATATCCAATTTCTATTTTATATTCTGAAATATTTAATATGATAAACGATTTTGATAAATTATTACAAGATAATAATTTTATCAATCTTCTATATTCAAAATTATATGGCATTGAATATGAAATAACTGAAATAACACCTGGAGAAATCAAATTAAATGTTGGAGAATTAAAAGATATTAAAATTCCTGCCGGAACAGGAATAATTTCTCTTAATTCAAGCAATAGCGGTATTGTTTTAAACGATATTTATTTAACAAAAGAAGAGATTGAAAATAGAATTATAAATAATATGGATATTATAGTTTATTTTAAAGGGAATTTAAAAAGTGGAGAAGAAGTTATCTTTGAAAATTATGAAGGAGATATTATTTCTTCATTTGTGGTAAGAGAATATAATCCAAAAATAATAAGAATAAATAATGAAGAAATTATAAATATATTAAGTAATAGACCTCTTTTAAATGGAACATTTTCAAAAGAAGGAATAAGAATTAAAATTAATGAAGATATAGAAATAAACGATAATTTAACTTCGGATAATCCTTTCGTTGTTTTTGATATTAATAAATCACAAAGATATTTTTATGTAGTTCCAGTTTATATTGATGATAATAATAGATTGGTTGTTTTAGATGATAATGTTATCAATTTAAAAGAAACGGAAGGAGAAATACCAATATTTCAAATAATATTATAAAGTTGCCATTCCTGTTATATATATTCCCAATCTAATATCAAATGGTAATAACTCATTAACAATATGCAAAGTCTTTATTAAATGGTTAAAATATGGTCCAAACCAAATACCATCATCGTTTCTTATGTTTATTATTATAACTTTTCTAATATTTTTAATTTGCGAATGAATGAATCCAGAAAATCTGGTATTAAGATTCTCAAAATGTTTATATTTGTTTAATATGTCTTTATACAATATTCTTGTAAAAAATATATTATCTTTTTTATTGCCTTTATTAACAACAAATACATATTCATACTCATGGGGTTCAATTATATCTATTGAACCAAAATAGTCTCTATGATAAACAATATAATCAAAAGAGGGATAAGAGTAAATTTTATTAAAAAGTGGATGATTAGTAAAATTAATAATTTGCGGAATTTCAGATGGTATATATTTTCCTAAAAGACATCTTATTAAGTTTAAAGTATTTTTTTCAGTTGGTTGATATAAAAAATTCTTTAAAACTTCAATTGTTTTTATAATATTTTTATGGTGATTTTTATATCCTAAATTAATTGAAAAAATATTATCTATAATTTTTGAATAAAAAGACAACAACGGATTTAAAATGGTTAATACTTTATTTTTTTCTATATTCTCAGTAAAAAGATTGGTTAAAAATAGTTGATTTTTTTGATAATGAACTATTGTATTATTTAATACATTAACAATTGGCGGATTAATAACAATATTTGGATTTGATGAAGTCAAATATAACATGTCATTTAAAATAATATAGTTTCCTTTTGGAAGAAAAAAACGATTAAGTAAAAACTCTCTTATTTGAAAATCTTCTAAATCGTAGTAAAATATATTAAATGGAACAAAATTTACTTTTAATCTTAAAACATAATTTTCGTCAAGTGGTGGTCCTTCTGTATATAAACCGGGAACATAAATATCTTCAATACTTAAATCAAAAGTAATAATATTATATAAAGATTTAATTCTTTGATAAATATAGGAAAAAAGTTCAATATGTAATTCTTCTATTGCGGTAATAATTTCTTGAGTTTGTTTATCGAATATTTGTTTATAAACAAAATTCATTTTATTCTACATCTTTTGAATGTGCTATATTAGAATTTAAAAATTCTTCATAAGAAATTTCTTTTATATTTCCTTTTTTATCTCTTACTTTAAATGTTTTATTTAATACATCAAAATCATTCGAAAAATACTTTACTAATCCGACTCTTTGAGATGAAGGTGTAAAATACGGATCTAAAACGCCCATATCAGTCTCATGTATTAATCTTAATTGATCATCAGTATTTTGTGTATTTTTAATGCCACCTTCTCCGGTATATATTACTTTGTAAAAATTATTCGCAAAATCTAACAAATTAACTTTTTGTGTTGCAAATATTAATCCTGTTCCTTTAAATGTTGTTAATATAGGTGTTGTTAAATTAAGTTTTTTAGGATTAGTAATTTTTCCTTCTGTTA